>Ga0182024_10002226_pt1 | contig 48678 bp, 54 predicted proteins | sample P32metaG_FD_120480 | JGI IMG/M metagenome (GOLD analysis project Ga0182024, IMG submission 120480) | Permafrost microbial communities from Stordalen Mire, Sweden - P3-2 metaG (Illumina Assembly) | ecosystem: Environmental > Terrestrial > Soil > Wetlands > Permafrost | place: Sweden: Stordalen...
GCTCGCTCCTGCTCACCACTCTGCATCTGGCCTTGCCATAAACATCTGTGATGTGTTGGTCGAGGAAGGGGGTCCCCGGGTCGAAGCGAAGCGGAGAGGCGGGGACCCCCTTCCTCGGGCCAGCTGCAGAGCCAGATTTCCTAATGCGAGCGGGCAACAGCCTGTTCGTTAGGGGGGTCGCTGGGGACCGACCCCCCTAACGACCCCCCCGCGGGGGTGTCCGGTTCATATCCGGACAGCCAACCGGACACCCGAGACGAACACGAAGGGGCCTCAGACGACTCCTCCACGGTCTCGGGCGGGCCGAGAGTCATCGCGCTGGCACCGGCGGTCCAGCGTTCGGAGTGGCAAGGCGCTGAGGGGTGCGCCGGGAGGTGTTCAGTCCCGGCGCCGCTGGCCGGCTCGTGAGGCAACCGCCTATCGGCAGAGTCCGGCGCCGGCGCCGGGCGCCAATCAGCTGAGGCTCTCGAGCGTCCGAGATGCCCGCTCTGTTGCGGAAAGCAGAAGCGAGCCGAGGAGCCGGCCGGACGAGTGGTTTTCGTCCCGAGCAGTAGCGAGTTGGGCGCCCCCTGAGACGCTCGCATCCCCGCGCGAAGCGCAAGCCGGCGGTTTTGAGCAAGAACCCGCCTGGACAGGCTGAGGCTCGACGCGTGCTACGCCCAGAGCTGGCAGGGCCTCCACCGGACGGCTCCAGCGCGTCCGGCTGCGCGCCGACCTGACGATCCTCGCCAAGCTCTCCTGCGCGCTCGCCAGAGTGCGAGCCATATCGCTCGCGACGTAGGCACTGCGCGATACTGCGAGGCCATGTCGCAGGAGAATGTGGAGGCGGTGCGTCGCGCTATCGAGGTGTTCAACCGCGATGGACCGGAGGCCGCGACAGCGTTCATGGATTCGGAGATCGAATGGCACGACATGCCTGAGCAGCCGGATGCGGGTGTGCACCACGGCCGCGAAGGCTTCCTAGCGGCCGTGGAGCAGTTCGCTGGAGGCTTTGAGGACTTTCGAGTCCTCGTCGATGAGATCTTCGACCACGGTGACCAGGTCATTACCTACAACCGGACCTTTGGTCGAGGCGGGGGCAGCGGCGCGACGTTCGAGCAGCGAGGGGCATGCGTCTGGACCTTGCGAAATGGATCAATCGTTCGCGTGGAATGGTTCGGAACGCAGCGAGAGGCCCTCAAAGCCGTCGGCCTGGAGGAGTAGACATGGCGAGTTTCGCTAGTCGTTTCGCTAGGCCCTCCTAGTAGTCGGCACGGGGCGATCCGCAGCTCCGGGTCGACAACTAGACTCGACAACGCCCAGGGTTGGCAGCGCCTTCAACGCTCGCGTGGCCGGCGTCTACTCGGAGAGCCCCGCAATTCGGAACCCTTCGGCACGATCGAGGTACACCCGGGAACGCCAGATCCGGTCACCCCGAAAGTCGAGGATGTTCGCGAACGGCTGATCGATCGGTACGCCGCTGCCCTTGCCGCGTCCCTTCATCCTGCCCAGCACAAGCACCCGATCGCCGAGATCGCGAAATTCTTCAGCGACGGTCTGGAGCTCCTCCCAGTTTTCGCTGGTGTCGGCGGCGAACCGGTCGACGCCCTCGCGTCCGCGGTAACCGGTGCCGCCATCGAGAGCCCTGGCGATTCCCGGGTAGTACTCGAAGTCGGGGGTCGCGAACTCGGCGAACAACCCATCCACGTCACGGCGATTGTAGGCATCGTTCGCTCCCCTGGCAACGTCCACTTTGTCTCGGGGCATCCACGTTGGAGTATCGCGCAGCCGCCACGCGGCGCAGTAGAGAGCGGAGTCGGGTTAGCTAGAGCGGGATAGGCCCGTAGACCGGTAGCAGCCGGGGTGCCGCGTTCCGGGCCGAGCGAGCGTCCGAGCAACCCGCGAGCAGACGACCGCCTCGGTCGAGATCCAAGCGCGTCGACCCAGGGTGGCCAGACGCTCGCTCGACAAAGCAGTCGTGATCACGCCTTGAGCCTCGCCGCTCCCCTGTCGTCCGGAGCGCTAGCGCGGGGCCATGTCCGCCACACGCTCGCCTAGCTACGAAAGCAGTGGTCCGGGATACTCAGCGAGCGATGTCCGACGAGTCCACGACCCCCGACCTGGTAGGGCTGATGCGTCGCGGCTTCGAGGCGATCAGCACCGGGGATCTCGATGAGGCCCTGCGGTTTCTCACGCACGACGCGGTGGTGGACATGACGCGGACTATCGGAGTCGTCGTCCAGGGACGAGACGCTCTTCGCGCTTTCCAGAAAGATTGGCTCGCAGGCTATGACGAGGTCGCCTATACGGCCGAGGAGATCGTCGACGCCGGCAACGGCGTCGCGTTCGTGAGGGTTCTGCAGACCGCGCGCCCTAAGGGTACGGCCGGTTACCTCACCCAGCGGGAGCCCAACGTCTTGATCACCGAGGACGGCCGCGTCGTTCGCATGATCATCTACCCAGAGTCCGAACTCGACGAGGCCCGTGCTGCCGCCGAACGCCTCGCGGAGGAGCGGGCTGATGGCTGAGGAGTCGACGACCCCCGACCTGGCGGAAATTGTTCGTCGTGCGAACGATGCGTTCAACCGCCGTGATGTTGACGCGTGGATGAGCTTCTACTCGCCTGACATCGTGTACCGCCCGGTCCCGAGCTTTCCCGACAGCCAGGAGCGCCGGGGACTCGGCGCAATGCGTGCGTGGATGGAGGAGTGGCATGACGCGTGGGCCGACGACTACACCACCCACGCGGAGAGCATCCGGGAGTACGGCGATGTCGTGATCGCCCTGTTGAGGTTCACCGGCCACGCGAAGGCAAGCGGTGTCGAGGTTGCAGGCGGCATCTTCGAGGTCTACAGGTTCCGCGACGGGAAGATCGCGTCGGTGGAGGACTTCACCGACCGCGCCGAGGCTCTCAAAGCAGCGGGACTTGAGGAGTAGGCGATGTCCAAGGAGTCCACGACCCCCGACCTCGTTGGGCTTGTGCGCAAGCAGGCTGAGGCTGCGAATCGCCGTGATCTCGACGCGTTCACGAACGCCTTCGCTGAGGACGCGACCATTGACGGGCAGGCGGTGGGAGGGTTTTTGTATGAGGGCCGCGCGGCGATCAATAGATTCGTTGAGGAGTGGTTCGACGCCCTCGAGGAATTGCACGTCGAGCTTGAGGAGGTGAGCCACCTCGGCAATGGCGTTGTGTTCGCCGTGGTGATCCAGGACGGGCGTCCGGTCGGCAGCGCCGGTCACATTCGACAACGCGAGGGGTGGGTCGTCCTCTGGGCGCGAGGCTCGATCGCTCGCGTCACGACGTACCACGTCGACGAGGGCCGCGCAGCCGCCGAACGGCTCGCGGAGAAACGGGCGTAGGCGATGTCGCAGGAGACCGTGGAGATCGTGCGTCGTGCTATCGAGGTGTTCAACCGCGATGGACCGGAGGCCGCGACGACGTTCCTCGATCCCGAGATCGAATGGCACGACCTCCCTGAGCAGCCCGACGCGAGTGTGCACCATGGCCACGAAGGCTTCCTAGCGTCGGGGGAGTTCTCCGGAAGCTTTGAGGACTTCCGAGTCCTCGTTGATGAGATCTTCGATCACGGTGACCAGGTCATTACCCACGTCCGTTTCGTTGGTCGAGGCAGGGGCAGCGGCGCGACGTTCGAGCAGCGACTGGCGGGCGTCTTCACCTTGCGAAATGAATCCATCGTTCGCGTGGCATTTTTCGGAACGCAGGCAGAGGCCCTCAAAGCCGTTGGACTGGCGGAGTAACGGTCAGGAGCAGGTGTCCCGTGAGAGGGCGACGTCGGCAACGCCCGACACGAGTGCTTCGTCATGGATGCGAGCGTGTCGGTGAGGACCGCCAAGACGGCTGAGATGGACGACACACAGGCGTCGGCTCAGCGATGTGCGAGACGCCCGCTTTGCCCATGGCAAACGGGCGGTCTGAGGCACTGATGCTCGAATGAGTGCACCTCGTCCGCTGCAGGAGCGCGAGCAGTCTTCAGCGACACGCTTGCATCCGTGACTAAGCACTTGTGTCAGTGTCCGGCTCCCTCGGCCTCACACCACACACCGGCACCTGTCTGCTACTTCTCCAACCCCACAGCTTTGAGGGCTTCGAGTCGACGCCGGTAGCCCACCGACCGGGTCGCCTTGCCGTCCTGATACCAGGTGACCGACACCCAGCGGAGCTTGACGGGGGCTCCCGAGCGAGCGCCGTGGCCGACAAGCCGGACCCTGGCCACCACGAAGTCCTCGCCGTCGGCAAGGATCTCTTCGGTCTCATAGCGGGCGTGCTCGTCCAACCCGTCGAAGATGTCTCGGACCCATTCGCGAACGCCCTCTGCGCCGTAGTAAGTCTTGTCGGTGACCGCCGTCGCGGCGTTTTCGATGCGGAAGTCAGGTGCGAGCGTTTCCGCAGCCAGCTCGTCCGAGAGCACGCGAGCGTTCAGGGCCTCGACGCCCCGTTCGTGGAGTTCGATGTTCTCCCGCGACATTGCCTACCCCCGCTCCTGCGCGAGGCGTTCGGCGGCAGCACGAGCCTCGTCGGGATCGGGGTAGTGCTTGAACCGCTCGATCTTGCCGTTCGTCCATGTGATGAGGTGCGCCGCCCGCTGGTCGACGCGACCTTTGCCGCCGACCAAGCGGCCGCTCTCCCGAACGACGCTGAGCACGACGCCGTGCCCGAGATCGAGGAGCTCCTCCTCCTCGTACAGATAGTCCTCCCAGCTCCGACGCCAGTCCTCGACGAAGCCCCTGACCGCATCCGCGCCCTCGAAGGTCCCCAACCCAGCGGCGGACGCGTCATACACCGCGTCCGCGGCAAACAAGCTCATCACCGCGTCAAGGTCGCCGCGACTCATGGCCTCGTACCCCTGTCGCGCAAGCCTCACCAGGTCGGGGGTCGTGGACTCTTCGGATGCCACGCGGGCAAGTATCACCTACGCCTCTGGCTACCGCTTTGCGAACCCGAGCGAGCGGCCGGTCAACAGCCGAGCAGACGACCGCGGCGGACGAGCCGCGAGCGTCTCGTGCGCCGCGTGGTAGACGCCTGCTTCGCCATGACCCAGCAGGCGCGGCGCACGTGGTGCACCGCCTGCGACCTTCTGCGAGATGAGCCTGGCGCGCGCCGGGATCGCGGTGCTGGTAGAGCGGCGCCTACTATCCGCTGCGCGAATGGGAGGAGAACCCATGACCTTCTCGTCGATGCTTGATTCTGCCGGGCGGCGTCGCTCACCGGCGACGCTTCCAGGCTTCCACGCCGGGCGTGCGCCCCGAAACAAGGGGATGCTCTACCCAGCCGATCCACCAACTGTTGAGGAGATCGTCTGCGTGATGCGCAACGTCAGCGATGACCCTCACGGTTGGCGGCTACGGGCGATGATCGTGATGCTCTGGCGCGGCGGGCTTCGCGTCCAGGAGGCGCTCGCGCTGAGCGAGCACGACCTTGACCCGAGGCGCGGATCTGTGCTCGTACGTAGGGGCAAGGGCGGCCGCCGGCGCGAGGTCGGGATGGATGCGTGGGGTTGGGAGAACCTGCGGCCCTGGCTCACAGAGCGCCTCGAGCTCCCCGCGGGCCCGCTGTTCTGCGTGATTAACGGCCCGACCCGGGGTCGTTCCTGGTCAGCTGCCGCGGTCCGCACCGAGTTTCGCCAGCACGCCGCCCAGGCCGGCGTCAGACGCCGCTTCGCGCCTCATCAGCTGCGCCATGCGCATGCCGTCGAGCTCGCCCGCGAGGGCGTCTCGGTGAACGTCATCCAGCGCCAACTCGGCCATGCCAACCTCGGTACCACGAGCATCTACCTGCAGGGGATCGACATCGAGGAGATCATCTCCACCGTGCATGCACGCCGGGCGCCAATGATGTCGGCGACGGCGGGTCTTCAGCTTTGAACAAGCCCGATGCCCAGAGCGCGAGTGCCGGCCGCGATGGCTCGCGCCCTGGGCGCCGACCGTCGCTTTGCTACATCGAGCAGTCGTCGGACCACCTTAATTCGAGACGTCGCGACACGCTCGGAGGTCGTCCTGAGCGACAGGCTGGGGCCCGGTGTGCGGCGCTTCTGCTCCTGCTTCAACTGAGCGCTCTGGCTTGGCGCGGTTTGTACAGGTCGGCGATGCATGTCGCGGGCGCCTGATTGGGAGGTGCATCGTGCTCCCCAAGCGTCGTGTAGCCGGTTTGCGGCGTGCGTTTCTTTCCCTGGCAAGCTCTGGTACTTTCCGAAGCACGTTGTCGGCGGTCACGGCCCAGAGGCCGTCTCGGGGCCTTGACAAGCGGGAGGTAGCGGCATGCGGATCGGCGGTGGTTTGTCTGGTTGGGATGGTGGCGCGGCTGTTGATGCGGGGTGGCGGGGCACTATCGGGGAGCGTTCCGCGGTCGGGCGTCCCGTGGCGTGGCGCCGAGTCGTGAGCATGCAAGGCGTTGCTCGCTTCAGGGGAGGGCGGGTGGCGCTGGTGTCCGGGCTGCTGGGGATCGCCTTGTTGGCAGTGTCTGCGGGCGCCATTGCGGCGCCGGCGGGTGCATCGCCGATCACGGCGTACGTCGTCAACGATCTCAGCGACTCGGTGACGCCGATCGCGATGAAACTGGCTGGCGCGGAAATCAGCCTGGGAGCGGGCGAACACCCGCTCGCGATCGCGATCACCCCGGACTGCAAGACCGCCTACGTCACCAACTTCGGCAATGGACTCAACCTCTCCGGCAACGACTCGGTGACGCCGATCGACTTAGCGTCGAAAACACCTGACCCGGCAATCGAAGTGGGCAAAAAACCGGACGGGATCGCGATCACCCCCAACGGCAAGACCGCCTACGTCACCAACGACTACAGCGACTCGGTGACTCCGATCGCCTTAGCGTCGAAAACACCCCGCCCCGCAATCGCAGTTGGTAGTAACCCGCACGGGATCGCGATCACCCCCAACGGCAAGACCGCCTACGTCACCAACTCCGAAAGCAACTCGGTGACGCCGATCGCACTCGCGACGAACACACCCGGCGTGCCAATCAAAGTGGGTGGATTCCCGGTCGGGATCGCGATCAGTCCCAACGGCAAGACAGCCTACGTCACCAACAGCGTGAGCAACTCGGTGACGCCGATCGCACTCGCAACGAACACGCCCGGCGCGCCGATCAGCGTGGGCCGAGACCCGGTCGGGGTCGGGATCAGTCCCAACGGCAAGACTGCCTACGTCACCAACAACGGGAGTAACTCGGTCACGCCGATCGCACTGGCGACTCACACTCCCCGCGCGCCGATCAGCGTGGGCGACCGTCCGGCAGGGATCGCGATCACTCCCAACGGCAAGATCGCCTACGTCACCAACGAAGAAAGCGACTCCGTGACGCCGATCGATCTACCGTCGAAAATTCCCGGCCCCGGAATCAAAGTGGGTGTAGGGCCGTACGGGATCGCGATCACGGGGGGCCTGAACCAGGGCGGGAACATCTGCCGGAATCAACCGGGGCGCGCGGGCGGCAACCCCGCCAAGGGTGGCGTGTCGGTTCTGCCCGGCCGATGACGGCTCTCCAGCGGCGCCGGCAAGCCTTCGCGACCGCGTTCCCATCAAAGCGGGCGTCTCCCGACGTGCGCCTGCTGCTGCTCCTTCGGACGAGGTCCGAGCGTCTCGCCGGGCACTCGCGAGACGCCTGCTTCGCCATGGCGAAAGCAGTAGCCGGTGGCGCGGACGCGCCGACTGCTGTTAGTCGTCCATTGCGCTAGCAAGACGGAAGTCTGGCGAGGCGACCGCATCGCCGTGAAAGCACTCGTCTCAGGCCCTCGGCCAGCTCGGCCTCCGACCGGAGGTACGGCACCTAACCGCTACTCGGCCAAGCCCGCTGCCCGCAACGCCTCGCCGTGATCGAGATGGGTGCGGACGCGTGAGATTTTGCCCTCTCGGAAATCGTAAATCACTCCCAGGGGCATATCGACCTCAACCCTGCTGCCTCGTCCGCGGCCATCCGCCCGACCAAGCAGGACGACACTGTCGCCAAGGTCTCGAAACTCATTACCGAGCACGCGCAGCTCCTGCCATGTGCTGCGCACGTCGTCGAAGTACGTTTCGATGCCCTCGCGCCCGCGGTACCCTGAGAAACGCTCGCCCTCGACCGTGCTCGGAAGCGCCGGGAACCACTCGAAGTCTGGAGTCACAACCTCGGCGAGTGCCTCAACGTCGCGGCGGTTGAAGGCATCTATTCCGCGCTTGGTGATCTCCACGTTCGCCAGCGACATCGCCTACCCCTCAAGACCCACGGCTTTGAGAGCCTCCTTCCAGCTGAAGAAGGAGCGGACCTCGCCAATCCTTTCGTTATCGAAGCCCGAGAAGACAATGCCGATCGGCTGGCGGATCGGAAGGTCCGAGCCTTTGATTCGGCCGGTCGCCTCATAGAGGGCGAGGATGCGCTCACCGAGATCGCGGATCTCGCGGAGCGCGAGGGAATAGTCCTCGAAGTTCTCGCGGAATACGCTGTCCACCCTCCGCAGGCCGTCATGACCGTGGTAGATCCGCTCCTCAAGCCAGTCGGACCCGGCGTCCCACACGCAGTTCGAGGAATAGAACGGCAGCGACGCCTCGATCCCACCTGTGCGGTGAGCGTCGAAAGACGCCCGCACCACCTCTGCGTCCGTGAGCTGCGACATCGCCTATCCCTCCAGCCCAAGGTCGGCGTGCGCCCGTTCGCGGTCAAGGTAGATCACGAGCCTCGTCACCTGTCGTCAAGCTCACGGTACTCCTCTGCCTCGGCGCGGAAGTCATCCCAGCCCCTGACGGCACTTCGGAAACCTTCTGCCATCCCGGCCAGTCCAGACCAGCTCCCAGGCTCCGGCCCATCGGCGATCACAAAGTCGATGTCAGGGTGTGCCCGCTCGTTCCCGCTGAAGTCGCCGCGCTCCCAGTCCGCGTAGATCGAGCGCACGAGGTCTACGTTTGCGGACACCGAGGGATTATCGCCAACCCGTAACCGCCCGTGGGGGATCTGCTGAGAGTCGCGCTTTCGGCCCACAGCGAGTGTGTTGGCGGCCATCCCTCGGGCCGTTGCTCTGGACGACCAGCGGCGCTCTCGGATGATCGTCACGGCTCTCCTGCGTTTCCCCGAGAGCAGAAGCGGGCCGCGCGGCCCAGGGGCGTCTACCTCGCGAGCCCCACGGTTTGCAGGGCTTCTCCATACGAGAGGTAGCTTTGAACCTGGAGGGCCTTGCCGTCGCGGATAGTCCACACCTGCCCGAGGCGTTGCTCGACCGTGATCCCAGTCGAGCGACCCTTCGCGCTGAGTCGCAGGGCGACAACCACTGACGCGCCCGCCTCACGAAAGCTCTCTGGGTAAAAACGAATCTCGTCCATCGCATCCCGGAACGAGTTGAAGTAGCGGCGTATCCCGTCATAGCCTCGATAGGTGTCAGGCTCAACAGAGAGCTCGGGCCCCACGACTGTTTCAAAGTCGGGATGCACCAATGCGAGGATGCGCTCAGTATCCCCGCTGTTGAAGGCTTCGTTTACGCGCCGAACGATCTCGAGGTTCTGAGACGACATGGCCTACTCACTAAACGCAGAGCTCGGCGCGTCCGTGAGGTCTGTCTCCGCGAAAAAGCGGGCGCGAGTCCAACATGGGTATGGACGACTATGTGTCGTCCAAAGGGGGCGTCTGCTCGGCGCGGATGCTCGCTTTCGGCGCGGATGCTCGCCTTTGGCCGCGAAGGCAGCGGTCGAGGATACTTTGCCGCACGATGTCCGAGGAGTCCACGACCCCCGACCTGGTGGAGCTTGTGCACAGGCAGGCCGAGGCTGCGAACCGCCGTGATCTCGACTGCGCGACGAGCAGCTTCGCTCCGGATGCCGTCTTTGACGGGAGGGCGTTGGGGGACCACTTCGAGGGGCGGGCGGCCATTCGCAGCTTCCTTGAGGACTGGTTTGGAGCGTACGAGGCGTTGGAGTTCGGGTTCGAGGAGGTCCGCGACCTCGGCAACGGGGTTGTGTTTGCCGTGGTCATTCAGAACGGTCGTCTGGTCGGCAGCGCCGGTCACCTTCGACAACGCGAGGGATGGGTCTACGTCTGGATACGAGGCTTGATCGCACGCCTTACGATCTCCGAGGTCGATGACGCCCGTGCCGCCGCCGAACGCCTCGCGCAGGAACGGGGGTAGGCGATGGCGCAGGAGAATGTGGAGGTCGTGAAGGAGTCGCTCGCAGCGTATGCCGACGGTGGCATCGAGGTCTTATTGCCCTTCTTTCGACCCGATGTAGTCTGCTACCCGTTCCCCGAGTGGGTTGAGGAAGGCGTGTATCGAGGACACGACGGCGTTCGCAAGGTTGCGACGATCTGGACAGACACCTTCGACGACTTTCGAGTCGAGTTCGATGAGGTCCAGGACTATGGGAGCAAGGTCGTGGCGCTCGGGACGATTAGCGGGCTCATCAAGGTCACCGGCGCACCGCTGCGGCAACCCATGGGCGTCGTGTACTCCAGCTTTCGTAACGGCCTCATTGGCGAGATCCACTTCTTCACGACCTGGCAGCAGGCCCTCAAAGCCGTGGGGCTGGAGGAGTAGCGGTCACCTGCCGGTATTCGGTGTGAGGCCGAGGTCGGCGACGCCCGACACGAGTGCTTCCGTGCGGATGCGAGCGCGATGGCGGACGCGGTCCCGGCTCCCGGTCTGGACGACCAGCAGCAGGGTCCGACGGCACGCCGGCGGCTACTGCTTCGTCCCCGATTGCGAGCGCGTGCTGGTCACCGAGGGCGCCACTGCCGGCACCTCCCACTGGGCGACGCGCGATTCGACGACCTCGTGAGCACCGACGGAGTGAATAACAGATCTGGTAACAGATCTGGTAACAACGGACGCGCAGCAGCCGCCCGAACCGGTGCTAACCGCATCGAGCGGCCCGTGTTTTCGGGGCCTGCGCGCGGGTGCCGGGCCTCTTAAGCCCAAGGTTCCGGGTTCGATTCCCGGACGGCCCATGAACAGGAAAGCCGGGCAGCGACGGAGGCCGACGCTCGCCGCGGCGAAGATGGGCTGCTACCGCCGCCGGCGAGGAAGTGAATTGCCAGAAGCGCCAGAATCGCCGCGATCACCAGGCCGACCGCCGCCAGCATGCCCCGACGCCAGCGTCTCGGTGCGCGGTAGATGGTGGGTCGTCCTTCAGCTTGGGGGAGGCTGGCGGCGCCCAGCAGAGCACGCTGGTGCGCTTCCAGCGCCATGGCCTGTGCGACCCGCTCGCGCAGAAGGCTCAGCTCGCGACCGCGGGTGAGCACGAGCAGCGCGAGGAGCGCCAGGGCGGCGAGAGTCACGAAGCTGAGCGCAGCCGCGAGCTTGGAGGTGAGGCTCGTGGTGGCGAGCTCTCGAGGAGGAAGAGGCAAGCCGCGTAGGTTCGGGATGGCCGCCGTGGTCGTGGGGGGCCCGCCGGCGTGAAGGCTGACGACGGGCAGGGTCAGCGTGGCCATCGCCAGCATCTCTCGCGGCTGGACGCTGTTGGTGAGGGTGTTCTGGATCCAGTAGGCAGCCCCCCCTTCATGCCACGCGATCGTCCTGATCTCTTCGCCCACGTAGAACAGGCTGTAGGTGCGCGAGCCGATGTGGACGGTCCGACTCGGGTCGCTGAGCAGCGGCGGGTTGTTCCAGGTGGTTCCCTGTACGTCGTAGAATTCACCCAGGCCGCCCCGATCGATGACGATCACGTAGCTCGGGTGCAGATGCCCCTGCTGGTCGCGGATGTCGTAAATGCGGAGCGTGTCGGGCTGCGCTGCGGCGTTTGCATCACGCACTCGGGGATACTCGAGCGGGAACGGTAGATGCACCGCGCCTGAACGCGCCTTCACGAGAGCTTCGCTCGAGGTCGGGGTCAGTGACAGCGCCGGAGCTCTCCCGCGGCCATGAGGGCGCGGCCGCGCGCTGTGCAGTGCCGCGTTCAGCTTCCGCTTAGGAATCGCCGCGGTGCCGTTCAGGAATGACTGCGCCGCTTCCTGGAGCTGCTGCGGTGTGGCTGTGTCTACGGTGGGCAGAAGGGTGACGTGGAAGGGCACCTGACGGACCGGCTTGCCCTCGGATTGCACGAGCAGCTCGAGCAGATCCAACACCTGGTTCGCGCCGTGCAGGTCCGTTTCCACCGCCTTGCCGAGTATTCGCTCGAACTTTTCGCGGTTTTCAAGGAGCGTCGCGCCGTACTGAGCCTTGAGTTCGAGCAGGAACCGCTGGTCGCGTGCGTCGCGCGTGAGCGAGGTATCTTCGTGGCGGTTTGCGACAAATTCCAGTGCTTCCCTGCCGCACAGACGCTGATAGCCCGGCTGCAGGTTGATTTCAAAATACTGTTCTCCGCCAGGTTCGTTTACGTGGTAATAGCGGCGGTCTACCGTCATGTAGACGCAGCCAACTTCGTCGACCGCGCGTCTGAACTTCGGAAACGTGACGACGAATACGTGATTGACGGAGATGCCGAAGAGGCTCTTGATCGTCTTGAGCATGAGCTGTACCCCGCCATAGGTGTAGGCGGAGTTGATGCGATTTGTGATGAGCGCCCCGCTGGGCGCTGTGAACGTCACCCGCAACTCGCGGGGAATCGAGAGCATCGAGATGGTCGGCTTGCTGGGGTCGATCCGCACGAGCAGCATCTCGTTGGAGTGCGGCAGGACGCTGCCGAAGGGATTGTCTTTCGGAGGCGGGCGCTGGTCGTTGCCGACCAGCAGCAACGTCTCGGGGGCGCCCTGGCTCGTGGGAGCGAGGACCTTTGGTGCGACCTTGACCGCCTTGGTCTGGCCGAGCGCTTCGACGACTTTGCCGACCTCGTTACGAGCGACCACGTAGGTCGCAGCCCCCGTGAGCACGACGATTCCGATCGCCGCCGCCAGCACCCGCTCTGCCATCCACCAGGCACGGCGTGGTGGCTCGGGTGGCATCGTCTCCGGGGGAGCCTCACCCGACGGGGGCATCGGCGGCGGGGGCGCGACAGTGCTCAAGCGCCGGGACGTCCGTTGGTGCGCGGAGAGGGTGTGTGGCCGGCTCGCGACCTGCGACGCAGAGCACGTCGAAGCGCGGCGGAGATCCTGAGAGAGAGTCCGTAGATCATCGGCGGCCGGCGGGCTCGGGCAGAGCAAGATTATGCTCCATGCCCGCGGCTGTGTCGTCAGCCAGAAGGCGTATCTGTGCCTACTACACCCGAGGTAGACGAGAGCTGGTCACAGCTTGTCTGCGAGCACGAGCCCGCTCTGGTAGGCGAGCACGACAAGCTGCGCGCGATCGCGCGCACCGAGCTTGACCATCGCACGGCTGACATGCGTCTTGGCAGTCGCTGGACTGATCGTGAGTAGCTCGGCGATCTCATCGTTGCTCAGACCCCTGGCCACGAGCGCCATCACCTCGCGCTCGCGCTCGGTCAAGACCTCGAGCGACTCCGGGGGCGAGCTGTGATGCTCGGGAGCAGCAGCAAACCGCGTGATCACGCGTCGGGTCACGCTCGGCGATAGCAGCGCGTCCCCGTCGGCGATGACCCGGACCGCCTGCAGCAGCTCCGTCGGCTCGGCGTCCTTGAGCAGGAAGCCGCTGGCTCCGCCTCGCAACGCCTCAAACACGTACTCATCGCTCTCAAACGTCGTCAGAATCAGAACCTTCACGTCGGCAAGTTGCTCCTCGGCGGCAATCTGGCGAGTGGCCTCCAACCCATCCAACACGGGCATCCGAATGTCCATCAGCACGACGTCCGGCCGCGCGTGGCGAACAAGGCTCAAGGCCTCCTCGCCATTGGCCGCCTCGCCCACCACTGCGATGTCCTGCTCACCCTCAAACAGCACTCGCAACCCGGCTCGCACCAGTGGCTGGTCGTCTGCCAACAGGACCCGGATCATGTGCCCGTTGCCACAGGGAGATGGGCGCAAACGCGAAACCCGCCATTCGCGAGGGGCCCCGCCTCGAGCCGGCCGCCGAGCGCGTGCGCACGCTCGCGCATACCCAGAATCCCATGACCGAGCGCTCTGGGTCGGTGTCCATTCGTCGCGGGCGGTCCGCCGCGCCCGTCGTCCTCGACGCTGATCGTCATCTCATCGTCGGCATAGGAGACCGCGACCAGAGCGCTCGCACGACCAGCGTGACGCACGACGTTGGTAAGTGACTCCTGCACAATGCGATAGGCCGCCAAGTCGACCGTGGCGGGAAGCGGTCGGCGGTGCCCGGAGATCGTCACCTGCGTAGGCACGCCTGCCTGGCTGGTCGCGTCAATGAGACGGTCGAGCTGACTCAGCCCGGGCGTGGGTTCGCGTGGCTCGATCTCATCAGCTTCTCGCAGGACACCAAGGATGCCACGTAGCTCACGCAGCGCGTCCTTGCTCGTAGCCTTGATCGTCCGCAGCGCCTCGGCGGCGTGGTCGGGGCGCTCGTGCAGCACATGAGCGGCGACACCCGCCTGCACGTTGATCGTGGCGATCCCGTGTGCGAGCACGTCGTGCAGCTCACGTGCGATCCGCAGACGCTCCGCGTCGACCTGGCGACGGGCCTCCTCCTCGCGGGTCCGCTCAGCCTGTGCTGCCCGCGCCTCGATCTCGGCGATGTAAGCCCGGTGGCTGCTGACCGCCCAGCCCAGGAACAGCGCTGCCAGTGCCACGGCCGGCTCCACCGCCGTCCGGGCATCCGACCAGCCCCGGTACTGCAGCAGGCCGCGAGCGAGCGCCAGTGCGACCCCCGCCAGCAGCGCCAGCAACACCGAGAGCCGTCGTCCCTCGACCTGCGCCGACGTGTACACGGCGATCACCACCGTCAGGGAGATTGCGCCGGTTGGGGAAGCAACCGCAATCGCAACCACACTCGAAACCAGTGTGCCCACGAACACCGGCAATGGCCAGCGACGCCTTCCGGCCAACATCGATGCTGCCGCAACGCTGAGGACATAGCCAAGCCAACCGGCGCGCTGCAGACCGTGAGCCTCCAACCCTCTGACGGCGACCAGCGCCACCGCCAACACCGCGGCCAGCAGAGCGTCGAACTCCCACGCAGGTAGCCGAGCCGGGCCAGATATAGGCAGCCGATTCCTCATCACCGAAAGGTACGCGACAACAACCACGCCGCCATCAGCCCGGCGGCGTATCTCCGCCTACCGCAGCCAGCGTAGCCGGGCGCTCTGTCCAACGGCTCGGGTCGTGAGCGAGCACTGGGGTGATCCCACCCGGCCAGCGTTCTGCGCCACATCCCGAGCGCCGAGTCTGCGCCGAACCTCATGCACGCGTCGGACGACCAGCCGAAGCGCCGGGCCGGCGACCGCTGAGTGCTGGTTCTTGCCCCGAGCAACTATCCTGCTGCGACTCAGGGGGGAGTCGTCAGGCGAGCTGCGCCGCGGTCGCTGCGGACAGGCCAATCGAGGCACCGCCCAAGAGCAGCTCTCACGGCTTCTAGGCCGGAAAGGACCAAAACCCATGCCTTATCGCTCTCGTCGTTCCCCGATAGTGGGCGTGTGTGTTTCGTTGCTGCTGGTTGCCATCGGCTTGCTGTCGGCAGGCTCCACGCAGGCGTCGACGCTTCCCACGCTCAGCCTCACGCTCACCAAGTCCTCGATCACGGTCGGGGGCAGCACCCAGTCCGGAGCGGTCAACGTCGTAACGACCGCCACGGGGGTCAAGGAAGCGACTGCCATCCTGTTTCTCCTGAAGCCCGGCGTCACCTTCGAAGACGTCGAAAACGCCAAACAGGTCCACGGTAGCGCTGGCAAGGACCCCAATATCACGAGCAAGTATGGCTCGATCGTGTTCTCAGCCGAAGCGAGTCCCGGCCACAGCTGGGAAGCCCAGACCTACCTGCAACCCGGTCAGTATGTAGCTCTGATCCCCGGAGAAGGCAAAGGGTCCAAGGCCCACGAGACATTCACGGTTAGCGCGGCCGCATCCCCCACCGCCCTGCCCACTCCGCAGGCCACGGTCCGCTCGATCGAGTTCGGCTTCCGCGGACCGACCACCCTGCACGACGGGGAGCTTGTCCGCTTCGAAAATGAAGGCTACCTGGTTCACATGGACATAGCGGTGCCCGCCAAGAGCAAGAGCGCCGCCACGAAGATCGTCAAGGACCTGCTGTTGGGAAAAGAAAAGGGAATTGAAAAGCTGGCGGCTGGAGAACCTATTACCTTCGCGCCACCAATCTCCCACGAAGCCTTCGAGCAGGAGACGATCACCGCAAAGCCGGGCTGGTACGTGCAGGCGTGCTTCATGGAAACCCAGGATGGACGTGACCACACGCGGCTGGGCATGGAGCGGATCATCAAGATCGTCAAATAGCAGTCGCAGTCTGGGCCCGTCCCGCCGGTGCGCGGGGCGGGCCGTCAGAATGCAGCTGTAGGCGTAAGTAGGCACTCGGTGCGCGGCGGGCCAGGACTGGTATGAGGGGCCTCGACTGACTGCCTCGACTAACTGCTTGCGGCACAAGCCGTGAGGCCGTAGGGATGGGCCAGGTGCGCGAATTCAGCGAACCCCGCCCCGCCCGCCAGGAGAGCGGGGTTAGTCTTGATTTTGTCGAGGTCCGTCTGGGCGACGCCGAGCATGTTCGAAACAGTGGCCTGGTCGCCTGCCGGAGCGTCCAGGGCACGCAAGCCATCGATCTGACTCTGGATGTCAGGTGCGAGCGTACTCGTCACGAAGGCTGTGATCTGTGCCGTGGTGGGTTGATTGCCGAGGGCTTTGTCGGCGGGACCGAATCTCTGGTTACCCTGTGCGCAGATCGCGTTGCCCCGTGCGAGGAACTGAGACTTCGAGAGGGTCGCCGTCGTTGGGCTTTTGCTGCTGCTACCGCACCCCGGGGCGGCCAGCGCGAAGACCAACATCGCTGCGACCGCAATGACCCCGCTCAGCTTGCCTGGCGGGGGAGCGTCGGTGTTGAGGAGGGTGCGCTTGGGGCGAAGTCGATCGAGCATGGATGCGTCCTTTCTGACGGCCGTCGTTGTCCCGGTGGTCATTCGAGGCAACCGTATGTGGGCGGGCGGGTCCTGTCGTCGGCCGCGTGGCCGATCGTGGGTCGGTCGCGGGGATGATCCGCACGAGCGTCGCGTCATCCTCGAGGATGAGGGCAGATCCTCATGAATGAGGACGCCGCGGCGGTCGCGCGGCGCTACGTTTGCGGGCATGCTGTTCCCCGCGCGCAGGCTCTCCGCCCGAATACGTGGTTTCGATCCAGTGCGGGTGGACGAGCTAATCGGGTTGGTGCTACTGATTGAGATCGAGCTCCAAGTCTGGCTGAGCCCGTACGTCCATCATCGCGTGCCGGCAGCACTCGGGGGCGTGGGCCTATCGGCCGCAGTAGCAATCCGTCGTCGCTGGCCGTTCGCGGCGGTCCTCGTCGGCGTCGGCACGGTTGCGGCCCAGGACGTATTCGGCGGGCACGTGACCGAGCACGCACTCGGAGCAATCCCGGCGGGAATAATGGTCTTCTACGGAGCCGGCGCGTTCCTCCCGGCGTGGCGTGCGCGATCGGCCTTGGGGCTCGGGATGTCGGTGCTGTTGGTCGACGTGCTGTTGACGAGGCCGAGCTTCGCGGAATTCTTCTTCACGGGGATCATGCTCTGCCTACTGCCGTGGACCGTCGGGCGGATCTTGCGTGAGCGCCGCGCCCGTGAGGGCGCCTATCGTGAGAGCGCCGAGCGGCTCGACGCCGAGCGTTAGCAGCGGGCACTCATGGCGGCTATCAGCGAGCGAACGCGGATCGCACGAGAGCTACACGACGTGATCGCCCACAGCGTCTCGGTGATGGTGATCCAGGCTGGTGGCGCGCGCATGGTGATGGACTCAGAGCCGGATCGCGCAGAGGCCTCGCTGCGATCCGTCGAGCGTGCCGGGCGCGACGCGGTGGCAGAGATGCGCCGGCTGCTTGGACTACTCGACAGCGGCGAGGACCCTCGCACACTGGCGCCACAGCCGGGGCTCGGGGACATCGAGGATCTCGTGTCTCGCACGCGCACCGCCGGTCTCGAAGCCAACCTACGTGTCGAGGGCGAGCCGGCGATCGTCTCACCAGCACTTGACCTGTGCGCCTACCGGATCGTTCAGGAGGCACTGACCAACGCCATCAAGCACGCCGGACCGGCTCGCGTCACGGTCGGCCTGCGCTGGACATGCGATGCGCTGGAGGTCGATGTTTCAGACAACGGGCGCGGCCCGCTCTGTGTCAACGGAACCTCAAGCGGGCACGGCATAGCCGGTATGCGCGAACGCGCCGGACTGCACGGGGGAAACCTCGAGACCGGCGCTGGTAGGGACGGCGGCTTCACCGTGCAGGCACGACTGCCACTCGCCCCCGAGCGTGTCCTGTGAGGGTGCTGTCCAGCCGTATCGCCGCTCTGGACGCCAGACGCCTAGACGCGGTTCTGGCCGTGGTGATCCTCATCGAGCTCGAGGGGGAGACGTGGCTCGATCACGGAATCTCGAACTCACATCGTTTTCTCACAGCTGGGGTAGCCGTGCTCTTTGCCGCCTCGATCGCGCACCGGCGGCGCTGGCCAGCTGGCGCGCTGGTCTTCTGCTCGATGGTCGCTGTCATCCAGGCGCTGCTTGGCGGGGACCTCAGCGCATCGGACGGCGTCCTGCTGGTGCCGGTCGTGCTGGCCTATTCGGTCGGCTCGTGGCTGGATCTGCGCCGCGGCCTCGTCGCGATGGTTCTCGGCGTCAGCCTCTTCGGCGGCTTCGTGCTCCTCGCGGATCCCAACCTGAATTCGTTCGGCGAGATCGCCGCCGACGTGTTGTTCGCGTGCCTGTTGTTCGTCGGCCCCTGGTTCGTCGGTCGTTTGGTACGTGAGCGCAGCCACCGGGCAGTCGCGTTCGGTGAGCTGGCCGTCCGGGCCGCTGCCGAGCATCACGAGCGCGAGCGTGCCGCGATCGCGCAGGAGCGCGTGCGGATCGGCAGCGAGCTGCAGGACATCATCGCCCACAGCGTCAGCGCGATGGTCATCCAGGCCGGCGGCGCGCGGCGGCTATTGCGCAGCGACCCGGAGCGGGCACGCGACTCGATCCTCACCGTCGAGCAGACCGGTCGCGAGGCGCTTGCCGACCTGCGTCGCCTGCTCGGCATGTTGCGCAAGGATGACGACCCGCGCGCGCTCGCCCCCCAGCCTGGACTCGACCAGCTCACAACGCTCCTCGACTCGGTCCGCGATCGCGGCCTCGAGTGCGAACTGCTCAGCGAGGGCGAACCGATCGATCTAACGCCGGGGATCGACCTCGTCGGCTACCGGGTGATCGAGGCGGCGCTCGCCAGCGCCGCACATCATCGTTGCGCTCGCGCTGTGGTAAGCATCCGCTACCGGCACGGTTGGCTGGAGTTCGAGATCCGTGGCCACGGGTCGATCCCCGACCTCGATGCGGATCTGCGCGGGATGTCTGAGCGCGTAGCGCTGTATAGCGGCAGCCTTGAAACGCTGCCCGAGGGCGGCGACGGGTTTGCGTTGCAGGCACGCCTGCCGCTCGGCGCCGCGGTCGCGGCATGAGCGTCGGCATCGTGATCGCCGACGATCAGGCGCTCGTGCGAGCGGGCTTTCGGATGATCCTCGAAGCCGAACAGGACCTGCGCGTCCTGGCCGAGGCGAAGGACGGCGCCGAGGCCGTCGAGGTGACTCGTCGCGTCCGGCCGGACATCGTGCTGATGGACATCCGGATGCCGAAGCTCGACGGCCTGGAGGCAACACGGCGCATCATGGCAGCGACCGATCAGCCGCCACGGGTCCTGATCCTGACGACCTTCGACCTCGACGAGTACGTCTTCGACGCACTCCACGCGGGCGCAAGCGGGTTCCTGCTGAAGGACGTCCCGCCGGAACAGCTCGTGGCGGGTATCCGCGTGGTTGCCGAGGGCGATTCGCTGCTGTCCCCGACGGTCACGCGCCGGCTGATCGAATCCTTCGTACGCACCCATCCGCGCGCCTTGAGACCGTCGGCGCAGCTCGAGGAGCTCACGGCGCGCGAGCTCGAGATCCTCGAACTCGTCGCTCGCGGCCTCTCCAACGCCGAGATCGCCGACCAGCTGGTCGTGTCGGGCACGACTGTCAAGACACACGTCGCCCGCGTGCTCTCGAAGCTCGGGCTGCGCGATCGCGTCCAAGCCGTCGTCCTGGCCTACGAGACAGGGGTCGTCTCGCCGGGCCAGAGCTGACCATCGAACCGCCGGTCCTGCTCGCTCTTACGGCGAGTCGCCGTTTCGAGCCAGCAGCGTGCGCTCGCCGGCGTCCGTCCAGATCACCTGCTCGCGCCCCGGCCCCACCCCGACCAGGGTGACCGGTGCGCCGACGTGCTCGGCGACGAAGTCCAGGTACTCGCGCGCAGCCTCGGGCAGATCGGAGAACGTGCGGCACTCGCCGAGATCGGCGTTCCATCCGCGCAGCTCGGTGAGGCCGGCGGTGGTGTGGTGGAGCACCGTCTGGTGGTAGGGGAAGTCATTGAACGTAGCCCCTTCCGCCCCCCGATAGGAGGTGCACACCTGAATGCGGTCCACTCCCGAGAGGACGTCGAGCTTCGTCACGACGAGCGCGGTCATGGTGTTCAGGCGCGCCGCGTAGCGCAGGGCGACGAGGTCCAGCCAGCCCGTGCGCCGCGGCCGTCCCGTCGTCGTGCCGAACTCGCCGCCGCGCTCGCGGATCTGCTCTCCCATGTCGTCGTGCAGCTCGCTCGGGAAGGGCCCTGCGCCCACACGTGTGGTGTAGGCCTTCGACACCCCCCAGATCTCGTCGATGCTCTTCGGTCCGACGCCCGTGCCGACGCAGGCCGCTCCCGACAGCGGATTCGAGGAGGTCACGAACGGATAGGTGCCGTGGTCGATGTCGAGCATCGCCCCCTGCGCTCCCTCGAAGATCACCTTCTTGCCGTCGTCGAGCATGTCCCACATGAGCTTGGAGGTGTCGGCTATGTGCTGCTCCAGGCGGTGGCCGTAGATCAGATACTCCTCGGTCATCGTGTGCAGGTCGAGCGCCGGGTCCTTCTCGAACGGCCGCAGCGACAGACGCTTGGGCTCCATCGCGGCGACGATCTTCTTCTTCAGGATCTTCTCGTCCAGCAGGTCCTGCACGCGGATGCCAAGCCGCGCCGCCTTGTCGGCATAGCACGGCCCGATGCCCCTGCGGGTGGTGCCGATCTGAAGGCTCCCCAGTTTGGCCTCGCCCGCGGAGTCGAGCAGCAGGTGGTAGGGCATGATCAGGTGGGCGTTTGCCGAGATGCGCAACCCGCTCACGTCGATGCGCCGGGCGCGCAGCGCGTCGAGCTCCTCGATCAGCACCTTCGGGTCGATCACCACCCCGTTGCCGATCACGCAGCGCTTGCCGGGGTAGAGGATCCCCGACGGGATCAGATGAAGCTTCCACTCCTCACCGTTGCGCACAATCGTGTGCCCGGCGTTGTTTCCGCCCTGAAAGCGCACCACCGCATCGGCCCGCTCCGCGAGCAGGTCGGTGATCTTCCCCTTCCCCTCATCGCCCCATTGGGCGCCGACTATCACTATTCCGGGCATACCAAGGCAGTGTATGCGGGCCGGGTCAGGCCGAACGCGCGGGGGCGCGGAACTCACGCCGCTTGTCCTCGCCGAACAGCGGGATCAGATCGCCGCAGATCTCCACGAGACGTGACACCGTACGCGCGCCGAGGCGCTCTGACAGCTCATCGGGCATGAGGTTGGTCGTGGCCACGATTGCCCGCTCGGCCTCGTAGCGCGCGTTGACTATCGAGTAGAGCTGCTCGAGCACCCAGTCGGTCCGGTGCTCGGCTCCGAGGTCGTCGATGTGCAGCAGATCCACCGCCGTCAGCCGGTCCAGGAAGTCCAGCTTGCCCTCCTCGGAATCCATCGCCTCGCGCAGCAGGTTGAGCAGCCGGGGCAGCGAGTAGATGGCCACCGAGTGCCCGGCGTCGAGCGCAGCTTTCGAGACCAGCATCGCAAGCGTGGTCTTTCCGGTGCCCACGTCGCCCTGAATCCACAGCCCTCTCCCTGAGCTGAGGTTGCGCTCGATCTCGCGCACATAGCGCCGCACCGACTGGATCTGATCGGGGGCGCTTCTGGCGATGTCGCTCACCGGAGGGCGGTCGAAGGAGACGCCCTGGTACCTGCGCGGTATGCGGCCCTTGAAACGCTTGGTGCGCACCGTCGCGATTCGCCCAGCCCGGCAGTCGCAGTCCGAGGCGGTGTTCGTGGCCTCGTCGACCACGAAGCCGCTGCCATCGCAGCGGCCGAGCGGGCAGCTGTCCTCGACATGGGAGCCGCCCGGCATGCGCGAGCTGAGATCCACAACCCGGTGGGCGTCGCCGCCGGTCTCGGGGGTCACTGCTCGAACCGCTCGCCGGCGTAGTTCATGAACTTCGGATACTCCTTCTGGAACGTGAGCGTGACTTTGCCCACCGCGCCGTTGCGGTGCTTGGCGATGATCAGATCGGCCTCGCCCGGTCGCTCGGAGTCCTCGTTGTAGTACTCGTCGCGGTAGATGAACATCACCAGGTCGGAGTCCTGCTCGAGGTTCCCGCTCTCGCGCAGATCTGAGAGCTGTGGTTTCTTGTCCGGGCGCTGCTCCACCGCGCGGCTCAGCTGGGACAGCGCTATCACCGGAACTCCCAGCTCCCGCGCCAGGATCTTCAGACCGCGGCTGAGCTCGCCCACCGCGGTCACGCGGCTGTCGTAGCGGCTGTCGGTGCGCATCAGCTGGAGGTAGTCGATGATGATCAGGCCCAGCCCGCCCTCGCACTGACTGTGCAGCCGCCGGGCCTTGGCGCGAATCTCGAGCATCCCGACGTCGCTCGAGTCATCCACCCACAGCGGGGAGGTGGCGAGACGCTGCGAGGCCTTCAGGATCTTCGGCCAGCGCTGCTCGGCCACCCGCCCCTTGCGCAGCTCCTCGCCCTTGATCCGCGCCTGGGAGGCCACGAACCGCTGAGCCAGCTCGGCCTCGGCCATCTCCAGCGAGAACAGCGCCACCGGCTTGTTGTGCTCCACGGCAGCGTTCTCGGCGATGTTGCACACGAGTGCGCTCTTTCCCATCGCCGGGCGGGCGGCCACGATGATCAGGTTGCCCGGCTGGAATCCGCCGGTGATCTCGTCCAGATCGCGGAAGCCCGACGGCGTGCCGGTCAGCGAGGTGCCTTCCAGCGACAGCCGGTGGAGCTTCTCGAGCTCCTCGTGTAGCACCTCCTCGATCGCCCGGAAGTCCTGCTGGCGATCGTCCCGCGCGACCTCCAGCATCGCCTTCTCGGCCTGCTCCACGAGCTCGCGCGGAGCGGCCTGGTGGCCCAATACGCTCTCCTGGATCTCATAGGAGGCCTTCAACAGGCGCCGCAGCAGGGCGTTCTCGCGCACTATCTGCGCATAGCGGCGGGCGTGCCCGGCGGCGGGCACCACTCCGGTCAGCTCGTCCACCGTGGCGGCCCCGCCGATGTCCTCCAGGCGGCCCATCTGGCGCAGGCGGTCGGTGACCGTCAGCACGTCCACGGGCTCTGACTCGTTGTACAGCGCGAGCACCGCCTCGTAGATGGCCCCGTGGCGCTCGCGGTAGAAGTCCTCCGCCCGCAGCCCCTCTTCGATCACCAGCGCGTACAGCGAGCGATCCGACAGCAGGATCGCGCCCAGCACCGACTGCTCGGCGTCGAGGTTGTGCGGCGGCGCGATCGCGCCGCCGTTGACGCTCGCTGAGCCGTTGGCGTGGGATACGGCGCTCATCGCTCGGGCGAGTCTAGGCCGCTGTCCATCCCGGCCCGCGGGCGCTCTCCGCTATGTCGGCCCAAATTGTTTGCCACGAACACATGTTCGCAGCCGGCACGGACTGGACGCAGGGCCCCTGCCCGCGCGGCGGGGGCGGGCAGGCGACTATTTCTTCGCGACGACCATCGTCTTGATCGTGGCCGTCACGTTCTCGACGACCTCGACCACGACCATGTAGGTGCCCACGTTCCTGATCGGCTCGGGCATGTGCACGTTGCGTTTGTCGATCTTCAACCCGCGCGCTTCCCGGATCGCCGTGGCGATGTCCTGGGCCGTCACCGAGCCGAACAGCCTGCCGTCCGCGCCGGCCTGCTGCGGGACCGTGAGAACGGTCCGGTTCAGCAGGTTCACGTTCTCCTGCGCTTTCTCGACAGCGTTGCGCTCGGCTCTCTCGGCCGCCTCCTGGCGCTCGCGGATCGCCTGGATCGCGCCCTTGGTCGCCGGCTGGGCGAGCTTGCGAGGGATGAGGTAGTTGCGCAGGTAGCCCTTGGAGACATCGACCACGTTTCCCTGCTCGCCGAGGGTCTCGACATCCTGCAGCAGTAGAGCCTCCGGCATCTCTAGCTCCTACCTTTCCCGGTCGCGGTCGCCTCGTTCGCGCCGTGGGCTGTCGTCACGTCCGCCCTCGTTCACGTACGGCAGCAGCGCCAGCTCGCGGGCACGCTTGACGGCGCGCGCGATCTGGACCTGGTGGCGGCGGCAGGAGCCGGTGATCCGGCGAGAGCGGATCTTGCCCTTCTCGGAGATGAACTTCTTCAGCGACGTCACGTCCTTGTAGTCGACCTGCTCGACCTTGTCGCGGCAGTGCTGGCATGGCTTGCGCCGGCCACTGCCGGGCCCGCCCTTCTTGTCGCGCCGGCGAACCGGCTTGCCGCGACCGCGCGCTTTTGCCATCAGCGTTCTCCGCCGCTGGGGCGCTGGTGGGCTTCCGGCGTGGTGATGCTGATAGACACAAGGACCTCGCTGTACTCAGAACGGAATGTCGTCGTCGCCGGTTCCACCGGTGACGGGTGCGGGCTGAAAATCGCCGTCATCGACGGGGACGTCGCTGCCCTTGGAGGACCCGTTGCCCGCAAACCCGCCTCCACCGGAGGCGTCCTCGCGCGAGCCCAGGAACTGCACCGAGTCGGCAATGATATCGGTTGCCTGGCGTTTTGTGCCGTCCTGGGACTCCCACTCGCGCCACTCGAGCCGCCCGTCGATCGCTACCGGGCGCCCCTTTGACAGGAAGCGGGCGGCATTCTCGCCCTGTGCGCCCCACACGGTGACGTTGAAGTAGTTGGGCTTGTCCTCCCACTCGCCGGTGCTTCCGTTCTTGCGGCGCGTGTTGCAGGCGATGCGCAGGCTGCACACCGACATGCCGCTCGGCAGCGAGCGCAGCTCCGGATCGGCGGTCAGGTTTCCGGTCATCACGACCCTGTTGATGTTGGTGGCGGCCACGGTTCCTCTTCCTTTCAGCTTTTTCCCCGTCCCGGTCGCGGGACATCGAGCTTCGAGTCTAGTGAGGACTCCGGGTGCGATCTCCCAGCTCCTCGCCGGGGACCTCGCTACATGCGAGGTTTTGGCCGCTGCTCACCGGCACCGCTGCGAACATTGCGCGAGGAGGTGCCGAACACCTCGTCCCAATACGGCGCGCTGATACCGAAGCCGCGGGTCTCGTCCTGGAAGTGGTGGCGCATGTGGCGCTCGCGCAGCATCCGCCCGAGGCGCCCTCGCGGGCGGAAGTGGTGCAGGTAGTAGTGCATCATGTCGTACACCAGGTAGCCGGCGAAGAACCCGGCGCCCAGCCCCGGGGCGTAGCGCTCGCCGAAGATCAGATACAGCACCCCGAACACGATCGCGCCCAGGGGCACGCTCACCGCCGGCGGCATGACCAGCCGCAGCGGATCGTTGGGATGGTCGTGATGCACGCCGTGGATGATCCAGTGCATGCGCGCCCCGAGCCCGTCCTCCGGCTCGAAGTGGAACACCACCCTGTGAAGCCAATACTCGAACAGCGTCCACAGCGCATACCCGCCGAGCACCAGTGCCGCCACCGTCGCCACGCTCACGCGCGAGAGCCCCCACGCGGCCATCGCTGCGATCGCCGGCGTGAAGATGAGCACGGGCACCGCCGGATGCACGCGCGACAGGGCGTCCAGGAGCCTTGAGTCGAACATCGGCGGGGAGGCGCGCAGCACATCGGTCCTCCGCGTCGGCTCGTTCATATCTTCGGCCCAGCGCATGGGTGTGATCTTATTACGCCTGCGTCGCTCGTGTAAGCGCTGCAGCACGGTCTCCAAGAAGACCGCGACCGCCGCCGGCGCTACGCCGGCTCGCCGACCTCGGTGTCGGCCTCGACGACCTCCGCCTCCACGACCTCGATCGTCTCGGCTCCGGTCTCGACAACGGTCGCCGTCTCGACGACCGCCACCGTCTCGACCGGCGCCTGCGGCTCGCTGTGCGGCTCCTCGGTCGGGGCGGCCAGCACGTCCGGCGCGTCCGGAACGCCGGGCTTCAGCTTGATGATCCGGAAGCGCATGATGCCGTCGGTGATCCGCAGCGCGCGGTCAAGCGCGCCCAGCATCTCCGGTGCGCCGGCGTGGAACTGGAGCAGGTGATACTCGGCGTCCGCTTTGCGAGCGATCGGGTAGGTGAGCGAGCGGTCGCCCCAGTCGTCCTGGCGCAGGAGCTCTCCCTGAGCTTCGATCGCAGCGCGCGCGTCGGTGAGGATCTTCGCGCGCGTCTCCTCCTCGGCCTGTGGGTCGAGCATGAGCACGAGATCGTATGTGGGTGCGGGCAGAGTCATATGGACGCTGCTGGAAGCCTAGCGGCTCCGGCCCTTCGCGCGGATGTCCGCCAGCTGCTCGTCGATCCAGTCGCCGGGATCGCGGGAGGTGACGATCTCGACGAGCCCGTTCGCCCGCCTCCGGCGCTCGGCCGTATCCATGGTCAGCGCCGCGTAGATCGAGTTCGCGAGCTCCTGGATGTCGAACGGGTTCACCGACAGCGCGTAGTCGCCCAGCTCCTCGTGCGCGCCCGTGTTCTCCGAGAGGATCGAGACCCCCTCGCGCTCGTTCACGATCGGCCCCTCCTTGGCCACCAGGTTCATGCCGTCGAACATCGCGTTCACCAGCAGCACGTCGTAGTGCTTGTAGGCCGCCATCGCCTCCTCCAGGTCATCGCGGAGCTTCAGCTGGACCGGCATCCAGTCGGGCGTGCCGTGGCGGTGGTTGACCACCGCCACCAGAGCCTCGATCCGCTCAAGGTACTCCGCGTACTGCGGGACATCGGTACGCGACGGCATCATCTGCGCGATGAACGTCACCCGCTCGGAGAACTCGGGATGCTGCTCGAGGAACAGGTCGAATGCCGAGAATCCGCGCAGCACGTTCTTGCTCAGGTCGGCCCGGTCCACCCGCAGGATCAGGAAGTCGCGACGGCGGCGCAGGAGCTCGCGCTCGAACTCGCTCACGCGAGCGCTCTGAGCGATCAGCCGTGTGGCCTTGTGGTCGATCGGCAGCGGATAGGCCCTCACCCATACCTCGCGCTCGCCGAACTTCACCACCCCGCCCTCGAAATCCACCTCCAGGTCCATCAGGTCGCGGCAGCACTGCAGGAAGTTCCTCCGGTAGGAGCGGGTGTGAAATCCCACGATGTCGTTGGCCAGGATGCCTGTGAATATCTCCTCGCGGATCCGCGTAGGCAGCACCCGCCAGGCGTCCGACTGGGTCCAGGGGATGTGGATGAAGTGGTGCAGGAAGGCATCCGGGCGCGCCCTGCGCACCAGGTCCGGCAGCGTGTAGAGGTGGTAGTCGTGGACCATCACCACCGGCTCCTCGACATCCTCGATTTCCTCGACCACGGCCCGCGCGAGGTCCTCGTTGACGGCGTTGTAGCCGAACTCGAACGCCTCGATCTCCTCGCGCCGGATGTCCGGGGCGTTGGACAGGTCCCACAGGTAGTGCTGGATGAACCACAGCATCGGGTTCGCGAACACGTTGTAGAACCAGTCATAGGCCTGTGGATCGCTGACCACCAGGCGCACCTGGAACTCCTCGCCGCCGGGTGAGCGCACCGGGAACGCCCGCCCGCCGTTCTTCTCGGAGACCTCCGCGTCGTCCTCGCTCATCGCCGAGGCGATCCAGATCACGTCACGGTGCGTCGCGAGGCCCGTCAGCGCCGTCACCAGCCCGCCCGAGCCGCGGTGGGCCTCGCCGGCGTGGAATGTCACGGGTCCGCGGTTGGACACCAGCACCAGCTGGGTCCGTCCCGGCCCTCCCTCGGTCATGGCCCCTTCAGCTCGTTGAAGATCCTCAGGTAGTCGCGCAGGTAGCGCGGTGTCAGGAAATGCGTGCGCACGTACTCCTTCCCGCGCCTGCCCAGCGACTTGCCGAGCCCCGGGTCGCCGAGCACGTCCAGAGCGCGCCCCGCGCATTCATCGACGCTCGACACCAGAAATCCGGTCACCCCATCCTCGATCTGCAGCGGTATGCCGCCCACGTCTCCGCCGATGAACGGCCGCGCCTTCCAGATGGCCTCCGAGACCGTCAGCCCGAAGCCCTCGCGAGTCGACTTCTGGATGAGCACGTCGGCGTGTGACTGGAACGCGTTGACCTCGATCGCCCCGACGTTGTTGAAGTTGTTGAGGATGTGAATGTCGGGATCGCCGTCGGCGTGGGCGATCGTCGCGTTGAAGAAGTCCCACCCCTCCGGATCATCAGAGGCCATCGAGCCCACCAGCGCGAGCTGCACCTCGGGCAGGGACTCCTTGACGGTGCGATACGCGTCTATCACCCCCAGCGGGTCCTTCCAGGGGTCGAAACGCGAGACCTGGCACATCAGCGGCCGGTCGAGATCGATCCCGAACTGCCCGCACACGAATGCGGCGTCCTCGGGCGACAGCGCCATGTTCTTCGGGGTCAGCGGGTCGATCGCCGGCGGCACGACGTTGACCTTTCCGTGCATGCCGGCCGGCACGTACTCGCGCATGTGGAACAGCGACTCCGGGTAGTCCGCTATGTAGGGAAGCAGCTGGGCGATCGTCTGCGGGTTGGGCGTGGACAGGTCGATGTGGCAGCGCCACACCCAGCCCTTGGCCTTCTCCGGCACCAGCCCGAACAGCGCGGCCGGCTGCGGATCGTGGACCAGGCACACGTCCCAGCCCGCCGACAGCTCGCGGGCGTTCATCTCGTTGTACTGGCGCCAGGTGTCCCACTGCTCTTCGTCGAGATCCACCGAGGCGCCCTGAAGCGCGTTGTGCATGAGCTTGGTCGCGTTGAAGAACTCCTCGCGCCCGTAGATCACCTGCCACTCGCACTCGAGCCCGACGTCTCGCATCAGCGGCACCAGCGTGTACAGGATCTCCGAAACGCCGCCGCCGAACGCGGTCGCGGAGATGTGCACGACCCGCCGGCCCTTCAACGGCTCGGCCAGCTCGCGGATTTCGGCGATCAGCTCCCGCCCGCATATGTGCGTGTAGTCGGCGAGCGTCTTGTGTCCTACTGCCACGGGCTGGAGCACGCGGCTGGACGATACCTAACCGGGTGCGGGACTTTTCCATCCCGCCCCGGACCGCGCCTGCGGTGCGAGGCGGCGGGGACCGGACTATGGTCTAGACCGATGCTCAACTGGCGCCTCTACCGGGCGGCGTTCGTGCCCTTTCTGTTCGCGCTCCTGATCGCCGCCTTCTCGCTGACCCCGCGAGCGCTCCCGCTCACCTCGACGCTCGCACCGGACGCGTTCTCGGGCTCGAGCGCGCTGAGCGAGGCCACCAGCCTGGCGGCCGAATTCCCCAGCCGCCGCGCCGGCAGCTCCGGCGATCAGGCGCTCGCCGCACGCATCTCGGAGATTCTCAAGGGCCTCGGCGGCACGGCCGGCGGCGGCTTCTCGGTGCACACGCATCGCTTTCAGGCGCGGACCATCGACGGCGAGCGCTCGCTCACCACGGTGATCGCCCAGCGGCCGGGCTCGACCAACGCCTCGCCGATCGTGATCCTCGCCCACCGCGACGCCCTCCGGCGCGGCTCGCGCGCCGAGATGTCAGCTACGGCGGCGCTGCTCGAGCTCGCGCGGGTGTTCGCCACGCGCGAGACCCGCCGCACGATCGTGCTCGTGTCCACCAGCGGCGGCAGCGGCGGGGACGCCGGCGCGGCCGACTTCGCAGCGAACTTCAACGGGCCCCTGGATGCGGCGATCGTGCTCGGCGATCTGGCGGGCACGGATTCGAGGAAGCCCTTCGTCGTTCCGTTCTCGGACGGCTACGGTTCCGCTCCGATCCAGCTGCAGCGCACGCTCGCCGGGGCGATCTCACAGGAAACCGGCTCGGACCCAGGCGCGCCCAGCGCGCTCGGCCAGCTCGCCCACCTGGCGTTCCCCGTGGCCGGCGGCGAGCAGGGACCGCTCGACGCCAACGGCCTGCCGGCCGTACTCGTCCAGGCCAGCGGCGAACGCGGGCCCACCGCTTCAGAGCCCGTGAGCGCCGAACGCCTGCAGGGCCTCGGTCGCGCCGTGCTGAGCTCCGTGGACGCGCTGGACACCGCGCCCGATGTGCCCCACGCCCTGCAGACTGGGGTGCTCATCGAGCGCCAGGTGCTCCCCGCCTGGGCCGTGCGCCTGCTGGTGGGGACGTTGCTGCTCGGACCGCTGCTCGTGGCGGTCGACGCGTTTGCGCGCCTGCGCCGTCGCCACGAGCCGGTCGGGCGCTGGACGTTGTGGACGCTCGCCTGTGCGCTTCCGTTCCTGTTGTGCGGGCTGTTCGCCTTTCTGCTGGGACTCATCGGCGCCGTGCCGGCGACGCCCGTGCTGCCGACCTCCGCGCCGCTCGACGGCGCCGCCACGCGGGCGGTGCTGGTGGTCGCCCTCGGCCTGGGCCTCGCGTGGCTGGTGTGGCCGGCTCTTCTGCGGCGGTTGGGGTTGAGCGTCCGCCCCAGCTCCGAAGCGGCCGGACTGGCGATGCTGCTCGTGCTGCTCGCCATCTGCGTCGTGGTGTGGGCCGTCGATCCGTTCACCGCGCTGCTGTTGCTGCCGGCCCTCCATCTCTTCCTAGTGATCGCCTCGCCGGAGCTCCGCCCGCGCCCGCTGGGAGCGCTCGCCCTGGTGGCGGGCGCCCTGCTTCCGCTGGTGCTGCTGATCACCTTCTACGCCCATCAGCTCGGCCTGGGCCCGTTCGAGGTCGCCTGGACGGGGGTGCTGATTCTGGCCGGCGGGCACGTCGGCGTCCTGGGCGCGCTGGTGTGGAGCCTCGCGTTCGGCTGCCTGGTCGCCGGCGCGATGCTCGCGCTGACGGGCAGCGCACCGCTCCCGGGGCTGGGTGCCGACTTCGGCACCCGGATAACCGTTCGCGGCCCGCGCTCCTACGCGGGGCCGGGGTCGCTGGGCGGAACCGAGTCGGCTCTGCGAAGGTAGACACCCACCGAGCTGGGTTCGCGCCCGCCGCGCTCCCATCCGGTGTTTATGCTGCCATGTGAGGAGCTTCGAGACGCCCCATGTCTGAGATCCCGTTCACGAGCACATCGCCCCAACGGATGGCCGCTCGGCGACGGGCGCCCCTCTCCCCCCCTGTGCGCCGCCGCAGCCGCGCCCCGCGGGTGCTGGCGTTCGTTCTGATCGCCCTCGGCGCGTTGGCTCTCACCGACGCCGCGGTCACCCTCGTCTGGCAGGAGCCGTTCACCGCTCTGTATGCCAAATTTCGCCAGGACCACCTGAGCGGCGCGTTGCACGCGATGGAACGCGCCGCCCCGACCCCGGTCGAGCGCCGGGCGCTCGCGAGCCTGCCCGACGAGCGCGCGCGCGTTGCCTTTCTCGCCGCGCATCTCGAGCATCATGCCCGCGACGGCGACGCCGTGGGACGGATCGTCATCCCGCGCATCGGCGCGAGCTACGTGATCGTCAAAGGCACCGGCACCGAAGAACTCGAGAGCGGCCCCGGCATCTACAGGGAAACGAGCTTTCCCGGGGTTGCCGGCACGACGGCCATCGCCGGCCACCGCACTACGTATCTGGCGCCGTTCCGCCACATCGACTCACTGCGACCGGGCAACCGCATCCTGCTGAACATGCCCTACGCGCACTTCACCTACACGGTGATCGGACAGGAGGCGGTCGCGCCCACCGACGTTAGCGCGGCGGTCGATCCGGTGGGGTACTCGAGGCTCGTGCTGTCGGCCTGCACGCCGCTGTTCAGCGCCGCCAAACGGCTGCTCGTGTTTGCCCGCCTCACGCGCACCGTCCCGATCGGCGCCGCCCGGCTGGTGCCCGGGGGCGGTGCGGTGCGTCCGATCGAAACGCGGCTGGCGCCCGCGCACCCTCGCCACGCGAGCCGGCACGGACCCCTCTCACCGCAGATGCTCAAAACCCTCGATCCGAACGTCCCGTCCTCGCTCATCTAGCAGCGACACTCCCGGCGGGCCGTCGATCACCCGGCCGATCCAGGTGACTCCAACGCCCCCCGTCGTACCGTGCGCGGCCCTCACGGCCTCCTCGACGCGCGCACGGTCGCAGGGCGCGGCGCAGAAGCACAGCTCGTAGTCTTCCCCGCCGCCGGCCGCCAGCTTCCAGGCCGGCATGCCCAGCTCGGCGCAGACCTCGCTCACACCCTCCGCCAGCGGCAGCGCCCCCAGCTCCACACGCAGCTGCAGGCCGCTCGCACGGCCCACGTGCCCGGCGTCGGTCGCGATCCCGTCGGAGACGTCGATCAGCGCGTGCACGCCGGCGGCCGCCAGAGCGCGGCCCTCGGCCAGGCGCGGGGTGGGTTCGCGCATGCGCGCCAGCAGCGCATCGCGGCCCGGCGGGAGGGCCGCACGCCCTTCGAGCACCGCCAGGCCGGCGCCCGCGCCGCCCAGGGCGCCCGTGACGCCCACCAGGTCTCCCTCCAGCGCTCCGTCGCGGCCGACCAGCTCCTCGGCGCTATCGGCCCAGCCGACGACCGTCACGCAGACCGTCAGCGCGGGTGCGCCCACCACGTCACCACCCACGATCGCCGTGCCCGTCTGCGCCGCCAGCGACATCGCGCCACGCAGCAGCTCGAGGCCCTGCTCGTCGCCGAAGCCATCCGGCAGGCCCACCACCAGGTAGGCCTCGCCTGCCTCGGCGCCCATCGCCGCAAGGTCCGACAGCGCCGCGGCGAGGGAGCGGCTGCCGACCTGCGCCGCCGTCACCCAGTCGTGGCCCAGACGGAAGTGAACGCCATCCACCATCGCGTCCACCGAGGTCACGCAGATGGGACGCGCACGCACCACGGCCGCGTCGTCTCCCATAGCTCTCAGGACCCTCGGGCTGCGCGGCGAGCTCCGAAGCTCGGAGGCGATGGATTCGATCAGGGAGAGCTCAGCGATGCCGGATCAGGGAGAGCTCAGCGATGCCGGTAGACGATCCGCGCGCGGTCCAGATCGTAGGGGGAAAGCTCGCAGCGGACGCGATCGCCGGGGAGGATGCGAATGCGGAACCGCCGCATCTTGCCGGCCACATGCCCGAGCACAACGTGGTCGTTGTCGAGCTTCACGCGGAACATCGCGTTGGGCAGGGCCTCGATGACCTCGCCCTCGAATTCAACCTTGTCCTCCTTCGCCACGCCGTATCCCATCTGGGCCGCCTCCACCGGGTGGCCGGCGGTCCGTTGTTTCGGTTACTCGGACTCAAACTACCAGTGCGTGGCACGCGAAGGGTGCTCGAACCGGCTGCAAGCGATCTCAGCCGGGTTCGGCCCCGCCGGTTCGTTTGACCGTGGTCCCGCCCCCGGGTGACGGCCCGGCCGGCCCGCCACCTTTGCCGGGCGGGGTGGGCAGGCCTTTGCCGCCACCACCGCCACCGTTGCCCTGATTACCGCCGCTTTCGGGCCCGGAGGGGGAGCCCCCCGCGTGGTGGCCATGCCCGCTCGGCTTCTTCTTTTCCTTCGTGGATGCCGATCCGGCTTCTGTGGCCGCTTCGAGGTAGCCGGTGCTCGCGAACTTGCCGTAGAACGGCCTGTAGGAGATCGATTCCTTGGCCGGCGGGAACGGCACGCACGGCTTTCCTTCGGTCACCGACGACATGTAGGCGTGCCAGATTTCCGCCGGCAGATAGCCGCCCTGCTGGGGCTCGCCGTGCACGTCGGTCATGGAGACCCGTCTGTTGGGATACCCCATCCACACGACCGTGGAATAGCGGGGGGTGAAGCCGTCGAGCCAGGCGTCGACGAGTTCGCTGGTGGTACCCGTCTTGGCGGCCGTGGGGCAGCCGATCGCCGAGCGCGTGGCCGTGCCGCTCTGCACGTTCTGCTCGAGGATGCTGGTCTCCTCGGCGGTGACCCCTTCGCTCAGCACCTTCACGCGGTGCGGCCTGCCCCAGTTGGCATCGGTGTGACCGTCGGGGAAGACGACCTTTGTGATGGCGATCGGGGTGTTGCGCCATCCGCCGTCGGCCAGCGTCGCGTACACGTCCGCCATTTCCAGTGGGGTCACTCCGAGCGTAAGCCCGCCCAGCGCCTCGGCCGGATAGCTCGACAGGTGGGTGGTGACCCCCATCTTGTATGCCATCTGAGTCACGGTCCGCTCCCCCAGGTCGGCGGCGAGCTGGGCGTAGATGGTGTTGTCGGAGGTGAGTGTGGCGTTGATGAGGTTGAGCGACTTGTTCAGGGAGGTGCCCTCGAAGGTCTTCACTTCATAGGTGGGATATCCGGTCAGCCATCCCGGCTCCAGCGTGTGTGAGAGGTAGTAGGTGCTGTTCGGGTCAACGCCCCGGGAGAGTGCGTCGGCGAGATCGATGGCCTTGAAGGTGGAGCCCGGCTGGCGGTGCCCGTCGGCGGCGAGGTTGTACTGCGACTTCTCATAGCTCTCGGACTCGGCCATCGCCTCGATGTCACCGTTGGTGGGGTTCAGCGTGACGATCGCCGAGGCGGGGTCTTCGGGCTCGTTCAGGACCTGCTCGATCGCCTTTCGCGCGAGATGCTGCATGTTCAGGTTGATGGTCGTATAGACCTTCAGACCGCCCTGGGCGACCGCGTTGGCGCCGTAGCGATGGACGAGCAGCTCGTGAACGTATTCGAAGAAGAAGTCCTCCCGTCGTTGCGAGTAGAAGTCCCCGTACTTGACACCCAATGGCGCCGCCTCGGCGGCGGCGGCCTGTGCGGCGTTGATGTAGTGCAGCTGGGCCATCTTCACGAGTACCTCGGTGCGCCTTTGCCGGGCGGCCGAGGGGTCGTGGAGGGGGTTGTACTGCGAGGGCGCCTGGGGAAGCCCGGCGAGCAGGGCGGACTGGGCCAGGTCGAGCTCGGATGCGGGCTTGTCGAAGAACACCCGCGCCGCGGCCTGCACGCCGATGGCGGTCTGCCCGCCCACGGTGCCGTACGGGACGCTGTTCAGATAGCTGGTCAGGATCGAGCGCTTGCTGTGGCGTTTGTTGTAGTCGATCGCCAGCTTGGCCTCGATGATCTTCTGCTTGAGCGTGCGCTGGTCGCCGCCCAGGTAGAGGTTGCGCATCAGCTGCATCGTGATCGTCGAGCCCCCCTGCAGCGCGGCGCCATTGGTGATGTCCTTGACGGCCGCCCGGAAGATCCCCGTCAGATCGACGCCGTCGTTCTTGTAGAAGCGCTGGTCCTCGATCGCCACGGTGGCGTTCTTCAGGTTCGACGGGATTTCGCCCCAGGAGACGGGGCTGCGCAGCTCATCGGACTGGATGAACCCGAGGGGCGTCCCGTCCGCCGCGAACACCTGCGAGGAGCCACCGCTCAGGATCGGGCGAAGGCTCCCGATCGCCGGAGCCGACTGGGCGACGCTGAGGACGTACCCCACCGCCGCGATCGCGCCCACAATGCAGGCAGTGACGAGCAGCCCGCCACCGACGAGCAGAAATCTGGTGGGACCGCTGCGATTGTGTCTGCGTCGGCGTTGTCGGGCTTGCCTTGACATCTGGGGGCTAGGCGAGATTAGCGCTCGGAGTGTGATTTGCTGCGATTTGCGTCGCAGCGGCCCCCGCGCTCGGTGCCACATCACATGAACTCCGACACCGCCGAGCTGGCAATCCTGGACACCGCAAGCGAGCTGGCCGCACCCTTCAGGGCGCCGGCGAGCGGGTCGGGCGGGGCCGGCTCGGTGCGCGGCCGGTGGTCTCGGCTGCGCGCCGACCCCGCCCGCATGGCGGCGCTGAGCGACAGCTGGCGGGCACTGTGGAGCTCGCGCCTGCTGGTCTGGCTGGCCGGGGCGGGGACCGTGGCGGCGGTGGGCTTCGGGCCCGTGCGAAACGCCTTCAACCCTCCAGGCGTGACGCGCGGATTCGGGTGGCTCGGCGACATCCTCGCGGCCCCGGCCGCACGCTGGGACTCGTCCTGGTATCTGGTGATCGCCCACTTTGGATACCGGCCCGACCTCGGCTCCTTCACGTCCTCGCGCACGGCGTTCTTCCCGCTGTATCCGCTTGGCCTCCACGTGATCGCGATGTCCGGAGTGCCGCCGGTGCTCGCCGGCGTGCTGCTGTCGCTGCTCGCGCTGTCGCTGTCGCTGTACGGCATCCATCGCCTGACCACGCTCGAGCTGTCACTGGCCAGCCCGGCGGGGATTCCCCACCCGTCCGGCCGCGAGGTGGCCCGTCTGGCGGTGCTCATCACCGCCTTTGCGCCGATGGCCTTCTACTTCTCGGCCGTCTACTCCGAGTCGCTCTACCTAGCGCTGTCGGTGGGACTGTTCTGGTGCGCCCGCCACGGCCGCTGGGCGGCCGCGGGGGCGCTCGGCGCGCTCGCCGCCGCCACGCGCAGCGCCGGCGTGGTGCTGTTGGTTCCGGCGCTGATCCTGTACCTGTACGGGCCGCGGCAGGACAGGGCGCCCGACTTCGCGCCGGCCCGTTTCGGCCGGCTCCGCTACCGGCTGCGCGGCGACATCCTGTGGCTTCTGATGGTGCCGGCCGGGCTCGCGCTGTACCTGGCCTACCTCGCCGTGTCCGGTGGCGAGGGGCTGATGCCGTTCCACGCCCAGGACGTTTGGGGCCGGCATTTCGCGGGGCCCTATCTCGGCGTGTGGGACGGACTCAAGGCCGCCTTCGAGGGCGCGCGCCAGCTGTTGTCCTTCCAGCGCTCCCACGCCTACTTCCCGAGCGCCGGCGGCAGCGCGTTCGTCGACGCGGGGCACAACCTGATGCTGCTCGCCTTTCTGCTCGCGGCGGTGCCGGCCATCGTGGGGGTGCTGCGAAGGCTTCCCCTGGCCTACGGCGTCTACGTCCTCGCCGCGCTCGCGCTGCCGCTCTCCTACCCGGTCGCACCCCAGCCGCTGATGTCGCTGCCGCGCTTCCTCGTGGTGCTGTTCCCGTTGAGCATGTGGCTGGCCGTGTGGCTGGCCGCCCATCCCCGCGCGCAACGGCCCGCGCTGGCGGTGTCCGCCCTGCTGATGGCGTTCTTCGTCGCACAGTTCGCCACCTGGCACTGGGTGGCCTAGCCCGATGGACGGCTCCGGCGGGGCGTCGCTCTCGCCCTCGACCGACTGGCCGCCGTGGACGGCCCCGCTGGCGTTGGTCGGCGGAGTGGTGGCGGCGGCGATAGGAGGACTGATCATCGACCTCCCCGCGCTGGCGCTCGGGGTGAACGTCACGTCCTCGCACGTGCCGGGAGGCCTCACGATCGCCGACACCGCGGTGCAGGACGTCGCGTTCGTGCTGTCGGCCGTGTTCTTCGCGCAGCTGGGCGGGCGCGCGGTCAGCGCATGGCAGTTCGGGCTGCGCCCCCCGGGCGCGGGATGGCGCAGGGCAGCGGGCCGCATCGTGCTCCTGCTGATCGCGTTCGTGGTGCTGAGCATCGTGTGGGGATCGGCCTTCCACGCCGAAAAGGAGAAGGTGCTCGAACAGCTCGGAACCGGAGAAAGCACGACCCTGCTGCTGCTGAGCGCCGGGCTGACGTGCGTAATCGCTCCGGTCTGCGAGGAGTTCCTGTTCCGGGGGTTCATCTTCACCGCTCTGCGCAACTGGTGCGGGACGTGGCCGGCCGCGGTGATCACCGGCCTCATCTTCGGCGGGGTCCATGCCGGCTCGGCGCCCGCGGTCGACCTCGTGCCGCTCGCCGGATTGGGCTTCGGCCTGTGCCTGCTGTATCGCTACACGGGCTCGCTTTACCCGTGCATGGTGGCGCATTCGCTCAACAACTCACTCGCGTTCGGGAGTCTCGAGGGGTGGGGCTGGCAGATCCCCGTGCTGGCGGCCGCGTCACTGGCCGTGATCGGCCTGCTGGCGGTCGCGTTCAAGCGTGTCGGCCTGATCACTCCCGAGCCGGCATCGGTCGTTGCAGAGCCGTTCACCGTCGCCCCCGAAGGATAGGATCGATGGGAATGAGCTCTCCTCGCCACGCCGTCTCGGCACGTCTTCCCGGCGCCGCGGCTGCGGTCGCGCTGTCGATCGCCTGCCTGTCGGGCGGCGCCGCACCGGCGCTGGGCGCCGCACCGGCCGCCTCCCCGCCGGCCGCCACCGCGCCGCCGGTTCCGGCGCCCGCCCCGGCGGTCGTTCCCGGCCGCATCAGCCTGCAGCTTCAGAAGGTGGGCGGCAGCCCGCCGTTTGCGCTCGTGGGCGGGCGGATCGTGGTGCGCGCGATCGTCACCCCCTACGTGGGCGGCCAGACGGTGAGGGTGAGCTTCTATCGCGAAGGGCGCAAGGTCGAGGTGAAGACCGTCAGCGTGCTTGCGATCGGCAACGGCGCGGGCCAGTTCCACATCAACTTCGCAAGTCACTACGCGGGCCTCGTGGAAGCGCGTGCGGCCCATTACGCGACGGCGCAGCAGGGCGCCTTCGCAGCGCGCTCACCCGGCGTGCACTTCGTCAACCCGGGCGTGGGACCGGGCTCGAGCGGCCAGTCGGTCCGCCTGCTTCAGTCAGAGCTCGGCGTTCTCCACTATGCGGTGCCCCTGAGCGGCTTGTTCGACGAAGCGACCGGGCACGCGTTGATCGCCTACCGCAAGATGACGGGCCTCGAACGCGTTCCCCTCGCGGGTCGCAGGGTCTTCGAACTGCTCGAGCGGGGCGCGGGCAGCTTCCACGTGCACTACCCGCGCGACGGTCGCCATGTCGAGGCCGATCTGACCAAACAGGTGCTCGCCGAGATCGAACCGGGCGGGCACGTTCACGCGATCTACACGATGAGCTCCGGCAAGCCCTCGACGCCCACGGTGATAGGCCACTTCAACGTGTACTCGAAGACCCCGGGTGTGAACTCCGAGGGCATGGTCGACTCCAACTACTTCATCCGCGGCTACGCGATCCACGGCTACCCGGAAGTGCCCGCCTACGCCGCCAGCCACGGCTGCCTGCGGGTGCCGATCCCGGACGCCCCCGCGATCTACGGTTGGGTGCAGATGGGGACCGCGGTCGACGTCTACAACGAGAGCGGCGGCGGCAGCCATCGGGTCAGCGGCAACGCCGGTCCCTAGGCGCGGGAGCACCTACGGGAATCTGACGCGGATCACGCGCGCGAGATAACCGAGACCAAAGCCGTAGACCGCCAGGGCGAGCAGCAGGTTGACGCCGTGGATGGCCCATTCGCTGCTCGAGCCCGAGGTGATGCCCGAGAACGGCGAGGTGAGCTGGTTGGAGGCTTCGTCGATCGCTTCGTGCAGTCCGCTCTCATGCGTGGAAGCGGTCTTGGGCGAGCCCGCGGTCGCTTCTCTGGTGCCCACGGTGAGTTCCTGCTGCTGATGCGCGGAGGCGCCTTTGGTCTGATCGATCGCGAAGATGGCAAAGGAGGCGATCACGATCAGGCAGATCACAAGCGAGGCCAGGCGCATCAATCCGGCGATCGAGGACACACCGCTAGATTAGATCCCCGCATGGACACCGTCCCCAGCACAGCCAGCGACCTCGGGCAGGCGCGTGCTCAGCTCGTCGATGAGCTTCGAAGCCACGCGCTCGTGATCGGCGAGGTGACCCTCACGAGCGGGGCGCGGGCCGAGTACTACGTGGATGCCAAGCGGGCCATTCTGCGCCCCGAGGGCTTTGCCGCGCTGGGCGTGCTGCTCGCGGCGCAGGTATCCGACTGGAGCGGCACCGCGGTCGGCGGCCTCACGATGGGCGCCGACCCTGTCGCCTGTGCCGCCCTGGCGGGCGGAGCGCGCGCGAAGGCGTTCTTCGTGCGCAAGGAGAGCAAGGCACACGGGCTGCAGCGGCGCATCGAGGGTCCGCTGCTCGACCCGCAGGACCGCTGCGTGGTGGTCGAGGATGTGGTCACCACCGGGTCCTCCACGCTCGCGGCGATCGAGGCCCTGCACGACGCCGGCCGGCGGATCTGCGGGGTGATCAGCGTGCTCGACCGGCTGGCCGGCGGCGGCGCCGCGATCGAGCAGGCGGCGGGCGCACCCTATGTGCCGCTGACCACGATCGACGACATCTACCCCGAGCGCCCCGACCGCAAGGAGGGCTGAGCGCGGTGGCCGATGCGCGCGCAGGCGAGCCGCTCCGAATCCGCGACGCCGGGCCGGGGGACGTGGCGCTGCTTCTGGAGCTGTTCGGGGAGCTCGCTCGCTATGAGCATCTGGAGCACGAGCTGCACGCCACCGAGGAGCAGCTCGCCGAGGCGCTGTTCGGCGAGCGCCCGGCCGCTCAGGCCCTGATCGCCGAGCTCGACTCACAGCCCGTTGGCTACGCCCTGTTCTTCCCGACCTTCTCGAGCTTCCTGGCAAGCCGGGGCGTGTGGCTCGAGGACCTCTTCGTGCTGCCCGCCCATCGCGGCGCGGGCGTCGGTCGGGCGCTGCTCGCGGCGGTGGCGAGACAGGTGCGCGAGCACGGCGGACAGCGCCTTGAATGGGCGGCGCTCGACTGGAATGAGCTCGCGCTCGGCTTCTACAGGAGCCTGGGCGCCCGCACGATGGGCGAGTGGATCACCCACCGGCTGCACGGCGATGCGCTGAGCAGCCTCGCGGGCGAGTCTTCGGATCGGCCCGCGGGATAGCGCCGGTAGCCTTCCCGCACGGCCCTCGATCCCATCGGGTCACGCCCTCGTAGTCCAATGGATAAGACGACCGCCTCCTAAGCGGTAGATCCAGGTTCGACTCCCGGCGGGGGCATTGGCGAGAAAGGCCCTTCAATCGGGGGCAGGCGCGTGGCGCGCTAGACGGCCTCATCGAAGCGGTAGTCGTCGCGAACCACCCCGCCTGGCGGCAGCGCTCGCCGCTGCGCCGCGACAAGCTCGATGCTCCGCCGCAAGTCGGTCTCGGCGTCGAGCAGCCGATTTCTGCACTTGCTAAGGCACCTGCCGTTCTCGGCCTGTAAACGAACCCGGCAATAGCGAGCAAACTACGGGCTGTGCCCAAGTCCGGCAGCTCTGGCATTGGCATCAATGAATTGATACCGTTCAAGTCATGGGCAGGGTGGCTCTGGTGACTGGTGCGACGCAGGGACTTGGCTTTGCGCTGGTCGAGTCGCTGGCAGCGCGGCTCGGGAGCGAGGACACCGTGTATCTCACCGGCCGCGACGCCGCTCGGATCGCCGCTGCGCAAGCCAGCCTCGCGCCGGGCCGCGCCCGAGTCCGAGCTGAGTTGCTCGACGTCGCGCGAGAGCAGGCCGTCGCGGCAACCGCCTCGAGGCTCCTCGACCGGCACGGTTCGCTTGACATCGTGATCTCGAACGCCTACAGCCGTGTGCTGCCGCAGGATCGACCAGATCAGGTCATCGGTAACTACACCGAGACGAACAACCTCGGCACCACCCGCGTCCTGCGCGCCTTCGCCCCGGCCCTCGGCGATCGCGGAACACTTCTTGTGGTAGCGAGCACTCTCGGCACCTTGCACTACCTCGCACCTGTGCTTCACGAGCGCTTCGATGAGCTCGAGACCCTGGAGGCCGTCGACGCCTCGGTGCGAAGCTGGCGGGAGGCCGTGCAAGATGGAAGTGCGCTGATTGACGGGTGTCCGGCCTTCCTCAACATCCCTTCCAAGATCGCGCAGGTTGGCGCCGTGCGAGCGCTCGCACGCCAGCGACGGAGATCAGATCTCGAGCGCGGGATCCTGCTGGCCTCGGTGTGTCCCGGGATGATTGACACCGGCGCCTCGCGGCCCTGGTTCGAGATGAGCCATGCTCAAACTCCCGCCCAGGCCGCGGGTCCGCTGGTTGATCTCGTTCTTCGCGGCTCGCTCGACCCGAGTCTGTACGGAGAGCTCATACGCTTCGGCCAGGTCCTTCCGTGGAAGCCGTGACCGGCTCAGACGGCCCCGCCCGCACCGAGGAGAGCCTCGGCAGGCTGCTCAAGCGCAGCGAGCAGACCCTTCTCAGAGCCAAGAGCGCAGCCGTGAAGACGGTGGGGCTGACGCTCCCCCAGTACGTCGCCCTCGCAGCGCTCGCCGAGCGGCCAGGGATCACCAGTGCCGAGCTCGCGCGTGCGTGCCTGGTAAGCCCGCAGGCGATGATGGTCGTCCTCAAGGCGATGGAGGAGCAAGGACTCGTCGAGCGAACACCACACCCGCGTCACCAGACGGTGCTCGAGATCCGCCTCACGCGCGTCGGCGGCGAGGCACTGAGCGCGGCACGCAAATGCGCCGAGCCAATCGAACAGCGGATCACCGAGGCGCTATCCGATAGGGAGATCAACGCCCTGCGAGCGTTGCTGGCGCGATGCATCGAGGCGCTCGAGGGCGCTACTCAACGGCCCGCTGCTTGAGCCCGCTGGCTCCGCGGTTCCCATGGCTATAGGACCTTGAAGCGCACCTCGGCCCGCAGGCCCCCCTCGGGCTGCGGATCGACGCTGAGCCTCGCCCCGTGAGCCGTCGCGATGGCGGCGACGATCGATAGGCCAAGACCCTGACCGTCGCCCTGGCCGATGCGATCGGCTCCGAGCCGGCGGAACGGCCGCAGCAGCCGCTCGACTTCCTCGGGGGCGATCACCGGTCCGCTGTTGGCGACCGCCAGGACCGCCTCCCCGGCCTCGACCGCGGTCGTGACCGCGACCCAGCCGCCCGCGGTGTTGTGGCGAACGGCGTTGTCGATGAGGTTCGCCACGAGGCGTTCGATCAGGCGCGGATCACCGGTGGTGGGGGCGTGCTCGAGCTTGGCGTCCAGGCGCAGGCCGCGGCGGGCGATCTCCTCCCGGCGCGCTTGCAGGGCCTCGCCGGTGACCGCGCTGAGCAGCACCGGCTCGCGGCGCTCCAGGCCACGCTCGCTGCGCGCCAGGGTCAGCAGCCCATCGATCATCCGCTCCTGCTGCTCGCCGATTGCGAGCACCCGCTCACAGGCCACGCGCAGTGAGGCACTGCTGGCAGTGGGGTCGGCGAGTGTCACCTCGAGGATCGCGCGCTCCAACGTCAACGGCGTGCGCAGCTCGTGCGACGCGTTAGCGACAAACTGGCGCTGAGACTCGAACGAGGACTCGAGGCGCTCGAGCAGCTCGTCGAATGTATCTCCGAGCTCCCGCAGCTCGTCGTTGGGGCCTTCGAGCTCGAGGCGCTCATGCAGGCTGGACGCAGACAGCCTGCGCGCTGCTGCGGTGATCACCTGCAGGGGTCTCAGCACGCGGCCGGCGAGCAGCCATCCCAGCGCGATCGACGCGACCGCCATGATCGCCAGGGCGATGAAAGACCAGATCAGGAGCTGATTCAGGTCGCTGTTGTTCACGTTGAGCGCGACCGCCCCGAGCCGATGGGCCTGGGCGCGTGCGTGTTTGATCGCCAGGCTTTCGGGCGCGACCGATAGCGGCGGTTCCGATGGCGCCACCCCGACGCGTTGGCCTTCCACGATCTTCGCCACAGTCCCCTGCGCGGAGACGACGGCGGCGTGCGAGGAGTGGCGCACAGACAGGAAGATGATCGCGAGCAGCAGCGTCACCAAGATCAGAAAGACGCCGCCGAAGAGGACGGCGAGACGCAGGCGGATCGTGTAGCGGGGCCGGCGTAGACCGCGCCGGCCGAGCAGCCCGCGGGGAGATCGCAGATCGCCGGCCGCCGAAGGGCGGGTGTCGGGGGTGCTCATGGGGGCCTCAGATCCGATACCCGCCGCGGCTCACGGTCTCGATCAGCGGCGGCTCACCGAGCTTCGCTCGCAGACGCCTGATCGTCACCTTGACGGTCGTGGTGAAGGGGTCGGCGTTCTCGTCCCACACTCGCTGCAGCAGCTCCTCGGCTGAGACGATGCGGCCCTCGGCGCCGAGCAGGTACTCGAGCACCGCAAACTCCTTCGGGCTGAGCGCCAGGCGCCGCCCGTTGCGTGTGGCCAGGCGATTGGCCGGGTCGACGCGCAGGTCGCCGTGCACGAGCGCCGTCGGGAGCGGGGCACCCGAGCGCCGTCCGAGCGCGCGCACCCGCGCCACGAGCTCGGCGAACGCAAACGGCTTGGGCAGGTAGTCGTCGGCTCCGAGGCTGAGCCCGCCGACCCGGTCTTCGATCGAGCCGGCGGCGGTGAGCATCAGGATCCGGCCATTGCGGCCCTCGGCGACGAGCGAGCGGCAGATCTCATCGCCGTGCACACCGGGCAGGTCGCGGTCGAGCACCAACACGTCGTAGTCGGTGAGCGCGAGGTGCGCGAGCGCGTCGTGCCCGTCGAACGCGAGGTCGACGGCCATGCCCTCGCGACGCAAGCCCGTGGCGACCGTCTCGGCCAGCTCAACGTGATCCTCGACCAGCAGTACGCGCATGGACCATTGAGCGTGGCGCATTTGCGGTTACAGCGCGGTTACAGCGTCCGTCACCGGCGTGTAACCGGCCGTTTCGTAGAACCCCTCTCGCACGCAGCATCCACCCCGCGCGAGGAGACACGACATGACAGCGATACGAGCGATTTTAAGGTCGCAGGGCGCCAACCGGCCGGTCCCATTCGGGCGAGTGCGGCAGGTGGGCGTTGCAGCGACGGCGATCGTGGCGCTCGCGCTGCTCGTGGCCGGCTGCGGAGGCGGCGGCTCCCCGAGCTCGGGCGTCGCGCACCTCGGCACGAGCACCGCAACGAGCACCTCCTCGGCCGGCTCGGGGGCCAGCTCGCCCGAAGCGCAGCCAGGTGGTCAAGCCGTCGCCTACTCCGCCTGCGTACGCGCGCACGGGGTCCCCGACTTCCCCGACCCGCAGGTGCACAGCTCCGGCAACGAAGTGAAGGTGAGCATCGGGATCACGCCGGCCATCAGCGGCAACCCGCATTTCAAGTCGGCACAGCAAGCCTGCAGCAAGCTTCTGCCCGGCGGTGGGCCCGGCTCCGGCTCAGGCCCGCAGATCAGCCCGCAGGAACAGTCGCAGTACCTGAAGGCCACGGCGTGCATCCGCACTCACGGGGTTCCGAGCTTCCCGGACCCGACGTTCTCCGGCGGAGGCGTGCACATACCGAAGACGGCCGGCATCGACCCGCGCTCGCCACAGGTACGCGCCGCCGAGGAAGCCTGCCAGTCGCTGATCCCCGGCGGCCTGCACGGTAATCACTAGTGAGCGCGACAAGCGGGCCGGTCCGGCAGCGGCGAACGCGGAGATCGCGCCGCATCGCGCTCGCCGGGATCGGCCTCGTGCTCGTCGCGGTCGTGGTGATCGTCACCGACCCCCTCGGTGGCTCGAGCCATCCCAGCGGCGTCAGCGACAACGCGACGCCGATCTCACTCGCGACGATCGTCCGCCGGGCGCTGTCTTCGCAGACCCAGGTGAACGCCACGCTCGGGTTTGCGGGGGCGTCGAGCATTCGCGTGCCGGCCGGCACACCGCCGTCCGCGGTGGCGCAGGCTGAACAGTCCGTATCCGCCGGCGAGGGAATGCTGCAGACGGCGCGTGCTTCGCTGGCGGCTGACAGCGAAGCACTCGCGGGGCTGCAGGCGACCGTCGCGGCTGCTCGCGAGAAGGAGTCGGTGGACTGCGCGGGCGATGGCGCGGCGGAAAGCGCCTCGGCCGGCGCCTCGCCGAGCGGCGAAGGCACGCCCGGCGGGTCCTCCACCGGTGGCGGAAGCTCCGGCCTGTGCGCGAGCGACGCGCAGACCGTGACCGGCGACGCGCAGGGCTCCAGTGGCGAGGAGATGAAGCTCGACGACGACCGCGGGTCGATCTCCTCGGCTGAAAGGGCGATCGCTCGCGGCGACGCGGCTCTGTCTGCGGCGCGATCCTCGGCGGCCGCATACGGCCAGAGCTCGACCTTCACGATGCTGCCAGCGGTCGGCCAGGTGATTGTCCGCGGGCACAGCCTCTACCGGGTCAGCGGCCAGCCGGTGGTGCTCCTGTACGGCTCGGTCGTTCCCTCGCGTGCGTTCGCTGCCGGCATGTCCCCGGGCCCCGACGTGGCCGCTCTGAACGCGAACCTCGAGGCGCTGGGCTACGCAGACGGGCTGACGGGAGACAGCTTCAGCGCCGCCACCGAGACGGCCGTGCGGGCCTTCCAGTCCGCGCACGGGATGAGCGTGACCGGGGGGCTGGCGCTGGGTTCGGTGGTATTCGAGCGGGGGCCGGTGCGCGTTACGAGCGTGACGCCCACGGTCGGCGAGAACGTCGTACCTGGACCCGTGCTCGGCGTCACCTCGACGACTCCCCAGGTCGCGATCGCGCTGGCTGCTTCCGAGCAGTCCAGCGTAAGGGTCGGCGATCCGGTCACGATCTCGTTGCCGAGCAATGAAACCACGCCCGGGGTCGTGAGCTCGATCGGCACCGTCGCGAAAGCCCCCTCCGCTAAAGGTGGCGAAGGTGGCGGTGGCGGCCCCGAAGCCGGCGAAGAAGGAGGGCCGACGATCGCAGTGGACGTCGCGCTGCGCGACCCGAGCGCGAGCGGACACCTGGACGAGGCGCCGGTGACCGTGTCGATCAGCACCGCCAGTGTCCCGAGCGCGCTCGCGGTGCCGGTCGATGCGCTGCTCGCTCTGGCCGGAGGGGGCCACGCAGTGGAGGTCGTCGAAGGTCGCGCCCACCGTCTCGAGGCGGTCACGCTCGGCCTGTTCGACGATGCCGAAGGCCTCGTGCAGGTGCGCGGTCACGGCCTGGCGGCCGGCCAGCGCGTGGTGGTTCCCGCGACATGAGCGCGCCCGTCGATCCACGGTCGACCGCTTCGCTCGGTGGTGCGCTCGACGATGCCCCGCCGGTGCTCGAGCTGCGGGGTGCGAGCAAGACCTATGGCGCCGAGCCTCCGGTGTATGCGCTGCGCGAGGTGAGCTTCGCCGTGAGCGAGGGCGAGCTCGTGGCGATCGTCGGCCCGTCGGGGTCGGGCAAGACGACGCTGCTGCACGTGATCGGAACGCTCGAGCGCCCGAGCTCGGGGACCGTCTCGATCACCGGCCTCGACGTCGCCGCCTGCTCCGACCAGCAGCTCGCGACGCTGAGGGCGACCCGGATCGGCTTCGTCTTTCAGCAGTTCTTCCTCGCCGAGCACTCCACCGCGCTCGAGAACGTGGCCGACGGGCTTCTCTACGCGGGCGTGCACGCGAGCGAGCGGCGCGAACGCGCAGCCGAGGCGCTCGCCCGGGTCGGGCTCACCGGCCGCGTGCAGTTCCGACCGAGCAAGCTCTCCGGTGGCGAGCGCCAGCGCGTCGCGATCGCACGAGCGCTCGTCGGACGCCCGGCGATCGTGCTCGCCGACGAGCCCACCGGCAACCTCGACAGCGCCGCCGGGGCCGCGATCGTCGCGTTGCTCGAGGAGCTGAACGCCGAACACGCGACGATCGTCGTGATCACTCACGACCGCGAGCTGGCGGCCAGTCTGCCCCGCCAGGTGCAGATGCTCGACGGGCGGATCGTGGCCGACAGCGCCGAACCGGGCGCGACGCGGCGATGAGGACGATCGTGCGGCTAGGGCACCCCGCCGGCGGGGCACGGCTCGCGCTGGCGCTCACGGCCTGTCTTGGCGTCGCCGCCACGGTCGGCAGCGACGCAACCGGCGCTGCGGCCGCACCGAGCTTCACTGCCAACGACATCGCCCGCAGCTACAAGGTCACCCCCAGCTCGGGCTATGGCTCTGTGCTGTTCTCGCTTACGAATGCCGCGGCGGAGGGCTCGAGCGCGTGCGGCTCCCCGCTCGCCGGCCTCGCCGGCAGGCCTGCCAAGATCCTGGCCGGAGCGGGCGCCACGCAGTCCACGCCGGTGGGAGCTCGCTTCCCGATCCGGCTTGCGGTGACGGTCACCGACGCCGAGAAGAGCCCGGTGCCCGGCGTGCTGGTCACGTTCTCGGCGCCCACCCGCGGGGCGAGCGGACGCTTCGCGACCCGCTCGCGCGGATCCCATCCCCCCAGCGTCGAGGTCAGAACCGACGCCTGCGGGATCGCCGTCGCACCGCCCTTCGTCGCGAACGACGAGAAGGGCGGCTATATCGTCAAGGCCGGCGCCGAGCACGTGAGGTCCGCCGCCTTCGCGCTCGTCAACACGCGACCCGGACAGCAATCGTGAGCGCCGCTGCCGAGCTCACTCCGCACAGGTTGCGCGCATCCGATCTCGCCCGCGTCGCCAGCGTGGGCCTGCGCACCCGGCGGCTGCGGGCCGGGCTCTCCGCGCTCGGGATCGCGATCGGCATCGCCGCGATCGTCGCCGTGCTCGGCCTCTCATCCTCGAGCCAAGCCGCGCTGCTGAGCCAGATCGATCGGCTCGGGACCAACCTGTTGACGGTCACCAACGGCCAGGGTCTCACCGGCAAGACCGCCGAGCTGCCGCTCCTCGCGCCCGCGATGATCGCCCGCATCGATCCCGTCACGAGTGTCGCCGAGACAGCCAGGGTCAGCGCCAAGGTCTACCGGAGCCCGCTGATCCCCGCGATCGACACCAGCGCGCTGAGCGTCGAGGCGGCAAGCCTCAACCTCCTGGCGTCCCTCGGCGTGCGCGTCGTCCAGGGGAGCTACCTGAACGCGGCCACCGCCACCGAGCCGGTCGCCGTGCTCGGCTTCACGGCCGCGCAGCGCCTGGGGATCGACCGCCTCTATCCCGGCGAGCGGGTCTTCCTCGCCGATCAGTGGTTCTATCTCGCCGGGATCCTCGGCCCGGCTGAACTCACACCCGAAATCGAAAGCTCGGTGCTCGTCGGCTTCCCGGCCGCGGAGAAGTACCTCTCCTTCAACGGGCATCCCAACACCGTCTACATACGCGCCCAGAACGAACAGGTCGCCGCCGTGCAGTCGGTGCTCGCGCAGACCGCCAACCCGGAAGCGCCCAACGAAGTCAACGTCAGCCAGCCATCCGCAACGCTCGTCGCGCGCGCCGACGCC
>Ga0182024_10002227_pt1 | contig 48646 bp, 45 predicted proteins | sample P32metaG_FD_120480 | JGI IMG/M metagenome (GOLD analysis project Ga0182024, IMG submission 120480) | Permafrost microbial communities from Stordalen Mire, Sweden - P3-2 metaG (Illumina Assembly) | ecosystem: Environmental > Terrestrial > Soil > Wetlands > Permafrost | place: Sweden: Stordalen...
CCCCTGAGTCGGCGCTCGGGTTGCGTCTCCGCAGAGCCCTACCCTCCGCTCAGGTCCGTTCAGTTTACCAGGGATGCGCTACAAAAAAACGTGGCCGTTTACACAAAACACTTGACACATCCCCGTCGACCCCTAACGTCGTTTACGTTGGAACTCAAAACGAAGGGTTTTTCAAGAGTACGGACTACGGGGATACGTGGGCGTCCGCCGGAACCGGGCTGTCAGGCGCCATTACCTATTTGACCGTCGATCCAACCGAGGGTGGAAGATTGTTCGCCTCCACCGCAACCGCATTCTATCTGTCCGAGGATGGCGGAGTCACCTGGACCAACGTTTTGAATTCTCCGGCATGGACCGTCGCCATAGATCCTGGCGACCCATCGACAGTCTACGCAACCGCGCGAACGCAAGGCGTATTCCGCAGCTCCGATGGCGGACACACTTGGCAGAGTGTCAATAGCGGGCTCACCAGTCTAACGATGGGCCGTAGCGCTCCGGTAATTATAGATCCCACGAATCGGCAGACGCTCTTTGTGGGAAGCGAAGGAGGCGGCGTCTTCAAGAGCCTTGACGGCGGCGACCATTGGTTCGCGGTGAACTCGGGGCTGAGCGATCTATCTGTCTTGGGACTTGCCATGGACCCGGCCCAGCCTTCCGTCCTATACGCTTGCGGCCCGAGCGGCGTCTTCAAAACGCTCACGGGAGCTGAAGTGCAGACCACTTCGATTGCCATAAGTGCGATCCTAAACGGCGCCAGTAACCTCCAGGCACCGGTCTCGCCCGGCGAGATCGCGGTCATTACCGGCTCCGGGCTCGGTCCCGTCGAACTGATCGCCGAGACTCCCGGCGCTAACGGGCTTTACGGCACCCAGCTCTCAGGGACTACGATTCGTTTCAACGCGATACCCGCGCCGTTGATCTACACGTCGGCTACGCAGGTCGCGGTCCAGGTTCCGGAAATGTTTCTCGTTTCGCAGGCACAGGTCACGATTACGTTTGAAGGTCGCACGTCGGCGCCACTTCTGATCCAAGTTGCCGGGTCGTCGCCTGGAGTCTTCACGCTCGATGCCTCAGGGAAAGGACAAGCAGTCGCGCTGAATCAGGACGGCTCGCTCAATACCGCATCTAACCCAGCCAAAGTTGGCGATGTCATCTCGCTCTTTGTGACAGGGCTGCGCCAGGGTGACGGACCGCTGACGGTCATGATAGGTGGGGCGGCCATCGTGCCCTCGACCAAGAACCTGTCGTCCGGCGTTTTGCAGATCGATGCCAAGATACCCGTCGGCATCCAAACCGGCGGCGCTGCGCCGGTGGCCGTAGCCGTGGGGACCACATCCAGCCAGGCGGGCGTGACCATCGCCGTACGGTAGGGGCAGGAAGAAGGAGGCGAGTAACGAATCCTTCGTGATCCCGAATCCCGTTGTGGCGTCCGACGACGGCCTCACCTTGATGCCCTACAACGGACCTCCGCTCACCGTGGGTGGAGAGTTGAACAAGCTCGCTTCGAACATGTCTCTAGGCCGCCTTGCCGCTGGTGTTCATTACCATTCCGATGGCGACGCCGGCCTCAACCTGGAAGAAGAAATAGCCTTGTCAATTCTTCGCGACGTGGCGACCATTTACCACGAGGACTTCTCCGGGTTCACTCTGACGCGCTTCGACGGCACGACGGTTACGATCTGCCCGGAGTGCTGAGCCGTCGGACGCGGATCAGCGACTGTGGTCCTGCTCGGCCAGGCGGAGGCAGCCCCAGCCTGCGCTACCTCCAACACACCCCCTGTCTGTATCCAGTCTGGCCGCGGCCCGATGCTTGTCATCGAGCAGCTCACCGCCGTCCAAATTCGCTCTCCCAGTTCCCGACAACGGAGCCTGGCTCGGCGGATACAGCCGGCCCTGTGCGGGCTTTCTAAGGAAGGGCCGCCGACCGCTGTAGGCCAGTGCGGAGCGGTCGATTAAGCTCTTTTTCCGAGACCTCCTACGCAATCTCTCTTAGGCCTAAACTCTTAGTGTTTTGTTATGGTTGAACTGTGGATGGAGTAACTGCGTTGACTGATCGCCGGACCTCGGGAACCGTGAGAGGCTTCCGCCTTTTAGGAGTACCCGTACGGCTGCACTTTACATTTCTGATCCTGCTGATCTTCCTGGTGGTGACGGTGTTCGGCAGCCACCAATCCGGCGCCAACTATGCGCTGTTTCTGCTGGGGTTGTTCGCCAGCGTGCTGCTGCATGAGATGGCGCATGCGTTGGTAGCGACGCGATTCGGAGTCCGCACCACCGAGATCGTGATGTTCCCCATCGGGGGATTGTCGAGGATGGAACGGATGCTGAGGCCCACCGAGGAATTGTGGATCTCCATGGCCGGGCCGTTCATGAACCTGGCGATTGCCGCGGGGTTGTTGAGCTACCTCTATTCTTCCCGGCAACCGATGCCCAGAAGCCTTTCCGATCTGTTGCATCCCACCGATCTGGGGGCGCTGCCGCTGCTGGCGGGCGGCAACCTGCTGCTGGCGCTGTTCAATTTCCTGCCCGCGTTCCCCATGGATGGAGGGCGCGCGCTACGGGCTTTGTTGGGCTATATCCGGCCGGAGGAGGAAGCCACGCGCATCGCGGCGTGGATGGGCCGCATGCTGGCCATCAGCATGGGGCTGTACGGCCTGGTGGCGCAGGATTTCCTGCTGGTGTTTTTCGCCTTCTTCATCTATCTGGGCGCGGCCCAGGAAGGAGCGGCGGCATTGGGACGAACTCTCACTCATGGCATCCCGGTGCGAGCCGCGATGATTACCGAGTTCCACACGCTGGGTCACGGCAATACCGTGCGCGATGCCGCCAACCTGCTGCTTTCGACCGCGCAGCAGGATTTCCCAGTGTTGCACGGGGATCAGGTGGTGGGATTGATGGGCCGGAATCTGCTGCTGAAGGCCCTGGCGGCGGAAGGTCCCGACGCCTACGTCGCGGGCGTGATGGATCGCGAGTTTCTGCAACTGGAACCGGAATCGGATCTGGCCGAGGTGCTGCCTCTGATGGCTCAGGCGGGCCGCTGCGCGCTGGTGATGCACGGAACCAAACTGACGGGCTTGCTGACCACCGACAATCTTTCGGAATTCCTGCTGCTGCGCCGCTTCGGCATGGAGCCGGTGGTCTAGGCGTAGCGCCGAATGTTCGCGCCCGAGTCCGGCGGGGTCGCAAATGCTACTCGAACGTAGACATAGTTGTGAACCAGACCGCCACGCATGCGTCAGTTCAAGGGGCGATCTCTGGTAGTCCTTCATTTGAGGCGAATTTCAGCACCCCAACGGGCACGACCAATCTGCCCCTCCGGAGTGCACCGGACAACACCATTCTCTTCCTGCTGGAATTGGAGCGGAAGTGCTCGCGGAGTTGGGCCTGACCGTGGCCGACTGGGAAAAAATGGCGGACGAGCGGCTAATCGAGGAAACCCAACGCCCGAGTGGCTAAACGCCTGGTCTGGACCAGCAGGCCATAGCGGACATTCGTGCCATCGAACAACAGACCGCCTTGCAGGTGCTGAGAACGCTAGCCCGATATGCGAGGAGCGGCGAGGGCAATACCCGGCAGCTCCAGGGCGTTGAGCCGCCACTGTTCCGTCTCCGCGCACAAGATCACCGCGTCTTCTTGATCTCACGCGTGCTGGACCGCAAGGACGCTACCGCTGAGATTCCCGGTCAAGTTCCTGCCGGATTTCGCGCAGCCAGTTCCTCCGCCGCGTCCTGCTGCTTTGTTTCTTGGCTTCCCACTTTCGGCCCCAGAATGCGCCGTTGCCCCGCTTCGGCCCCGCATGCTCCGTCTTCTTGACCTCGTAGCCCATCGACTTCATTGTCCCAACAGGGATGGCGTAAATGGAAACCCCCTCAAACCAGCAGCGTCGCGACGTCCACGGGTGTGCGGGTTCCTTCGATCACCACGATGCCGCTTTCGGTGACGAAGTATTTTTCGCGATCGCGCTCCAGGTCGTAGCCGATTTCGGCATCCTCGGGGACACGGACGTTCTTGTCCAGGATGGCGCGGCGCACGCGCGCGCGGCGGCCGATGTCGCAGTTATCGAAGATCACCGAATCCTCCACCAGGGCTCCGGAATGAATGCGCACATGCCGGCCCAGCACCGAATTCCTGGCCATGCCGCCCGAGAGAATGGTGCCGCCGGAGACGATGGAGTCGACGGACTGGCCGCGGCGGCCCTGCTGGTCGAAGATGAATTTGGCGGGCGGGTCGGAATAGCCGGCGGTGCGCAAAGGCCACTGGCGATTATACAGGTTCAACGCCGGCGTCACCGCGCGCAGATCCATACTGGCGTCGTAATAGGCGTCGATGGTGCCGACGTCGCGCCAGTAGGGCTCCTGGAACATCGGATCGCCGGGAATCCGGTTGGTCTGGAAATCGTAGGCGAACATGGGAGCGCGGCCCACCAGCGAAGGAAGAATGTCGCGTCCGAAGTCGTGCGTGCTGGTGGGATCTTGCGCGTCGGCGTACAGTTCCCGCAGCAGCAGGTTGGTGGAAAAAACGTAGTTGCCCATGGACGCGAACACCCGCCCGGGATCTTCCGGGATGGGGGGCGCGTCGGAGCGCTTCTCGTGAAAACCCACCACGGCGCCGTCGGCGGCGGCCTGGATCACGCCGAATTCGCCGGCTTGCTCCAGGGGAACCGGGATGGCCGCGATGGTCGCCTGCGAGCGTTTGTGCATGTGGAATTCCAGCATCTCGCGGATGTTCATGCGGTAGATGTGGTCGGCGCCGAAGATCACCACGTAGTGCGGATCGGCTTGCTCAATCAGGTTGATGTTCTGGTAGATGGCGTCGGCGGTGCCGCGGTACCAGTCCTCGCCGGGCGAACGCATCTGCGCCGGCACGGGAATGATGAAGTGCTCCTTCAGCAGGCCGGTCACCTCCCAGCCGTCGCGAAGGTGTTGCAGGAGGCTTTGGCTCTTGAATTGGATCAGGACGTAGATCGAGTACAAACCGGAGTTGATCAGGTTGCTGAGCACGAAATCGACGATGCGGTAGCGCCCGCCAAAAGGCACCGCTGGCTTGGCTCGTTCCTTTGTCAAGGGAAAGAGTCGCGTCCCTTTGCCGCCCGCCAACACGAACGCCACCACCCGAACCTGCATGGGCCTTATTCTGTCAGAGCCGGATAACTCCTTGCAAACCGGGATCTTCACGGGATAGAGTCGGCACGGGATAATGGAGCCACGCGCGCCACGGATGGAAAGCGAAAATGGATCGAACCGAAATACTGACGCGACTCCGCGAAAGGATTGTGCGCTACGCGGCATCCCAACTACAGGGGAGTTCCACCGGGGACCTGGCTCAGGATCTGGCGCAGGAGGTCCTGATCGTGCTGCACGAAAAATATTCCGAGATCGACCGCATCGAGGATCTGCTGCCGCTGTCGCTCGAGATCGCACGCTTGAAGATTTGGGCCGCACGCAGAAAGAGCGGACGCCGCGGCGAGGATCGGCAGATTCCGGTGGACGATCTGCCGCTGGCGGCGGGCGGAGCCGATCCCTTCGAGCAAGCCTCGCACAGCGAACGTGTGGCCCGGCTGGAAGCGGCGCTGGCTGGATTGGGCGAGCGCTGCCGCGAGTTGTTTCGCTTGAAACTGGAAGGCTACACGTTCCCGGAGATCCTGGCTGCGCTCAAAGGGTCGCGGCTCCCAGTGGCGACGCTGAACACGCTTTATACTTGGGATTTCCGGTGCCGCAAACAGCTTCTGGAGCGGCTGGGCGGAAGTTGGGCCGCCCCCGAAAGGGGCGTTGAGAAGAAGACATGACGCGCGACGAAATTCGCGGATTGATCGGCGCCTACGCCACGGGCTCGCTGAGCGAGACTGAGCGAAAGGCGCTGTTCGAAGCCGCTCTCGACGACCAGGAACTGTTCGATGAACTGGCGGGCGAGCAGGCGCTCAAGGAATTGCTGGAGGAGCCCGGTGTCAAAGCGCGTATGCTCGCAGCGCTTGCGCCGCGACAAAAGGCCTGGTGGGGAAGGGCGTGGGTCTGGGCCGCGACGGGCGCCTTCGCAATGGCCGCGATCGCGGGCATCGTATTGTTCGAAAAACCGCGGGAGCTGGAGATTGCGCAGGTGACTGCGCCGGCTGCGCCGGTTCCTCCGCCCATCGTTGCCCCCGCCGTCGCGCCGCCGGTTCCTCCGCCGGCCGCTGCCGCCGTGGCTCAGCCGGTGGTTCCTCCCGCGGTTGCTCCCACGCCTGCTGTTCCGGCGCCCGCGCTCAAGAAAACCCAGCCTCCGGCGGAGGCGGCTCCTGTGGCAACCCAGGGGGCTGTCACCATCACGGCAGAGGCATCCTTACTGAAAACGGAGTCCGCACCTCCCCCTCCTGCCGCGCAGGCCCAGGCGGGGGCGCAATCCACCCAGGACAGCGTGACCGTCGCCCCCGAAAGAGCCTTTGGCGGAGTGCCGGCGGCTGCCGGACGAGGCGGGCGCGGTGGCGGAGGCGGTGGCCGCGGTGGCGCAGGGGGAGGAGGAATCGGCGGAAATCTCGGAGCCAACCGAATTGTCGCGAGCCCACAGGCGGCCGTGGCGCCCGTGCGCTTCGCCTTCGATTACAGCGTCACGCCGGAGGGCATTCTGAGAATCGTGCCAGCGAGCGCTGGTTTCCTGACAGTAGAGGTGAGTAACGGCACGGGTTATACGGCTCTGTTCTCCGGCCGGCCGGTTGCTGCCGGCTCGGTGAACGAAATCATGCTGCCGCCGGATGCCGTCTCCGCGCTGACGATCTTCGGGCTTCGAGCGCCTGCATCGGGCGAGAACATCGTCCACGGCGCGATGGACCCCCCGTCGGGAACCAAGTTCGACCCGAACCCGACGCCGAACTCGATCTTGGTTTCGGAGATTCCGGTGAAGCGCTAACGCGCTGGCCCGCTTGCAAGAGCTTCTTTGACCGGCACATCCACCACCCTGGCGCTGAACCAGTTGGGATAGACGGGGGTGGGCGCGGTAAGCTCGTTCAGCTCGCGAAGCTCCTCGCCGCTAAGCTGGACGTTGACCGACGCCAGGTTGTCCTCGAGCTGCGCCATCTTATTCGCGCCGATCAGCACGGAGGTGACCGCACGCTTGCTCAGCAGCCACGCCAGAGCCACCTGCGCCGGCGACGCCCCATGAGCCGTCGCGATGGCGCGCAGACGGTCCACCACCTGGTGGCCTTTTTCGCGATCATAGGGCAGCATGTCAAAGCCGGTCAGGCGTCCGCCGTCGCCTTTCGGATTCTCGCGCGTGTATTTGCCGCTCAGGAATCCTCCGGCGAGAGGACTCCACACAAGCACGCCGATTCCGGAGTGTTCGACAAAGGGGACCACGTCGTGCTCCAGGTCGCGGCCCACCAGCGAGTAGTACATCTCCGCCGCGCGGAAACGCGCGAAGCCGTTCTTGTTTTGAATGCCGACGGCGGTCGCCGCCAGCCAAGCGGGCCAATTTGAAAAACCCACGTAGCGGACCTTGCCCTGCCGCACCAGGCTGTCCAGAGCTTCCACGGTTTCCTCGACCGGCGTGTGCGCATCGAAGCGGTGCACCAGATAGACGTCGATGTAGTCGGTGCCCAAGCGGCGCAGACTGCCCTCGGCCGCGGCCAGAATGTGATGGCGCGACAGACCTTGATGCACCAGCGCGGGTCCCGACCGGAATCCGGTCTTGGTCGCGATCACGACATCTTTTCGTTTGGAGCCGAGCGCCTTGCCCAGCATCTGTTCGGATTGGCCTTCGGTGTAAACGTCGGCCGAGTTGAAGAAATTGACGCCCGCGTCCAGAGCCTTGTTCACCAGTTCGTCCGCGAGCCCCTCTCCGACCTTCGAGACCGACGCGAAGATTCCTCCGCTGCTTCCAAACGTCATCGCGCCGAAAGCCAGGCGCGAAACAATCAAACCGGTGTCGCCCATTCGTGTATATTGCATGCGCCTACCAGTGTCGCAAACCGGGCTGGCAGGTCGGCGACCTGCCCCACTATGATGAAGAAATGGACTCCGCTGTCACCGCGACCGCCGCGCCTGCTTCCGTCGTCGACCTCGAAAAGCAGTACCTGTTTCAGAACTACGCGCGGTATCCGCTGGTGCTGGCTCGCGGCAAGGGCTGTTATCTGTATGACACCTCGGGCAAGCGCTACCTGGACCTGATCGCGGGAATCGGCGTGAACGCGCTGGGACACGCGCATCCGCGGCTCATGAAGGTGATTCGTGAGCAGGCGGCCCGCATGATCCACAGCTCCAACCTGTACTATCACGAGTATCAGGGGCCGCTTGCGGAGCGCATCGCCAAGGCCAGCGGGTTGGATCGCGTGTTTTTCTGCAACTCCGGCACCGAGGCCGTCGAAGGCGCTTTGAAGATCATCCGCGCGCACGGCCGCAAGATCAGTCCGGAGAAGTTCGAGACCGTTGCGTTGCTCGACTCGTTCCATGGGCGCACGTTCGGAGCACTCTCCATCACCGGTCAGGAAAACTACCGCCGCGATTTCGAACCGATGCTGCCCGGCGCCCGCTTCACGCCGCGCAACGACATCGCCGCCTTGGAGCGGACAGCCGGCGACCGCACCGCCGGCATCGTGCTCGAACTGGTGCAGGGCGAGGGCGGCATTCATCCGCTCGATCCCGCGTACGTGCGCAAGGCTCGCGAGCTCGCCGATCGCCACAACGCTCTGCTGGTGTTCGACGAAACGCAGTGCGGCGTCGGCCGCACCGGAACGTATTTCTCTTATCAGATGGGCGAGAGGGTGGTGATGCCGGATGTGATTGTCGCGGCCAAGCCTATTGGATGCGGGCTTCCCCTGGGTTTCGTCGCGGCGACGGAGGGCGCAGCCTCCAACCTCGCCCCGGGGATGCATGGCACCACCTTCGGCGGAGGGCCGCTGGCATGCCGCGTCGCTTTGGAATTCTTCGACATTCTGGACACGCTGATGCCCGCCATCACGCAAACCGGAAGCTACTTCCGCATGCGCCTCACCGGGCTGGCGCAGAAGCATTCCTGCATCAAGGATGTGCGCGGCTACGGCCTCATGATCGGCGTGGAACTGGAGTTTTCCGGCAAGCAGATCGTGCTTGACGCCATGGCGGAAGGCCTGCTGATCAACTGCACGCACAACACGGTGCTGCGCGCGCTGCCGCCCTATATCCTCACCGAACAGGACGTCGACCGCGCCATCCGCGTGCTCGACAAGGTGCTGAAGAAAGCCAAGCCGCCGGCGGCATAACAACAAAATCGGCAGGTCGGGGACCTGCCCCACAGCCTGACCACACTAGTCGTCGGACTCGGCTCCCGCGTAGCTCTGGTACTCGGCCGCGGAAAGCAGTTGGGCCGTCTCGGCCGGCGCCGACATCCGGATCTTGATCATCCACGCGGCGCCGTGCGGATCCTCGTTGAGCTTTTCGGGGTGCGTGGCCAGCGCTTCGTTGACTTCGATCACCTCGCCCGAAACCGGCGCGAAGATGTCGCTGACCGCTTTTACCGATTCCACCGACCCCATGGCTCGGCCTTGTTCGAGGACCGTGCCCGGCTTGGGCAGATCGACGTACACCACGTCTCCCAGCTCTTTCTGCGCGTGGAAGGTGATTCCCACCGTGCCGACGCCGCCTTCGGCGCGGACCCATTGATGCTCTTTGCTGTAGCGGAAATTCTCAGGGTAGGTTTCCAAATCAGATTCAGGCTATCACAGGAACCCGGCAATTGCCGGAGCGGCCCCAACTGACGAAAGTTTTCGTTTGACAATGACGAAAGACTTCGTCATAATGCGGCCATGAGGAAACAGGCGGCGTTTCTCACGGTGGCCATCCTGGCGCCGGTCTTTGGCCAAACGCCCGCCTTCGATGTGATCTCGGTCAAGCCCTATGTGGTTGGTTCACGCCGGGGCGCCAACGTTGGTTGCTCGAACGAGCGGTTCCTGTCCTATGGCTTTCCGCTCGTCGCTACCATTCAGTTTGCCTACGGCCTCCGGGAATTTCAGGTTCCGAAAATGCCGTCGTGGACCGAGGCCAGCGACGGGTATTACGAAATCGAGGCCAAGGCCGCGGCTTCGGTGAGCGAAAGCCAATGCAAGCTGATGGTGCAGAAGCTGCTGGCGGATCGATTCAAGATGGCAGTCCATTGGGAGCCAAGGGAAACCCCCGTCTATCACCTTGTGGTGGCAAAGAACGGGCTGAAAATGCAAAAGGCGAGTGAGTCCGACGAGGGAACTGACATCAAGATAACTTTCAATGGGAGGTTGATGGGCACCCCTCTTGCAGCTCCGGACGCAAAACCTACAAAGGGGCGGACGATGCCGGAGCTTGCCTTGACCCTGTCCGCTTTTACAAGTGGCCAGCCAGTTATCGATAAGACCGGGATCGAGGGAGCTTACAAGGTCGCCCTGGCGTTCTCCTACGCACTTCCCGGAGGTCAGCCGCTCTCGGACGACCCGGATGTGTATACTGCGGTGCAGCAGCAGCTCGGGCTCAAGCTGGAGCCCGTAAAGGAACAGGTGCAGATGCTCGTCGTTGATCATATGGAGAAGCCCGGTGCCAACTAAGCCGCCCCGTCCCACCGAAGCGGAACTGGGGATTCTTCGCGCCCTGTGGCAGCTCGGCTCCTGCTCCGTGCGGGACATTCACCGCACCTTGAACGAAATCAAACCCAGCGGCTACACCACCGTCCTGAAGACGCTCCAGATCATGACCGAGAAGGGCCTGGTGGAGCGCGACGAAACGGTTCGCCCGCAAATTTATCGCCCTCGTTATTCGCAGGAGCACACGCAGCGGCAACTGCTGCGCGATCTGTTGCAGCGGGCCTTCGGCGGCTCGGTGCGGACGCTGGTGATGCAGGCTCTGGCGACCAAGAAGTCGTCGCCGGAGGAACTGGAAGCAATCGAGAAGCTCCTGGATCGTTTTGAGGGAGATGCAAAAGGAGGACCCCAATGACCTCGCTCGCACCGGCTCTGAATTCGGCTCTGATGCACCTGGTGTGGCAGGGCGTGGTGGTGGCGTTTGCGCTGTGGATCGCGCTGGCGGCTCTGCGCAGGAGCTCGGCCGCGGCGCGCTACGCCGCGAGCTCGGTGGCGCTGGGCATACTGGCGCTGGCACCGATTGCGACCATGTGTCTGATCTACCAGCGGCCTGGGGGAGTCCCGGGCACGGGAACGGCACTCGTCACCGCGGTATTTACGACCTCGATATCCGCGCCGACGAATTGGCTGGCCATGACGCAAACCTGGGTGTCGCAGGCGTGGGTTTTGCCGGTGTGGGCTTGCGGGGTCGCGCTGCTTTCGCTTCGCCTGCTGTGGGGCTACGCGAAGGTTTCCGCGATGAAGCGAACCGGCGATGCGGCGGAGCCCGCCGTGCTTGCGATGCTCGCGCGATTGTCGGAGCGCGCCGGCGTCACCCGTACGGTGCGCGTGTTGATCTCCTCGCTTGCCGATGGGCCGAGCGTCATAGGAGCTTTACGGCCGGTCATCCTGTTGCCGGCGGCCGCTCTGCTGGGCCTGACTCCGGAGCAGCTCGAAGCCGTCCTGGCGCATGAGCTGGCGCACATTCGCCGCTACGATTATCTGGTCAACATCGTCCAGATGCTGATCGAGACGCTATTCTTCTATCATCCGGCGGTGTGGTGGATCTCCGGCCGCATCCGCCAGGAGCGCGAGTTGTGCTGCGACGATATCGCCGTGCGCTCCTGCGGCGACGCAGTCGGTTACGCCCGAGCGTTGACCGCGCTCGAACGCATGCGCGTCATGCCTCACGGCAATGAGGCCCCGAGTCTAGCCCTAGGCGCCGGAGACGCCCCGCTGATGTATCGCATCCAGAGGCTGCTGGGCGCCGCTCCGCAATACGCCGAACCCGAACGCGGCCCCTCGCGGCTGCCCGGGATCGTCGCGATCCTGCTGGCCGTGGTGTGTTTTTCCACCGATATGAATCCGGTCAAGGCGCAAGCGTCGCTGCCGCTGCCGCAGCCTCCGGCTCCGACAGTTCCTCCGGTGCTGCTGGCGGCTCCGCCGCACCCGCCTGCTCGAACGTTCCTCCAGTTGGCGCAGGCAACTCAACCGGCGCGGATTGCGGGTCAGCCACTTTCCTCTCCCGGCGCCGGCGTGTCTGTCGCAGTTCAGGTGACCATTGATCGGAACGGCCTGGTGAGCGACGCCTACGTCCTCAGCGGGCCGGCAGAGCAGCGGCGCTCCGCACTCCTTATGGCACTGAACATGCGCTTTCCGGACGCCCGCTCTACCATTCGCGTCGTCGATATCCCGCCGATTCCGGCTCGTTTTGGAACGATTTCGGCTCCTTTTGGAAATATAGGCTCTGTTTTCGTCTATCCGTCGGGAGACAAGCGGATCGAGCTCCAGGATCAGCTCACCAGACTGCTGTATCAGCAGAGCGTAGCTTCCGCACAAGGCGCGGCCCAGTTGCAAGAGAAGATCGACTCGCTGCGTGCCAGCTTGAGCGACCAGCAACAGCAGGACCCGCAGCCTCAGGAGCCTGCCGGCACAGTCGTGGGCCAGCCGCTCGGCGACATTCGCATTCTGGGCGTCTCCGACTCTGAGAGGGACCAATTGCTCTCCAAGCTGCCGCTTTTTATCCGTCATCCGCTCACGCCGGAGTCCATCGCAGCATCTCTCCAGGCCGTCCACGACTTCGCGCCGAACGCTACGGCCTACTTCAGCGCTATGGGGCCCGGGCAAGCGGCGTTCATCGTCCGTGTGCCGTGACTCTGGACCGCCCGGCCCTGCGGCAGACTGAACCCCAGGAGGATTTTCATGAGCCTTAGAAACGCAGTGAATTCATGCTGGAGGTACCCATGCAAGTACGCTTGAGCGCGCTTTGTTTTCTGATCGGCACCGGAGCATTCGGTCAGCCTTCGTTAGAATTTGAGGCTGCCTCGATCCGCCCCGCAGCCGATCAGTCCGATAATATTCTTGGTACCGTAACGCGGGGCGGTCCGGGGAGCTCGGACCCTGAACGGTTGACCTACCGGAAGGTTCGCTTCAAGGTTTTGTTGATGAAGGCTTGTGGAAAAGTTAAGACGCCCTTCGCCGTCGAGGGACCGGCATGGATGGAAAAGGAGGCCTACGATATCAATGCAACGATCCCGCCCGGAACAACCGAAGAGCAATTTGAGCAGATGCTGCAAAACCTGCTGGCGGAGCGCTTCGGCCTCAAGCTGCACCACGAGAACCGGCAAGTTCAGGGCTACGAATTAGTAGTTGCAAAGAATGGGCCGAAGTTTAAAGAAAGCGATCTGAGCCTCCCAGAGGGGCCGCGCAAACCGCTTTCGCTGGATAATAACGGATTATCTGTTCTTCCTCACGGGCGTCCCGCGAGCGTCGTGGGTCCAGGGATGATGGCCTTCGGGCAACAACCCGTCTCTGCTTTAGTAGACCAGCTATCGAATCTACTGGAGCATCCTGTAATTGACCGCACCGGGCTGACAGGCAAATACGATATGGTCATGAGTTATTCCCCGGAGGGGCTCGGTGGAATTGCAGCACTTGCACGGTCCCCGTCACCTGGCGCCGCAGCCGCCCCCGACGGGTCTCCCGGTCCGCCCGCGCTTAGCGCACCAAGTATCTTTAATGCCTTGCAAGACCAGTTGGGCCTCAGACTTGAGAAGAAGGCGATGCCATTTGACGTAATCGTGGTTGACGGAGCGAACCGCACTCCCAGCGCGAACTGAATCGGGTCCAGTCTAAGCAGCCCTGCCTGTGCGGTAGACTGAATGATTCATGAATCTGAAAAACGCAGTCGCCTTGGTGACCGGAGGCAGCAGCGGCATCGGCTTTGGAATCGCTAAAGCGCTCATCGAAAGCGGCGCGCGCGTGGCCATCACCGGCCGAGGCAAGGAACGTCTGATGCAGGCAGCGGCGGCTATCGGCGCGCATCCCATCCAGGCCGACGTCAGCAAGGAAGCCGACGTCGAGCGCACCTGCGCGGAAGCCCTCGCCAAATTCGGCGACCTCGACATTCTGGTCAATAACGCCGGCCGCGGCGTCTTCAAGCCCCTGATCGAAATGGATCTGAAGGGCTTCGAGGAAACCTTCGCCACCAACGTCACCGGCGTGATGCTGATGACTCGCGCGGCCGCCAAGATCTTCATCGAGCGGAAGCGCGGCAACGTGGTGAATATCAGCTCGACCGCCTCGTTGCGCGGCGCACCCAATGGCACCGCGTATTACGCCAGCAAGTTCGCACTGCGCGGCATGACCGAATGCTGGCGAGCCGAGCTGCGTAAGCACAACATCCGCGTGTTCCTCATCAATCCCAGCGAAGTCATCACCAACTTTGGCGCGGCTTCGGGCTTCAGTCAGAAGGACAACCCGACCAAGCTTCGCCCCGAGGACATTGCGCACATGGTGAAGGCCGTTCTCGAGATGAACGACCGCGGCTTCACGCCGGAGCTTTCCGTCTTCGGCGCCAATCCCATCGACTAGTGGCGCGGTGGGGCAGGTCCCCGACCTGGTGCTCACCGCTTCTTCCGCGACTTGGCCGGCTCCGCTACGGAGAATTGCAGCTTCTTTTCCACTCCATCCACGCGGTCCAGGCGGACCTTTACATGCTCGCCGATGGAGAATTGGCGGCGGCTTCGCTCGCCGATGATCTTGCGCACGTTCTCGTGGTAGGTGTAACGGTCGCCCGGAAGGGTCTCCAGGGGAACCAGGCCTTCGATGAACATTTCCTCCAGTTCCACGAAAAATCCGAAGCGAGTCGTGGAAATGATCAGCGCGGGGAATTCGTCGCCCACGCGGTTCATCATGAACTTGACCTTCTTCCACTCCACCAGCTCGCGCTCGGCTTCGGCGGCGCGGCGTTCGGTGTCCGAAGACATCGCCGCGATGCCCGCCAAGTCCGGGCCGTAGGTCGTCCCATCAAGGTGCGCAGCCAGGACGCGATGCACGATCAAATCCGGATAGCGCCGGATGGGCGAGGTGAAGTGCGTATAGCTGGGCGCTGCCAGCGCGAAGTGCCCCAAGTTTTGATCGCTATAGCGCGCCTGCTTCAGCGAGCGCAACATCAGGTAGCTCAAAATGCGCTCCTCGGGCTTGCCTTCGATCTTGCGCACCAGCTTCTGGTAACTGCGCGAGGTCAGGTTGGGATTGTCTTCCGGCACAACGATGCTTCGGGCGTTCTTGTCTCGAGCCCCCCTATCTGTAAATCGCTTCACCGGCGCGGCCCCCGCGCTTAACGCATATCCGAAGTGCGCGGCGATCTCTTCGAATTCCAGCACGCGCCTGGGATCGGGCCGTTCGTGAATGCGGAAAATCAGCGGCACGCCCGCGGCTTCCAGATGCGACGCAACAGCTTCATTCGCGGCCAGCATGAACTCTTCGATCAGCCGGTGCGCGATGTTGCGAGGCGCTCGCGTGACGGCCGTCATCTCGCCGAATTCGTCGAATTCGAGCAAGGGTTCGGGAAGATCGAAGTCGATCGAGCCGCGCCGCTGGCGCTTGCGGTTCAGGATCAGCGCCAGCTCCTGCATCAGCTCGAATCGCTCTACGAGCCTGGCATAGCGCTCGCGCAGCGCGGCGTCGCCTTCCAGGACTCCGTGCACGGCGGTGTAAGTCATGCGCTCCGCGCTGCGAATGACGCCGCGGCAGAACTCCTGCGCCACCACGTCGCCGGCCGCGTCGATCTCGAGTAGCACGGACAGCACCAGGCGATCCTCGTGCGGGCGAAGCGAGCACTGGTCCGTCGAAAGTTCCACCGGCAGCATGGGCACCGCACGGTCCGGGAAATACACGCTGGTGCCTCGCAGCAGAGCTTCGCGGTCGATGGGCGATCCGGGCCGCACGTAATGGCTCACGTCGGCGATGTGCACTTGCAACGCGAAGCGTCCGTCTGGCAATCGCTCCACCCAAACTGCGTCGTCAAAATCGCGCGCGGTCTCGCCGTCGATGGTAACGATGTCCAGCGCCCGAAAGTCGCGGCGGCGGGCCATCTCGGTTTCGGAGATGGCGCCTGGAAGCGCCCGCGCCTGCTCCAGCACGTCGTCGGGGAAACGATGCGGAATGTGATGGGCGCGGATCAGGATTTCGACGTCGATGCCGAAATCGTCCGGACGCCCCAGGATCTCGATAATGCGTCCCACCGGCCGCTCGTCCGCGCCGCCGAAGTCCACAATCTCCGCTGTGACGATCATGCCGTCCAGATCCTCGACGGATTTCACATCCAGCGCGCGAGCGCCCACCCGATGCACGGTTTCGCCCTCGGCTGGCAGGGCCATCTTACTGAGAGTCTCGCCGTCGGGAATCTCGATCCATTGCCGGATGCGGTCGTCGTGAGGGACCACGAAGTTGCCGTTGCGGCGAATGCGGAACTCGCCCACCACCGAAGGGTGCGCGCGCTTGAGCACGCGCAGAATCTCGCCATGCGCGCGGCCATCCGCTTCGATGCGGCCGATCCGAGCCACCACGCGATCGCCGTGCATGGCCCGCGCGGCGTTTTCCTTGGGAATGTAAATGTCGCCCTTGAGGCCGCCTTTGATGCCGGGGATGGGGACATCCGGCGTGATGAAGGCGAAGCCGTCGCGATGAACGCTGAGGCGTCCGGCGGTGAATTCGCGGCTGGCGCCGGTCGCGACATACTGCCCCGATCGCGTTTCTACGATCGCTCCGCTTGCCGCCAGCCTGTCAAGCTCGGCTTCGACGTCCGCCTTGGTCATTCCCTCCCGCGCCAGCTCGCGCAGCAGTTGTTTGAGCGTGGCGCGCCCGTGCGGCAGCTTGCGGATGTGGTCGAGGATCAAGCTCGATTATAGTGGGAAGTCATGGAACTCAAGGCGATTCGACTCGAAATCCCGGAGGACGGAAACATCATCCTGGGGCAAAGCCATTTCATCAAGACCGTGGAGGATCTGTACGAGGCCATAGTCAACACGGTTCCGCAGATGAAATTCGGCATCGCCTTCAACGAAGCCTCCGGCGCGTGCCTCACGCGGGTGGACGGCAACGACGACGATCTGAAAGCCAACGCGACGCGCAATGCCCAAGCCCTCGCCGCGGGGCATACCTTCGTCATCGCCATTCGGCACGGCTTTCCCATCAACCTGCTGGGCCGCATCCGCGAAATTCCCGAGCTGTGCACCATCTTCTGCGCCACCGCCAACCCGGTGGAGGCGATCGTCGCGGAGACCGAGCAAGGCCGCGGCGTCCTGGGCGTGATCGACGGCAGCCCGCCCAAGGGAGTGGAAGGGCCGGAGGACGCCGAGTGGCGTCACGGATTGCTTCGCAAAATCGGATACAAGCGATGACGCCCTCATGCCGGCGTGCAACTCCTGATGTTTGAACGAGATTGCGTTTTGCCCGCGTAAGGGTTTGAACATTCGTGCAAGATCATGCGCACGAGTATGGAACACGAAGTTCGTTTTGCGGTGGTGCTCTATGGCGGTGTCTCGCTGGCAGTCTATATGAACGGCGTCACGCAGGAGTTTCTGAATCTGGTTCGCGGCGCCGGCGTTTACAAAGAACTGGCCGCGATCGCGCATTCCCGTTTCGTGGTGGACATCGCCTCGGGAAGCTCGGCTGGCGGAATCAACGCCATCTTCCTCGGGAAAGCGCTAGCGAATGGACAGTCGCTCGACCGCTTGAGCCGATTGTGGTTGGAAGAGGCCTCGTTGAGCCGCCTGTGGAACAAGGAGGTATCTCCTCGAAGCCTGTTGAGCGGCCGCGAAATATACGCGATGCTGCTCACCGCGTTGAACGATATGGACGAAAGCGGAGGCTCCGGCCCGTTGCAACCGGAAATGGACGTCTTTATCACCGCGACCGACATTCAAGGGCTGGAGCTGCCCATTCAGATTGCCGACATGGCAGTGGGTGAAAGGCGCCACAAGAACGTATTCCATTTAGCATTCAATGCCGAGCCGGAAAACGATTTCTCCCGCGCGATGAATCCGTTTCTCGCCTTCGCAGGGCGCGCGACTTCGTCTTTTCCGGCCGCGTTCGAGCCGATGCGGCTCCAGGACTGTAGCGCTGCCTCGCGCGATGCTCCGGACGCTGGCAGGTTCTTCCCCGCTTACGTCGCCGCCGGCGCGGATTATTCGCGGCGAGCCTTCGGAGATGGGGGTTATTTGAACAACAAGCCGTTCAATCACGCTCTCCGCGAAATCCCCCGCCGGATCAGCGACCTGCCGGTGCGGCGGATGCTGATGTACATTGAGCCTACGCCTGAGCGATCCTGCGGCAACTCCACCCAATCGCCGCCGGGTGCGATTCGGAATTCGCTCGCGGCGCTCATTACGCTGCACCAATATGAAACCATCCGCGAGGACTTGCGGGAGGCGCTCGACCGCAACCGGCTGATTGGCCGCGTGCGTGAGATCATCAGCCTGGTGGAGCAGGACGTCGAGACCTGGCAGCGCGGGGGCAACCCGCTCGCGCCCCGGCTCGCCGGTCCCGCTTATGCGCTCCGCACGCTGGCCGATGAGATTCACTCGCGCGGGCCGGGCTACGCCAGTTATCATCGCCTGAAAGTGCGGGCGGTCACGGATGCCCTGGCTGGCATCATTGGACGCGCCTCGGAGGTCGACGAGTGGCGCAGGCGGACGTATTCCGAAGAAGAAGCCGGCCGCAGCGAGAGTTTGTTTCTGCTCCATTTCGATCTCGGCTACCGGCAGCGGCGATTGCGGTTTCTGCTCGCCAAAGCGGATGAAATGGATGTGCCGCGCGAGATGCGCCGGGAGCTGAGCCGCGTCGCCAAAAGCCTTGCCGATTTGGAGCGCCGCGTGCGCGAGCTCGATTTCGGCGCAGTTCCGATCGACAGGGCAGCCGCTATCCTTCGCAATGCGTTTCAGAAAGTCATGATTCCAGCGGCGGATCGGATCGAGCGGTGCCTGGCGGGACATCCCCCCGCGGGACCCCCATTAAAGCGCTACTTCGATCGCTACGAAGACTACGATCAAGTGACGTTTCCCATCTTCTATGAGACGGAGGTGGGCGAGACCGAACCAGTCGAGGTTTTCCGCATCAGTCCCGTGGACGCGAGGACGGTGATCGACGAACTGTCTCCGGCGGAGCGGCGCCGCAAGCTCGCCGGAACCGTTCTGTTCCACTTCGGCGCGTTTCTGAAGCGCGAATGGCGCGACAACGACATGTTATGGGGACGGCTGGATGGGGCCGAGCGAATCATCTCCTCGGTGCTGCCGCCCGGATCCGAGGACGCCCCGCGCTTGATCCGCCTGGCGCATCTCGCCATCCTCAGAGAAAAGTTGGGCAGCCAAGTTGAAGCCGCTCAGGCCGAAGCCTTCTACGAGAATCTGAAGACCTGCTACGAGGTCGATCGCAGAATTGGCGTATTCAAGGCCCTGAAGCTGATGGCGCGTTTGGCGTCGGTGTCCTTCAAAATGTCGATTTCCACTGGACTAGTACCATTTGGGAAGGAAATTTTGTCTACACTGAAATCGTGCGTCCTTGCGGTGGCGCGCTGATGGAACATCCTTCCCGCGTCGGAAAATACGAGCTGGAACAGTTTCTCGGTGGCGGCATGTCGCATGTCTACCGCGCGAAAGATAGCGTGCTGGGGCGAAGGGTCGCGCTGAAAATCCTGACTGAGGCAGGCTCGGCCGACGCGGAAACCAGGGCGCGATTTCTGCTGGAAGCGCGCATGGCCTCCAGCGTCAATCACGAAAACATCATCAGCGTCTACGATTTTGGCGAGGACCAGGGGCGTCCCTTCATCGTGATGGAGTTTCTCGAAGGCGAGAGCCTTCGCGAGGCCATCAAAAACGGGCACCTGGGGAATTTCCAGCGCCGCTTGAACACCGCGCTGCAAGTGGCGCGGGCGCTGGATTATATTCATGCGCGCAAGATCATTCACCGCGACATCAAACCCGAAAACATCAACATCGACGCGGCCGGCAAGGTCAAGCTGATGGACTTCGGCATCGCCAAAAGCGAGGGCGTGCAGCTGACCCGGGCGGGATTCACGCTGGGGACGCCCTACTACATGGCGCCCGAGCAGGTTCTGGGCAAGGCTCTGACGCCTCAAGCCGACGTCTACGGCTTTGGCATCCTGCTGTTCGAGATGATCGCGGGAACCAAGCCGGTGACCGGCGAATCGGTGGAAAAGATCTTTCAACAGATTCTGTACGAGCCCTTGAACCTGGAGCCACTGGCGCGGCTGGGAGCGCCGCATTCGTTGTGCGATCTGATCGCGCGCTGCACCACCAAACAACTGGCGCAGAGGCCGCAGAACCTCAGCCCGGTGTGCGATGAGCTGACGGGAATGCTGGATTCGTTGCGGCTCGCGCATCGCCCTGCGCCCGTTTCCGCGCCCGCCCGGTCCTCCGTTGCGGCAATGATCCACCCGCGGGTTGCCGTCCAGCCGCCGCCGGCCGCGGTCCTCCGGTTTCTCGAATGGCTGCCCGCGCCTCTGCGCAGTCACCACGGCTTGATGCTGCTGTCTGGGACCGCGGTAGTGCTTCTGGCCGGAGTGGTTTTCGCCATTCTGGCGATCGCGCACGTGATTTGATGCAAGTCCCTTCCTTAATCGGCAAGTACGAACTGATCGAGTTTCTCGGCGGGAGCGCGCCGCAGGTGTACCGTGCCCGCGATACGGCGATGGACCGCCCCGTTGTCTTGAAAATTCTAAGCGTCGAAGCTTCTTCCGACGCGGAATTCAAGGCGCGCTTCATCGAGGAGGCGCGTGAGGCAAGTGTGCTCGAATTCGGCGAGCACGAAGGCCGCTTCTATATCGTGATCCGAATCAGGGAATCGCCCACTCCCTCGATTTTGCGCGTGTCGCTGGTGGTATATGCGGCGGTGCTGCTTACGACCGCGATCGCCGTGGGAACCTGGCTGTGGATGCGCAAGGCCGCCGACATACCCATCGCGCCCTCGCCGCGAGGGATGGGGGGCGCGCTCGTCTCTCCCATGATTCCGATCCCGGGCGGGATGTTTCTTGCCGGCGCCGATAAGAATCCGGTTACGCTCAAGCCCTTCTTCATCGATACGACCGCGGTTACGAACGCCGATTTTTGCGCGGTGATCCATTGCGCGGAGAGCCCCACGGCTCCCGATCTGCCGGCGGTCAACATGACTGTGGCGCAAGCCCGCGAGTACGCCAGCTACAAGGGCAAGCGCCTGCCCACCGCGCTCGAATGGGAGCGGGCGGCTCGCGACGCGAACCCTGCGTATCGGATGGTTGGGAATATTTGGGAACTGGTGGAGAATCCGGGTGCGCCCGGCGCCCAGGCGCTTTCGATCTTTGCCGGTGTGCTAAGACCTCCACGGCCGATCCCCGAAGGCTCTTCCGCACGCGATGTCGGTTTCCGCTGTGCGAAAGATCCTTAGAGATAGGGAGCGGGCTGAGACAGATGCGATCGCACTGTTGCGAGGGTGATGGAGCGGATTCAGCAGGTGGGTGGACTGTCGGCTGCGGGGCGGCAGTGAAAGCCCGCCCAGCCGGCCGATTCGGCTCCGCGACAAGCATCGAGCCTGTGGCCGGGCGTTAGAGGCGCGGGTGATAAGATTGAAGCATGAGCGGCCAAGCCAGACGACTCTTGGATGAGTTCGATACGCTCCCTAGTCAAGAGAAGCAAGAGTTGGCAGTAGAGATTCTGCGGCGGACTCGGGAGATGCCCTTTGACTCCGGCCCGCTGGAGGATGAAGAAATCGGCGCGGCTGGCCGGGATCTGTTCGCCCTCCTCGATCAGGAAGAGGATGGCTCCCCGGCGCGGTGAGGTTTGGCTGTTCGATCTGGGCATGGCGGCCAAGGTTCGGCCGGTGCTGGTGGTCAGCGTCGAGTACGGCGACATCGACCGCGCTCTAACCACGGTCGTGCCGCACACAACGAGCCTCCGCGGCTCCCGGTTTGAAGTTCCTGTACGGGTCCCATTCCTTCAGCCGGGTGCTTTCCTTGCCCAGGGCATTGTATCCCAGCCAAGCGCGCACGCAATTCGAAAGCTCGGCATGCTCACGCCTGATCAATTTGGGGCCGTCCTCTCGGCGGTCAGCCGGTGGCTCGGACTGAGTGAAGGTTCGCGAACAGTTCGTTAGTGTGCGAAGCGCACCCTGATTGGGTTCCTCGTCATTTCGGGGCTGCGGGTGCTTCGATCCTCTTCTCCAGTTCAGAGAGGCGCGCCTTCAAAGCGGTGATTTCCGCCGTCATCCTCTTTCTGGTTCTGAATCAGCTGATGTTGCCTCTGGACTTCGTTCAGCAGCATGGCGCTGACCTTCTGGTATTGCACCGTCTCGATCTCGCCATCCGACGAATGGGCCACCAGGTCGGGATACACGTCGGCCACCTCCTCGGCGATCAGTCCGTAATCGATGGGTTTCGATCCGTCCTTGTAGCGGAACGTGACGGGCCGCAAGCGCATCAAGCCGCTGCTGGCCTCGCCCATGTCCTGGATGTCCTCCTTATACCGCCGCGAGGAACTGACCGTGCCCAACTGTCCGTTGGAATCGATCACGACGGGGACGGCTCCGCTGAGGCCAGTGTTCGTGCCGCTGACGCCGGCCGCGAAGAACGAGGTCTGCGTTCCGGGGGTCCCGATCCGGATGACACCGCTATTTGCGGCGGCACCATCGCCCGACGCACCGAGGCTGCCTATGTGAATGTTGTTGCTGTTGCTACCCAAGACGCTGCCGGCCGCTTGGCACCCGATGGCGGTGTTGTTGCTCCCGGTTGTGTTGCCCTCCAGTGCGCTGTCGCCGCTGGCGGTGTTGTTAACGCCGACGGTGTTGCTATATAGGGCGAAGGAGCCGCCGGCGGTGTTGTTGCTCCCCATGGTGCTGGCCTGCAGGGCCTGGTAGCCGCTGGCCGTGTTGAAGTTTCCGGTGGCATTGTCCAGCAACGCCTGGACACCGCTGGCAGTGTTTTCGGACCCTGTGGTATTGTTCTGCATAGCGCCGGAGCCGCTGGCTGTGTTCCAGTACCCGGTGGTGTTAATCGCCAGTGCGCCGGCACCGCTGGCCGTGTTTTGGTACCCGGTGGTGTTGCTCGTCAATGCGCCGACGCCGCTCGCCGTGTTTCGATATCCCGTGGTGTTGAAAGCTAGCGCGGCAAATCCGTTGGCCGTGTTTTGGTTGCCGGTAGTGTTGAGCTGGAGTGCCTCGTAGCCACTGGCCGTATTATCGACCCCGGTGGTGTTGCTCGCCAGGGCCCCCGGCCCCGATGGCGGTATTAAAGCTCAGGTCGGTCGGCGCGGCGTAGTAGCCGTTCATGTCGATCACGATATCCGTCGCCGCGGGGCCGGTGGAATGAAAGCTCAATCCTCCGAAGGGTGTTCCCGCCGGAACAATGGCCGCGTTGGCCACGATTGCGCCTTGCGGATCGTTCAAGGTCGCGACGAATGGTTGTGTGCTGTTTGCGGGCCACAGGCTGACATTATCCACAGCGCCTCCCGCAACCGGCACAACCGTGAGATTAATCGAATACGCTGCGGCGATGGAAGGAATCGCACCGCAGGGCGCGGGCGCGGTGCTGGTTTGGGCGGACGATTGCACCGGGAACGTGAGGTTTCCTCCTCCGGCTGGAACGCCCGGCCATTAAAAGGAGTCACACCAATAAATCCAGCAGCCGCACCTCGAGTATCGACCAAGCGGCACGGCGTGATCGCGATGAAGGTGAGGGCGTTGGTGGACACGGCATTCGCGGAAAACTGGAGTTGTGGCACGGCCTTCCCGGCGACTTCTCTCTCGGCTTGGTTGGGTTGCCAGTAGAGCGGCGTCGCCCAGTTCTTCAGGGGGGCCACATCCTCCTGTGCCCTCTGCCCAATCGACACTGTGGGGAGAAGAACTAGAAGGGAAACAACACGTGAATATTCCGAATAGCTCACTTGAATTCCTCCGTCTACTGCGGACGAGGCCGCGCCTAACAGTAACAGGTGCCCCACGGTAGTCCGCTAAATCTGATTTAGCGGACTACCTGCCCCACGGCGGGCCCATGCTACGCTCGAATCATGGGGTTTTCGCAGTCTTTTTTTGCGTCGCGATTCGGGATCACGGAGCGCGACCTTGAGTCCTACCTGGGCGAGGCTCTTTCGGCCGGAGGCGAGTACGCAGACCTGTACTTCGAATACCTGGCCACCAGCTCCATCGGCATCGACGAGAGCATCGTCAAAAGCGCATCGCAGGGCGTCGAGCTGGGAGTGGGCGTGCGCGTCCTTATCGGAGAGCGCACCGGCTATGCCTATAGCGACGATCTGAGTCCGGACAAGATCCGCAAAGCCGCGCGAGTCGCCGCGCGCATTGCCAAGGGTCCTGCCAGCATCGTCAAGACCGGCTTCCAGGAAGCGCGCAAACATAATCTTTATCCCATGCTCCAGAGCCCGCATGAGACCGGGCTGGCGGAGCGCGTCGATCTGGTCAAGCGCGCCGACCGCGCCGCGCGCGCCTACGACAAACGGGTTTTCCAGGCGCAAGCCAGTTACGGCGACAGCGTGCGCGAGGTTTTGGTCGCCACCAGCGACGGCCGCTTGAGCTTTGACCGCCAGCCCATGGCTCGCCTGAATGTGATGGTGCTGGCTCGCGAAGAAGGCGGCGTTCCGCAATACGGCCACGCGGGCGGCGGCGGACGGGTCGCGCTCGATTTCTTTATGGGCGAAAAGTCGCCGGAGTACTTCGCCCGCGAGGCAGCGCGCCAAGCCATCGTGCAGTTGGGCGCCGTCGACGCCCCGGCGGGCGAGATGACGGTCGTGCTGGGACCGGGCTGGCCGGGTATCCTGCTGCATGAAGCCGTGGGGCACGGGCTCGAGGCCGATTTCAATCGCAAGGGAGTCTCGGCCTTCAGTGGGCGCATCGGCCAGCAGGTGGCTAGCCCACTGTGCACGGTGATCGACGACGGCTCCATCGGCAGCCGGCGCGGGTCGCTCAACGTGGACGATGAAGGCACGCCCACGCAAAAGAATGTTTTGATCGAAAACGGCGTGCTGCGCGGCTACTTGCAGGACCAGCTTGCGGCGCGCCTGATGAAATCCGCCTCCACCGGCAGCGGACGCCGCGAAAGTTACCAGCAAATCCCCATGCCGCGCATGACCAACACGTACATGCTCGCGGGCGAAAGCGATCCCGGGGATATCGTCCGCAGCGTTTCCAGAGGCGTGTACTGCACGGCGTTCGGCGGCGGCTCGGTGGATATCACCAGCGGCAATTTCGTGTTCTCGGCAACGGAGAGTTATTTGATCGAAGACGGAAAGCTTACGCGCCCTCTGCGCGGGGCGTCGCTGATCGGCAATGGCCCGGAGGCGCTCAAGTACGTGAGCATGGTGGGCAACGACCTCAAGCTGGACGAGGGCATCGGCACCTGCACCAAGGAAGGGCAGAACATTCCGGTGGGCGTGGGCATTCCCACCGTGAAGATCGACCGCATGACCGTCGGAGGCACGGCGGCGTGAATGAGCTTGAGCAACTAGCCTCACGTGCGGTGGCGCGTGCGCTCGAACTGGGGGCGACGGACGCCGAATGCACGCTGGCCGAGGGTGAGGAATTTTCCGCCGGCGTTCGCATGCGCGAAGTCGAGAGTCTGAAGCAGGCCGGCTCCCGCGGCGCGGGAATCCGCGTGCTGGCGGGCCGCAACACCGGCTCATCGCGAACCTCCGATCTTTCGCCGAAGGGTATCGAGGAGATGGTGCGCTCGGCGCTGGACCTGGCTCGCGTCACCACCGAGGACCCCCACGCGGGCTTACCCGATGCGGCCGATCTGGGCGCCATCCAGACCGATCTCGCGCTCTACGATCCCGCCATCGAGGCCCTGGAAACGGATTGGAAGATCGCCCAGGCGCGCCTGGCCGAAGAGACCGCTCTGGCCGCCGATCCGCGCATTACCAATTCCGAAGGAGCTTCCTTCAATTCCTATCTGGGCGCGCGGGCGTTCGCCAATTCGCGAGGATTTACGGGATCGTACCGCACCACGAGCTGCGGACTGAGCGTCGTGCCGGTGGCCAAGAGCAACGGCCACATGGAACGGGACTACTGGCACACAGCTTCGCGAAGAGCGGCCGGGATGGAGAGCGCCGAGGAGGTCGGCAGGCGCGCCGCGGCTCGCACGCTGCGCCGCCTGAATGCGCGCAAAGCGGCCACGCAAAAGGCGCCGGTGATCTTTGAGCCTCGCGTGGCCGCTTCCCTGCTGGGCGATCTGTGCGATGCCGTGAATGGCGGCGCCATCTACAAACACGCGTCGTTTCTCACCGGCAAGCTGGGCGAAAAGGTCGCCTCCCAGGCGCTCACCGTCATCGACGACACCACCATGCCCGGCCTGTTCGGATCGAGTCCTTTTGACGATGAAGGAGTGACTTCGCGCCGCACCGTGGTGATCGAGCGCGGCGTGCTGAAAAGCTACCTGCTGAACACGTATTACGCGCACAAGCTGGGATTGAAGACCACCGGCAACGCGGCGCGGGGGCTCAGCGGGAATGCGGGCATCGGTTCCGGCAATTTCTACATCGAAGCCGGCGACATCGCGGAAGAGGCCATGATCGCTCAGGTCCGCCAGGGGCTCTACGTCACGGAGCTGATCGGGGCCTCGGCGAACCCCGTAACGGGCGATTATTCGAGCGGCGCGGCGGGCCTGTGGATCGAGAACGGCGAATTGGCCTACGCCGTGTCGGAGATCACCATCGCGGGCAATCTCAAGCAGATGCTGATGGATCTGAACCGGACGGCTTCGAACCTGGAGTTCCGCGGCGCCATCGCATCGCCTACAATCATGATTCAGGAGATGACCATCAGTGGCCGTTGAGCCCCTGGCCCGCAAAGGTCCCATGGTGGGGATTCCCGTGTATGTCGCAGGCGCGATTGCGGTGATGGGCCTGGCCGCGTTCGCGTACCTGCAATACGGCCCGCGCCGTCCCGCCGCCGCGCTTCCCCTTTCGCCCGAAGGCAAGGCTTACGTCAGGAACCTCAGGCTGAGCGACATAACCATGAAGGCGACCGGAAGCTTTGCGAACCAGACGCTGGTGGAGATCGAGGGCAAGATCGGCAACACCGGCGACCGTTCCATTGAGGTCATCGAGATCTACTGCGTGTTCTATGACACCTACGGGCAGTTGGTGTTCCGGCCGCGCGTGCCTATCGTCAGCGCGCGCATGGGCGGACTCAAACCCGGCGAGACCAAATCCTTCCGCCTCCCCTTCGACGAAATTCCCGATAGCTGGAATCAGGCGCTGCCGCTGCTGGTAATCGCCGGCGTCAAGTTCTCGTGAGCGGCGCAGTCTGTTTCAGCCGCCGGCAGCCGCACGCTCTCCAGGTAGTTCGCCAGGCGCAGTAGTTGTTTGTCGATGCCCTCTTTGTCCTCACTTTTAGCGAAGCGCTCCAGCGCCGCGCCGATGTCGGTCAGATCCGGGAATCCGTAGGAACGGCCGGTTCCCTTCAGGTTGTGTCCGCGCGAGGAGATCTCCGCGAAAGCGGAAGCCGAAAGTAGCGCCACCATCTCCCGCACTTCCTTGCGGCGGGCGGACAAGTAGCGCGGCGCAAGAGATTCCAGGCCCTCGGGCACCGTGATCGGGATCTCTTCTTTCGGTTGTGCGGAGGGTTGTTCAAGGTGTTGTGGGGGTTGCTTCGCTGCGAGCAAATCTTCCACCGCGAGAACCACTGCCGCCTTGGACACAGGCTTCGACAAATGCGCCGTGCATCCAGCCAGGCGGCTGGCCTCTACGGCCTCGCGGCCCGCGTTGGCCGTAAGCGCGAGGATGGGAACGGGCCGCCGGCCTTGCTCCCGCTCCATCTCCCGAATGGCGCGAGCCGCAGCCAGACCGTCCATTACCGGCATTTGCACGTCCATCAGGACCGCGTCGAATTCTTTCTCGGAGCATTGCTTCAGGGCCGCTTTCCCATCGGCGACAAAAACCAAGGCGTAGGGGTGATGCTTCAGATACGCCTGGATCACGAACCGATTGTCCGGCGAATCGTCGGCAACCAGAATTTCCCGGGCGGCGGTTGGGGCGGCAGGCACGGGCGCCGCGCCATCGAAACGGGCCGTAAACTGGAAACCCCGTCCGCGTCCGGACTCGCTCTCCACTCGAAGGTTGCCACCCATGCTTTCCACCAGGCGGCGGGAAATTGCCAGGCCTAATCCCGTCCCGCCGGACCTCGTGGAGGAGTCCACCTGCGCGAATGGGTCGAAAATGGCGTCGAGCCGGTCCGGCGGAATACTCGTGCCAGCGCCGGAAACGGTAAAGCCGATCTCTCCCGGACGGCCTCCTTCACGATTGCCGGCGGAGATCGCCACCTCTCCGGAATTGGTGAACTTGATGACGTTTCCCATCAGGTTGACCAGGATCTGGCGCAAACGCGCCGCGTCGCCGATCAGGAGACTGGGCACGTCCGGCGTCAGATACGAGCGCAGCGCGATTCCCTTATCGCGCGCCTTCGAAGCGAACGATTGCGTCACGCCGGCCACGACGGTTTCCAAGTTGAACGCGGCTCTTTCCAGCTCGAGGCGTCCCGATTCGATCTGTGAGAGATCCACAATGTTGTCGATCAGATCCAGGAGATTGGCGCCGGCACTCCGAAAAATCTCGACATAATGACGCTGGTCTTGATTCAGCTCCGTTTCCCCAAGCAGGTCCGTCATCCCCAGGATGGCGTTCATGGGGGTCCGGATCTCGCGACTCATGGCGGCAAGAAGTCCGATCTTGGCCTGGTGGGCTTGTTCCGCCCGCGCCCGTTGCTCCTCCAGTTGCTGTTGCGCCCGCCTCCGCTCCGTAATATCCCGGATGACTTTGGAGAATCCGCATAAATCGCCGGAGTCGTCGTGGACCGCCGTAATGACCACGCTGGCCCACAAGCGCGCAGCATCCCGCCGCACCCGCCATCGCTCCTTTTCGACTCGTCCTTCGATCGCCGCCAGCCGCAGCTCCTCGTCGGGGTCGCCATGCCGAAGGTCCTCTTCGGGATAGAAGATGGAAACATGCTTGCCGAGGATCTCCTCGGCCGAGTAACCATAGATTCGCTCCGCGCCTAGATTCCAGCTCACCACTCGTCCATCGGTGTCGAGCATGAACATGGCGTAGTCCTGCAGTCCCTCCACCATCAGACGGAAGTGCTTTTCCGAGCCCGGCAAAAGCCCGGTGATCTCCGGGCGAACCCGCTGCTCCGCGGCTTCGGTGACGGTTTCCTGAAGTTTCTGGACCTCCGCCTGGGTTTCGCGAAGCGCGATTTCCGCGTTCTTGCGGTTGGCGATCTCGACCTCGAAGGCGTCCTGGAGCCTGGCCCGCTCCTCGGAGTGCAGGGCATCGAGAGTCTCGATCCGGCGCAGGCGTCCCCGGCTGGTCCGCCACAGCGCCGCCAGGGCAGCGCACACCAGGATCAAGATAGCCAACCAGACCGGAGCGGGGATGGTCACGCGATTCTACCGGGATGCCGCGCGGGCATCCGGGCGCGCGTAATAGTTGAGAGCCGCCAGCACTTGCGTCTTGGTGGCGGGCTTGGTCAAATAGCCGGAACAGCCCGCGTTGGCGCCGATGCGCATCTGCCGGGACGCCTCTTCCGCCGACAGCAGCAGGATCGGCAAGCGGGCGCAGCCTTGTTCGGTTTCCCACTCGCGGATGAGACGCGTCGCGGTATAGCCGTCCATCACGGGCATCTTGATGTCCATGACGATGAAATCGTAGCTGCCCGATTTGGCCATCTCCAGCGCCTGCGCCCCCTCAAGCGCCCTCGTCAGGCGATGGCCCTCATTCGCCAGGTAAGCCTCCAGCAGGAAGTAACTGTCGTCGGAATCCTCGGCGATCAGAATATTCAGTGGGGATTTGGCCGAGCCGTCCAACGGCCCGCTCCCGGCTGAGCGCTGGTCTGAGCCGGCTTCCAGCTTGGCGGCGCACCGATACGGAATGGTCATGTGGAACGTGGCTTTGCGGTCTTCAACCGCTGTTGTAAGATCGCCGCCTAACTGGCCCAGCCGCTTGCGCACAATGCTCAGCCCCAGCGCGGATCCCAAGCCGTCCGCGGTCGCGAAGTCCGGATCGGACAAGGCCGAGCCGGCCGCCTCCGCCGTGATTTCAAACGCCAGATCGTGCTCGCCCGACGGCTTCACCGCCAGTTGCACCTGACCCCCTGGGGCCAAGCGCAGCGCGGTTTCGATGGTCCTGCGCAGCAGATCCTGGAGCAGCCTCGCGTTCCCATGCACCAGGGCCGGCAGGTTCGCGTCGAGCTTCCAGTGGAAAGCCGCTCCCCGGCGATTGGCGAGCAGCCACATCAGTCCCGCGATCTCCTCAATCGTGCTTTCCACGCGGAACGGGGACGGCTCCGCGGACGGGAATTCGACGCGGGCCAGCTCCGCCAGATCGTTGGCGCCGGATAGCAACTGATCGGCGCTAGCCCGGCAGCGCGCCAGATACTGCGATTGGCGCTCCGAGAGCGGCTCTTCCGTCATCAGCTCCATCAGGCCCATGATCTGGTGCAGGGTCTCCCGGACTTCATCTCCCAGCCGCCGCAACAAGGTTTCCATGATTTTCTCTTATGAGTCGGTTTCCGTTCTCACCATTCTGACTTCCGTCCTCGCGCTGCTCCCGTGGAGAAGAATTCCAGAAACCTCCGAGTAGTGGGCTCTTCGGCCCTCCAGGCCTCGGCCGGCAACAGACATCTGGCGATGTTTTCGATCTGGGTCACCACCGCTCCGCGCCCTTCCAGAGCTCGCGCCGCTTTGGTCGCCTCGGCGATCTCTTTCTCGGCGTTGGCCACACTGAATCGCACCGGCAACTGCAAGATCGATTCCACGTCCCGGGTCGAAATAAATCCCGGGCCGCCGGAGCGGTTCAGGATCACCGCAGTCTTCTCGCCCAGTTGAAGGTTGCGCAATTGCTCGGCTTTGCGCTGGGCCATGTGCATGATGCCGATATCCGGAGTGCAGACCAAGAAGCACTCCTGGGCGCGCCGCAGGGTATCGATCTCGTAGTCGCGCATTTCGCCCGGAAGATCCACGAAGACCGTCTTATACGCCTTGCGGGCGCAGCCCAACAGGAATGCCGCGGCCCGTTCCGGATCGGCGTCGTTGAATTTCTGGGGAGCGGATCCGAGGATGTCCAGCATCCCGCGGCGGTTGACCAGCCGTTCCCAGCGGATTTCCAGCCGGCCGCACTCCTCCAGAGCGTCCAACACCGAGTACGATCCCGTGAGTTGCAGAAGAAACGAAGTCATTCCCAGGCGAAAATCGAAATCCACCAGCAGCGTTCGCTCGCCCAAAAGTCGTGCGGCCGCAGCCGACGTATGCACCGCCAGGGTCGTGGCCCCGGCCCCTGGCTTGGCCGGAAGGAAGGCGACAATCCTCCCGTCCGAGCCTTCTTTGGGGAGAAGCTCGTCCGCAGAGGGGAGTTTGGCGAGCACCTGGAGCACTTCGTGCGCCGCGGGCGGCAATCCTACGATGTCGCGGACCCCCAACCGCGAAAGGGCCACCAGATCGCTTGAGACGCTGCTCGAAACCGGGCTCGAGACCTTGCTCGCATCCGGGCTTGAAGTGGGGCCCGCCAGCATGCCCACCACCTTGATGCTGGGATGCGAAGCGTGCACCTCCGCCGCGATGGCTCTTGAGGGCAGCCGGTCGGAACAATCCAGGAACATGACGCACCCACCCCGCTCCTGCGGTAAGTCCTTGATTTGGGAGGGATCGGGGTAGGCGGGCAGGGACCACACCGTATCGATGCTCCCGCTGCGTTCGAGCACCCGGACAATGACATCCTGGGCTTCCGGATTCGGCGAGATAATCGCGACGACGATGGATTTCGACACGCGCCTTGCGGTCCCTTTGCCGCGGACGGAACTCGGCTTCTGGTTGCAGAATCGTCATTTTTAGGCCGCCTCTGTAGAAGGAGATACGGAATCCCCTTGACGGTTCGAGACCTGTTGGGCGGGTTTTGTCGGCCTTCGTCCGCCTTCGCCTATATTCCGAGAAGTCATTACTACAGAATAAGTTGTAGAGTAGTACCGGTAGAACCACAAAACCATTGGCGCTCCTGCCGATGCATGGTACTATCGAGGTAAGTTGAGATAACAGAGAGGGTTTTAGCCCCAGCTTATGTACAACGCGTTCTTTGGTTTTTCGGAGAGCCCCTTCAGCCTCAGTCCCGATCCTTCGTTTTTTTACCGAAGCGAGCAGCATGAGGAGGCATTGGCGAACCTGGTTTACGGCGTGCAGGCGCGCAAGGGATTTATCGTGCTGTCGGGCGAGGTGGGCACGGGGAAAACGACCATGCTCGAATGCCTGCGCGACTATCTGGAGTCGCAGTACATCGAGTTCGCATTCCTGTTCAATTCGCGCATCAATTCCGACCAGTTCTTCGAGATGATCGCCTACGATCTGAATTTGCCGTGCCAGCGCACTTCCAAGACCGAGGTGCTGTTCGCCCTCAATCAGCTCCTGGTGGAGCAAGCCCAAGAGGGCCGGACGGTGGTGCTTCTGGTGGATGAGGCGCACAACCTGGAATGGGAGGTTCTGGAGGAAATCCGCTTGCTCGGAAATCTGGAGAACCGCAACGGCAAGCTGTTACAGATCGTTCTTTCGGGCCAGCCGGAGCTGGACCGCAAGCTGGATGCTCCCAATCTGCGCCAACTGAAGCAGCGCATCGTACTGCGTTGCAATTTGCAGCCGTTCACGCTACGCGACGCGGTGGAGTATATGGAATCGCGTCTGGAAAAGGCGGGCATGCGCGAGCAGACCGTATTTTCCGAAGAATTGATGGCCGAGATTCACGTTCGCGCGCAAGGCATCCCGCGCCTCATCAACGCCCTTTGCGACAACCTGCTGCTGACCGCCTTCGCCCTGGAGCGCAAGGTCTGTACGGTGGACATGCTGGATGAAGTCTGCCGGGACATGCGCCTGGAGTGGCCGGGCAGCCGCCGGCTGCGCCCCCGAGTTCCGGAAGAAACCACTTTTGAGCGCGAGCGGACCCCCTACAAGGTCTAGTGCCCCGGGGAAACCCTCAGGCGCGACTAAGGGCCCTGCTTTAGCCCTCGACGATAGGTAGTTTCAACTTGTACCGCTAAGGTAACAAAAGGCTTGTGAACGCCAACGACTCGCCTCATGATGGGTATGCAGGAGAGGTGCTCGCATGGCGAAATTGTTTCGTACGGCGCGGCAATTGAAGCTCGATTGGCAATTGCTGCTGGATAAGCGCGGTCAGGACATGATCGAATATGCCCTGTTGGCGGCGTCGATCGCGGTGGTGATCGCAGGCTTCTTGCCTCCGCAAATTATGCCCGCGGTCAGCACGATTTTTTCGAAAATCATCTCGGGCTTCAATGCCAGTTAACTAACCGCTGAAGCGATTCACCCCGCGCACGCACCCGCCCAGAGCCTGGGGAGTGAAGAACTCTTCGACGCGATACGCCACTCGTCGTTATTCGCGGAGATCCTCAGTCCAGTTCGGCGCCAGACTCAAAGCAGCCGGCTCTCGCTCGACGGGCGCGGGGACCAGGAAGCGCTTCCCGTCGGCGCTGGGGGTGTACCATCCGCGGCTCGGCAGCCTGAGCAGCGGCCGCGGCGCGCCGGCCCGGAATCCAGCGGAGCCGTTCTCGATCTGCACGGACATCAGAACGTGCTCCGGAGCCCGCCGCGGCCAGCACCAGGCTCAATTGCGTGGTGGGAAATTCCGCCATGCTGTTAAGCGTATCCGATCCTCCGCGCTATAATCCGAGTGCAGCTCTCATGAGTCCCGCTTCCGTGCCGGTACTGTACTGCGACGTCAGCCTCCCGGTGCCTCTCGATCAGCCCTTCACCTACCGGCTCCCGGAGACCTTGCGGCACCGCGTCAAAACCGGCTGCCGCCTGCTGGTTCCGTTCGGAAAACGCACCGTCGCGGGCGTGGTCCTGCGCACCCACGGCGAAGCGCCCGCGGCCGAGCCGCGCGAGGCCCTGCGGCTTCTGGACGAAGAACCGGTGCTCGACCCAGGCCTGCTCAAGCTGGGCCGCTGGATTTCCGAGTACTATTGCGCTCCTTTGGGCGAGACTCTGCGCGCGATGACGCCGCTCGCCGCCGACATCCGCCACGGCAAGCTCTATTCGCTCACCTCCTCGGGTCACGATGCGGCGCGCCAGTTTCATTTCGACGACAGCTCGCCCGATCCGGCGGGCGAACTGCTGCGACTCCTGGATGTCCGCCCGCTCACGGGCGCATATCTGGCGCGCAAGGTCCCCAAAGCCGCGTCGATCCTGCGCGCGCTGGAGAAGAAAGGGCTGGTGGAGTCGGAAGACCGGACTGGGCAGCGCCATCACCGGACCAAGCATGAGCCCGCGGCGGCTCCGCCGCTTCCAGATGCCGCGGAGCCAGTTCCAGAGATCGTCCCACGCGTCGCACGAACGCTCAATGAGCATCAGGCGAAGGCCTTCGCCTCCATCCACGCGGCCTTGGAAGCCGGCGAGTTCTCGGCGTTTCTGCTGGAAGGCATCACCGGCTCCGGCAAGACCGAAGTGTACCTGAGCGCCATCGAGGCGGCGCTGGCGCGCGGCAAGAGCGCGTTGATGCTGGTGCCCGAAATCGGCCTGACTCCCGCCGTCGCGGACCAGTTCCACCGGCGCTTCCGCGATCGAGTCGCCATCCTTCATTCCGCCTTTCACGACACCGAACGGGCCGAGCAATGGCGCCGTATCCGCTCCGGAGGGGCGACGGTGGTAGTGGCTACGCGCTCCGACGTGTTCGCGCCGCTCCGGGATCTCGGTCTGATCGTCGTCGACGAAGAGCACGACCAAAGCTACAAGCAGCAGGAGGCGCCGCGGTATAACGGCCGCGACGTCGCCGTTGTGCGCGCCCGCAATGAGGCAGCCGTGGTGATCCTGGGCTCGGCCACACCCAGTCTTGAAACCCGCTATAACGCCGACCGGGGCAAGTATACGCGCCTGGAGCTTCCCGAGCGCATCGAACGCCGGCCCCTGCCGCAGGTCGAGCTCATCGACATGCGCCGGGAATTCTTGGAAACCCGCAAGCAGGTCACCTTTTCACGAACTTTGATCGACGCCGTCACGGAGCGCCTGGCCAACGGCGAGCAGACCATGCTCCTGCTCAACCGCCGCGGCTTTTCGAGCTTCGTGGTTTGCCGCGCCTGCGGCCAGCGCGTCGAATGCGCGAACTGCTCGGTGACGCTGACATACCACCGCCGCGACCGCCGCATGCTGTGCCACTACTGCAATTACTCGACGCCCGTTCCCAAGCGCTGCCCCAAGTGCGAGAGCGAATTCGTCCAATTCGTGGGCGTCGGTTCGGAGAAGGTGGAGGAGGAGATTCACGCGGCGTTTCCGCGCGCCCGTATTGCCCGCCTGGATCGCGACACGGTGCGCGGCAAGCACGATTACGAGACCATTCTGGCCGGCTTCCGAGGCGGCTCCTTCGATATTCTGGTGGGCACGCAGATGATTGCCAAGGGTCACGACATTCCCAACGTGACGCTGGTGGGCGTGGTGAATGGCGATGTCGGGCTGGGTCTTCCCGATTTCCGCGCGGCCGAGCGCACCTTCCAGCTCCTGACCCAGGTGGCCGGACGCGCCGGACGCGGCGATATTCCCGGCATCGTGCTGATCCAGACCATCAACCCCGAGCATTACGCGATCCGCTGCGCCGCCGCGCAGAATTACGAAATGTTCTACGCTAAGGAAATCGAATTCCGGCGCCTGATGTGGTACCCGCCCTTCGGCGCCTTAGCCAATGTGGTGGTCCGGGCGGGGCGCGAGGAGGAGGCGCTCACCCGCAGCGGAGCTCTCGGCCGCCTGCTCCAGCCGGCTCCCGAGGGCGTTAAGGTGTTGGGGCCGGCGCCCGCCGCCGTGGCGCGCCTCAAGAACGAGTATCGCTTTCAGATGTTGCTCAAAACCTCCAGCCGCGCGCGCCTGGGTGAGATTCTCGGGGAGCTGCGCCGCTTTGCCGCCGCCGAACGCTGGCCTCCCACCTCTCTACTCATCGACGTCGATCCCATGACTTTGCTCTGATATGACGCTGCTTTTGAGGAACACGCCCGGCGGATTCCGGATGGTCGAAGATAATCTCCGCGTGGCCATGCGCTTTTTTGGGCGCGCCACCGGCACTGGAGAAGTCCATGTCGCCGACGGCCTCGAGCTCGTATACTCGGGCCTGGACTATGGAGTCTTCAACATGGCCCTGCTGGCCGGGCCGGTCTCCTCGGAGCGCGATCTGGCGTCGAGTCTAGCCGCCGCCGGGCGCTTTTATCGCGAGCGGAAATCGCGCTGGTCGTTCTGGCTGTGCGAGGATCTGCTGGACCCTGCGGCGCGCCGCCACAGCCGCGAAATCTTCACCGAAGCCGGCATGCGCTCGATCTCTCACGCTCCCGGCATGCTTGCGCCCGCGCTGCTGGCTCCGTCGCGCACCCTTCCCGAAATCGAATGCCGCGCCGTCTCCGCCGCCGAATTGCGCGCTGCCTTCGCCGGACTGACCGTAAACTGCTTCGATATTCCCTTGAGCGTAGCGCGGGCCGTGTATGAGCCGGAATCGGCCTGGCAAGGGGCCTATCGCGGCTACGTGGGAATGGTGAAAGGCTCCGCCGTCTCCATCGTGGCCCTGGTGCGGGCCGCGGGCGCCGTGGGAATCTACTCGCTGGGCACGCTCCCAGGGCATCGCCACCAGGGATATGGGGAGGCTTTGCTGCGTGCCGCGATTGCCCAAGAAAACGCGGCTTGCGAGAACGCGGTTCGTGAGAATGCCGTCGATGAGCCTCTGGTGCTGGAGTCGACCGAGGCCGGCTACCGGCTTTATCGCCGGATTGGCTTCCGCGACGTTACCAATTTCACGGTGTACCTGACCAGATAGGACCGGGGGACAGGACGGTGCGTTAAGGGGCGATGCTGCGGGAACTTCTCCGCAAGAATCCGATCCCCGCAAAGGCCGGGTCGTCGAATTGCGCTACTTCGGCGGTCTGAGCGTCGAAGAAACAGCCGGCGTCCTGCGTATTTCGCCGGAGACTGCGAAACGCGACTGGAAAATGGCCAAGGCGTGGTTATTGCGCGAACTGAACGGACACCGAGCGCACGCCAACCCGTGAGGGGCTGGCGGGCCGGTCTCCGCCCGTTAGCCGGATTGTTAATTAGTATCCAAGTCAACCGTCTACAGCCGGCCGCGGCGGATGTTGGAGGCGGGCGAGGCCACCCAGGCTGGCAACCGCGGGCGCGAAACACAGATTTTAATTCGCTGACGGAGCGCGTGCTTGGCTTGCCAGGAAGCGTGGCTGCCGGCGGGGCGGGCCTTGTAGAACCATGTACTGTAGAAAGACGTGCAAGGAGGCAAGAGATGGATGTGCTGGTGATGATTCCCGTGGCGATCCTGGGGATCCTGGTGCTGGGGACGATTCTGGGCAGCTTTTTTACGGTGAGCACGGCGCAGGCGGCGGTGATCACGCGGTTCGGAAAGTTTCAGAGGGTGGCGGAAGCGGGGTTGAATTGGAAGCGCCCGTTCGTCGATTCCGTGGCGGCGATCGTGAGTTTGCGGGTGAATCAGATCACGCTCACCGTGGAGACCAAGACCAGGGACAACGTGTTCGTGACCATTCCGATTTCGGTGCAAAACCGGGTCCGGCCGGAGAAGGTTTTCGACGCGTACTACAAGCTGGCCGATCCACAGGCGCAGATCAAATCCTACGTGGAGCAAGTGATCCTGGGGCACGTGCCGGGCATGACGCTGGACGAGGTGTTCGCCAGCCAATCCAGCATTGCCGCGGCGGTGAAGCACGAACTCGACACGGACATGACCGGATTCGGATACGAGATCGTCAACGTTCTGGTGACGGACATCGTGCCGGATGAGAAGGTGAAGTCGGCCATGAACGACATCAACGCGGCGCAACGGGAGCAGGTAGCGGCGACCGCCCGCGGCGAGGCCGAAAAGATCCTGGTGGTGAAAAAGGCCGAGGCGGAAGCCGAGAGCAAGGCCCTGCAAGGCCGGGGCATCGCCAATCAGAGGAAGGCGATCATCGAAGGATTGCAGGTTTCCATCGAACAATTTCAAAAAGTAGTGGAGGGCGCTTCCGCCAAAGAGGTGATGCAATTGGTGATGGTGACGCAGTACTTCGACACGCTCAAGTCCATCGGCGAAAGCGACCGGACCAATACGCTGTTCCTGAGCCACTCGCCGGGCGCGGTCAAGGAGGTGAGCGACCAGATTCTGGAGTCGATGCTGGGGGCCAACGCAAGCGGAGGGCCGCGCACCCCAGTACCAAAGGGGGCTTGACAACGTTACGACGCTGACTAGAATAGAGGGTATTCTAGCTTCGTATGCCGGGCTGTGAACACAAGCGCGCGGAGTTCCTGATGCGCCGCGATGGAGTCGAGTACGTGCGCTGCCTGGATTGCGACCAGGTCTTTGAGTCCGACGACCTGGAGCAAGTCGCCCCTTACGACGAGGCCGAGGAAGAGCCACAACGCAGGAGAGCCTCCTGAGGAGTTGCAGCATCCCGGTCCAGCTTTCGCCCCCACGCATGGGCGAAGCATGTCTCCCGAAGCAGGTTCACAAGGGTAATGAGGGGAACCAGCGCCAGCAGCGGCGCCAGGGCGAGGCTCCAGCACTGCTTCCGCGCGGTTTCCCGCAACATGGCGCATCCGATATCTGTAATCGCGCGGGTCAGCTTCCAGTAATCGCCGGATTCGCCGTGAACGGCGCCCCAGCCATTCTTTAATCCTTCCAGGAACTCGGGCGTCGTGCGGGCGCCCGCGACCTCCGTATAGGTCCTCCCCAGGCACTCGAGGGTGTGCGCATCGCTGCCGCCCACGACCGCCTTGCCGGCGAGCAGCGCCATCTCTTCGGCGTAGCGGTTGGCCGCCGGGAGCATCTGTCCGTTGCGGGTTTCGACGGCGGGAAAGGCTTCGATGAACTCCTCGAAGTCGGCCCGGGTGCGGGGGCCGGTGAGCCCGGAGAAGGCGTGGTTGACGCTGAACAGCAGCCTCCGCTCCCGGAGATAGGCGAGCAGCGACGGGAAATCCGCGGCGCGCCGCTGCATCTGGATGTGGTCGCGCTCCGCAACGCCGTAGACGCCGATGTGCAGATGGGTTCCGCTGGAAGTGCGGCAGCTGACTTCCTCGCTCAGGAAGAAATCGGGATGGCGGCGGAGGCGTTCCACGGCGTCGATGGAGTCGTGGTCGGTGACCGTTACCAGTTGCATGCCGCGGCGCTTCAAGGTCTCATACACTTCCTCGGGATCGCTGTAGCACTCGCGGCAGATGCGGTTCAGAACCGGGACCGTGCACATGCCGGAGTGGATGGTGTGGACGTGGAGATCGCACCTCATAACCCCTTATAGCCCACGCACTGTTACAATCAGGCTGCTAAAACAAAAAACATTCGTTACAAAAGATGTTTTTACGGTTGGGACGCGCCGAACCTGCGCTCGAGCCGGAACCGCGGCGTGGATCTTGTCAGACGCGCGTATGCGCGGGTTTGCGCCATGCCAAATACACGGCTACGACCACCAAGCCGATCAATACGAGGAAGAGCGACGGCGGGGCCGGCGTTGTGGACACCGTGGTCCCATTTGCGTCCACGGCCGCTACAAACGGGGAACCGGCGCCAGCGAGGCCGTAGCTCTTGAAACTGACGCTCAGCAGCGTGTCCGTGGCGAACCCGGCCGGCAGGTTGATTTGCTGCATGTCTAGCCGTACCAATCCCCCGAAGGTCGCAGTGCCGGCCACACCCGTCGCCGTTTGGCAGAAACCGCTCGGGATGTTGTGGTCCCTGATGTTGGTCCCTTCGGTCAGGACGTACACGAACGTCGGGGTCGTTGCGCCCACGAAGTCCAACTCGCCAACACTGGTTCCGCAGGACCCGAAAGCCGAATTGATCAGCGTGTACACAGTCGTCACACCGGTGCGGTTTACAGGAATTGAATACGTTTGCGGGACACCAGAAGTAGTGGAGCTTTGGATGGTAGCCGTATGGGAACTTGAGCCGATCGTGGACAAGGTGAAGAGTACACCGGCGACGGTCAACGGACCGCCGTTCTGTGGATAGTTGGAGCCGTTCGTGTAGGTCGTAAGATCGGCATTCACGAGCGCCGAGATGTTAACGGGGCTTTGCGCCTCCGCGGCGCCCCCCGAGAGAACCGCCGAAAGCAGGGCGGCAACCGCCCATGATCGAGCACGACCACCCATGTAAATCCTCCTTGGTTTGAGCCAGGGTTTCTGTTTTAGACCCGACTCCTTGGTATTATACGGCCAGCCGCCGTCTTTTTGACCCTCAGAGTTAGGTTTTTCTTAGGTGCGCCCCATTCCGGCGGAAACAACGTTTTCTGACAAAAACGTTCTGGAGGAACTTGGCCTCCACGCCGGCGCCGTGCGATCCTCAAGGGAGATGCCGGATTCGAATTTTTCGCCGCTTCGGATCGTCTCGATGGGCGGCGGCAACGGCCTCTCCGCCTTGCTGCGGGGACTGAAGCGCTATGCCACGCTGGGCTCGGGCGCGGTGGAGATCACCGCGGTGGTGACGGTGACGGACGACGGCGGCAGCTCCGGGCGCCTCCGCCGCGACTTCGACATTCTTCCTCCCGGCGATATCCGCAACTGCATGGTGGCGCTCTCGGAGGACGAGGCTTTGCTGGCGCGGCTGTTTCAATACCGCTTTTCCAAAGGAAACGGCCTCAGCGGCCGGGGGAGCGGCCTCAGCGGGCACAGCTTTGGCAACCTGTTTCTGGCAGCGATGAGTCATCTGACGGGCGACTTCGCGCAGGCCGTCAAGCTTTCCTCGGAAGTGCTGGCCGTGGCCGGACGCATCTATCCGTCCACGTCCTCCAACGTGATTCTGGAGGCAACGTTGGCCAACGGGAAACGCGTAACCGGAGAATCGCTGATCAGCCGCAGTACGGTTCCCATCCGGCGTATCGCCCTCAATCCGCGCCGTGTCAGGCCGCTGCCCGAGACGCTGGAAGCCATCGCCAAGGCCGACCTGATCACGCTGGGCCCGGGCTCATTGTTCACCAGCGTGATTCCGAATCTGCTGGTGGACGGTATTCCGCGGGCCATCGCCGCTTCCCCGGCCCGCAAGGCCTTCTTCGTGAATCTCATGACCCAGCCGGGCGAGACCTCGCATTTCCGGGCCTCCGATCATGCCGCGGCGCTGCTGAGGCATTGCGGGCGGGCGCGCGGCGGGATGATCGACGTGTGCGTGGTGAATACCCGGCCGTTTTCGGCCCGGGCACTGGAGCATTACAAAAAGCACGCGGCTCAGCCGGTGGAATGCGACACCAAGGAACTGGAACGCATGGGGATCAAGGTTGTGGCGGTGGACTTGCTGCGTTTGAACAGCCGCGCCGCGGCGGGCAAAATCCGCCACGATTCTTCGGCGGCGGCCGCGGTGGCCATCGAGCTGGCGCAACAAGGACGCCGCATGCGGCGCAAACTGGCTTCATGAATACGTCCGTAGCGATTCTGGCGGCGGGGCTAGGCACGCGCATGCGCTCCAAGCGCGCAAAGGTCCTGCATCGCGCCGGGGGTCTGGCGCTGGTGGAGCACGTGGCAGGCGCGGCGCGTTCCCTGGCCGCGCCCGAGAGCACGATCGTGGTGACGGGGCATCAGGCTGCCGAAGTCGAGGCTCTGCTTCAGCCGGCGGGCGTGAGGTTCGTAAGGCAGGAGCCGCAGCGGGGCACCGGCCATGCGCTGGAGTGTTGCCGCGCGGTGCTGGGAAATGCGCCGGGACTGCTGATGGTGCTCTACGGCGATACGCCTTTGCTATCCGCCGCTACGCTGGAGCGCCTGCGCGAGGCGCAAGCGCGCTCCGCGGGAGCGGCCACTCTGATCACGACGACACTCGACGATCCTACCGGCTATGGGCGCGTGATCGTGGACGCGCACGGCAACGTCGCGGCTATTGCCGAGCATAAGGACTGCACCGCGGAGCAACGCTCCATCCGAGTGATCAACTCCGGCATCTATTGTTTCCGTGCGGAGCTTCTGTGGCGCCATTTGGGCGAGGTCCAGCCCAATCCCGTCACCGGCGAATACTATCTCACCGATATGGCGCGGATTCTCAGCGGGCATGGGCACATGGTCCGCGCGCTGCATATCGAGGATTCGGCCGAGCTTCTGGGAATCAACACCCGCGTCGAGCTGGCGGATGCCGACCGCATTCTGCGCCAGCGCAAGGCGGAAGAGCTGATGCTCTCCGGCGTGACCATCGAGCGGCCCGAGACCGTGTGCATCGACGCGTCCGTAAGCGCCGGCGCCGATACGGTGATCGAGCCGTTTACGCGCCTGCTGGGGCGGACCCGCATCGGCGAGGACTGCCGCATCGGAGCGGGGGCCATTCTTGAAAACACCGAACTGGGGGACCGCGTGATCATCCGGCCCTATTGTGTCATCACGGATTCGCGGATCGATGCAGGCGCGCAAGTCGGCCCCTTCGCCAGACTGCGTCAAGGCGCGCACGCCGGAGCCAATACGAAAATCGGCAACTTCGTCGAGCTCAAGAATACGCGGCTGGGCGCGGGCTCGAAGAGCCAGCACCTGGCGTACCTGGGCGACGCGGAGATCGGCACACGCGTCAATATCGGCGCAGGCACGATTACCTGCAACTACGACGGCGAAAAGAAGCACGCGACCACGATAGGAGACGGGGCGTTCGTCGGAACCAACGCGACCTTGGTCGCGCCGCTCAAGATCGGCGCGGACAGCTACATCGCCGCGGGCAGCGCGATCACGGAAGAGGTTCCGCCAGGCGCCCTGGCGCTGGGGCGCGAACGCCAGGTGAACAAGCCCGGCTGGGTGGCGAAGCGGCGCAGGAAAAAGACCTGACGCTTCGGCTTGCTGACGCGCGCGGCTCGGAAACGCCGATCTTTCTTACTGATTCACGCTTACTGATTCACGCTTACTGATTCACGCCCGACGCCAGGAAGCCGCCGTCGACCACGATGCATTGGCCGGTGATGAAACTGGCGGCGTCGGAGGCGAGCAGGATGGCCGCGCCGGTCAGCTCCGAAGTGTTGCCGAAGCGGCGCATGGGAGTGCGCAGAAGCAGCTCCTTGCCGCGTTCGGTGCCCTCGAGCAGCGCGGCGTTGATGTCGGTTTTGAAAACGCCCGGAGCGATCGCGTTCACGCAGATTCCGCGAGGAGCCCACTCCACCGCGAGGCTCCGGGTGAGCGAGAGCACCGCGCCCTTGGAGGCGGCGTAGGCGGCGACTTCCACCAGCGCGACGAACGAATTGAGCGAGGCGATGTTGATCACGCGGCCGTGACCGCTGGCCACCAGAGCCTCATAGAAGCTCTGGCACCCGCGCAGCATGCCGGTCACGTTGACGTCCATGAGGGCGTTCCACTCGGCTTCGCCGATCTGCTGGGATGGCTTGCGGAAGATCTGGCCGGCGGCATTGAGCAAAATATCGACGCGGCCGAATTTCTCGAGCACGGCGTCGCGCAAGCGGTCGATGGATTCGCGGCTGCGCACATCGCAGGCCTGCGCCAGGGTGCGGCGTCCCAGCCGTTCGATCTCGCGCGCGGCTTCATCGACCAGCGCGGATCGCCGGCCGGTGGGAACGACGTCGGCCCCGGCGGAGGCCAGTCCCGCCGCCAGCACGCGGCCGATTCCGGAGGTCGCGCCCAGCACCACGGCGACGCGGCCGGAGAGATCGAAGGGCGGCATCGGCTTGTATTGTGTCACGCGACGCCGCGACTTGGTGTTTTAACCACCGCTCCCTCACGGTCGCGGTTCAGAATCGGCGCTATCTGCCGACGACGATGATGTGGAAGCTGTCGGGCACAATCGGGCCTTTCGCAGCGGCCTTCTTGCCTTCCTTGGCGGGGGCCGGAGGGCCGTACTCGGCGGCAGGCAGGTACAGCTTATGGGCCTTCTGATCGGAGCCGATGGTGCGCGCGCCGGGCGCGGTTTCGATGGTCGCGACGGTCTCGTATTTACCGGGCGCGGTTTCGCCGATCATCGAGATGTTGCCGGAGCCGCCGTTGGCGCTGAACCAATACCCGTCGTCGAACGCCACGCCATCCGGGTTCGACCCGATCGCCGGCTGGGCCAGGACCTTGCCCGCGGCCGGATCGCTGACGATGGCCATTTTGTTGTCGCAGACGGAAGTCAGGATCAACTTGGCGCTGATCGCGAGACCGCTGGGGCTATCGCAGGGGGCGATGGAGTAGCGCCTGGAAACCAGGGCGTTCTTGGCGTCGATCTCGACGATCTCGTTCTTGTCCTCGATATTCACATAGAGGTGGCCCTTTCCGTCAGACTGCACGAATTCGGGCTTGCCGCCCAAGGGAATCGAAGCCGTGATGACGTCGCCGGTCTTGGCATCGATCGCGGTGGAGTCGCTGCTGCGGCCGTTGAAGGTGAAGACTCGATGCGTCACCGCCTCGTAGACGATGGAATCGGGATTCGTGCCGGTCTTAATCTTGCTGCCGAGAACCTTGTTGGTCTTGATGTCGAAAACCGTCACGGCGTTGTCGCGGCCGTCGGAGGTGAAACCCTTGCCGAGGTCGGCGGCGATGGCAATGCCGTGCACGCCATTCGTATCCGGGATGGTGGCGATGACTTTGTCGGTAGTGGTGTCGACGACTTCGGTCTGCGTGGCGTGGGAGACGTACAGGCGATGATTGGCGCTGTCTACGTAAACGTAGTCCCAACTTCCGGCTCCGCCGATTTTAATTTTGCCGACGACCTTGTAGGTGGGCGGCGCGGCGTTTATTGTAAGCGCCGCGGCCGCCGCAAAGACCAGTAGAAGAGTAGATTTCATGTGCTCCATCCTTTCGTGGGGGGGCATTCTTTCTAGATTCCAGCACTTTACAATATCGCTCGAATCTGAAGATTGGCTGAGGCGGAAGTTGTGGAAACGGAAGCGGCGAAGGATACGCGAAACACGCTGGAGGCGCCTTCCGTGCTGCGGACTTCGATGATGGCGCCATGGGCCCGCGCGATGCGATCCGCCAGCGCGAGGCCAAGGCCATGGCCGCCGCCTTCCGTCTTCAACCCATCGCCGGCGCGGTAGAAACGCTCGAAGATGTGCGGGAGGTCGGCCGCGCGGATGCCCGCGCCGGAATCTTCGATGCTGACGGAGACGCGGCCGTCCTCCCGGCTCAGACGGAGCCGCACTTCCGCGCCCGCCGGAGAATACTTGAGCGCGTTATCGAGCAAGATCACGAACAGCCGCCGCAGGGCGGGCGCGTTGCCGGAGACAACGGCGGGGATCTCCCCCAGGCCGGCATGAATGCGAATCTGCCGGGTTTCGGCGAGGCTGTGAAGCTCCTCGCACACCTCGCGCACCAGGGCGCGCAAGTCGAGGGAGGCGCGCGGCATCTCGACGGCTTCGGTGCCGCTGCGCGCCAGCGTGAGCAGATCCTCGATGAGCTGGGTCATGCGCTCGGTTTCGACAGCGATCTCCGAGAGCGATTCGCGGTAGGATTCGGGCGTCCGGGAGCGGCGCAGAGCCAGCTCGGCCGTGGTGCGAATCACCGCCAGCGGCGTACGCAGCTCGTGGGAGGCGTCCGCGGCGAATTGCGAGAGCCTCTTCAGCGCGGCCTCCAGGCGGGCCAGCATGCCATTCAGGACATCCGTGAGCCGGGCCAATTCATCGCCGGTGGCGGGAGCGGGCAAACGCTCGGAGAGGTTTTCGATGCCGATGGCGGCGGCGGCGGCGGTGAGGTGCTGGATGGGCTTCAGCGCGCGGCCGCTCAGCCACGCGCCGCCAGCGCAGGCGATGAGGATCACCACTGGAATCAGGCTCCACAACAGCAGGCGCAGAAGCTGGAGGGTGTGGGCCACGTTGTCCATGGGAGCGCCCACTTCCAGATCGAACTCCTGACCGCCCGCGGCGAAGCGCCGTTGGAGCATGCGGAGATCTCCGCCATGGGGCGCGACGCTTTGGGACAATGCGCGCGCGGGATAGTGGAACTGAAATCCTTCCGACCCGCGCAGATCGACGTAGCTGGCGGGAGGCAGGGCCTGGCAGAACTCGTCGAGCTCATCGCGAAGCTGGTCGCCCTGGGCTTCGAGCGATTCGCCGCGAAAGTATTGCTCGAACCGGCCGGACCGGCCGGCGAGATCGCGATCGAGCTCGGAGACCAGGCGTGAGCGCAGAGACAACCAGATCAGGCCGCTGAAAAGGCCCAGCCCGAGCGTCAGCGCGGCCGCGTACCACACGGTGAGCCGGAAGCGGATGGAGCGGGAGCGCATGACGTCTATTGTTTCCTCACGATGGCTCTCCCATCATGTAGCCATATCCGCGCACGGTGTGGATCAGCTTGGGGTCCTGCGTATCGACTTTGAGGCGGAGCTGGCGCATGAACACTTCGACGGTGTTTTCCGTGACATCGCTGTCGAAGCCCCACACGGATTCGAGAATGGTTTCCCGGCTGACGGCGCGTCCGGCGTTACGCATCAGGAGTTCCAGTAGCTGGTATTCGCGCGGGGTCAGGTACAGAAGCTCGCCCGCGCGGGTCACGCGATGGCTGGCGGGGTCCAGGCGCACCCCGGCGATTTCCAAATGCACCGGCCGGGGAATCGCGCCGCGGCGGCTGACCGCGCGCAAGCGGGCCAGCAGCACGCCGATGGAGAACGGTTTGGTGAGGTAATCGTCCGCTCCGGAATCGAGACCGGCCACGACGTCGGCGGGGGTGTCGCGCGCGGTGAGCATCAGCACCGGCGTCCGATTGCGGCATTCGCGCAGGCGGCGAGCCACGGAGACGCCGTCCATGCCCGGCAGCATCACGTCCAGCACGATCACGTCGAACGCGGAGCAGCGCGCGATTTCGAAGCCCTGGCGTCCGTCTCCGGCCAGCACTACCTGGTGGCCTTCCTCCTGGAGAGCCCGCTTCAGCAGTTCGGCCATACTTCGTTCGTCTTCGACGACCAGAATCTGCATGCCCCGATCGTAGCATTGCCGAGTGTCTTCGGCCGCAGGCGTGGCTCGGGTTTGGCTTCGATTGGGTTCGTTCTGGAGGGCGCTTCGCGCGCCGCTGGTGAGCGCAAACTCATTCATGAGGGCTGAGATCCGGTTTCAGAGGCGGGCTCGGAATCGGGTTCGATTTGAAAATCGCCGTCCTCAGGATCGTCGTCCCAGGTTTCGGTGACGAGGTGGATGGCAGGGAGGCTGGCCGCGCTCGCGTCCGGGGTTTCGCGGAGCTTCAGCATCGTGACGAGCGCGCGGTTGTATTGGCGGTCATAGGCGGCTTCAAGGCGATGCTGGAGGCCGAGGACTCTGGAGTTGTCCGCGAGAGCGCGAAAGGTAGCGGCGGCGAGGACGGCTCCGGAAGCGGCCGAGGTTTTCCGTGTGTTGGCCATCTCCGATTCAAAACCGGCGGTTTGAATTCCCCACATTCGAAGCTGACGCCAGCGGGCGACGGTCATGGTCTGGACCATGGATATTTCAACGGAATTGCGGGGCTGAAATTGCTCGACGAGTGCAGCGGCGAGCTCGTTGAAACGGCGCGAGGATTCGCCTTTGAAAACCACGGTGCCGGAAACGAGGTCGCGACGGGCGGCGTTCCGGGAGGAGGTGCGCTTCCCTTCCGGGGTCTTGGGTCCAGTGGATTTGAGGGCGTTGGCTCGGTTGGCTTGTATTTGACGTTCGGTTGCCATACTGATTCACGGTAACGGGCGAGGGCGAGGGAGGGGGGTGAGAGAAAACGGGAAAGGGTTGAGGGGAAAGGGGATGGAGCTGGGGGGAGAGTGGGGGATGGGGGGGCCGCTGTTAGCTGTCCCAAGCGCGTTTCTCGTTCTTAATCCCGTTCTGGTCGCTCAGGCGCGGCTTTCTCCGAGTCGCGCGTCACTCGCCCAGAGCCCTGCAACCTCCCACAACGCCGTTTCTGATCAACTCGGCTGCTCGGTGGCGCCCAGACTAGACTGGATAAATCGTGTCCAGCCGCGAACGATCCAAGCTGACATCACTGCAGACGGTCTACCATCCAATGTCGAATCAGGAGGCCATCTGGTTGAAGGACGATGCGGAAGTTGAAGCGCTCCTTCGACAAAGTGACTTCTACATGATCGCGGCGCGGCAAGAGGCCAAGTTCCTGGATTTCTCCTACGACCCGGACTTACGACAAATCAGTTTCACGTATGCGATAGGCGAGTCCTTTCGCGACAACGTCGTCCTAGATATGCCGGAACTGCCCGGGATCGCTGCCGATCCCGGGGAGGATCTCTGGGTGGAAATGGGCGAAAAAGATTGTCCGGGCGTGGGATAGACCGCAGGAGGAACCCGGGGCCAAGGTGCTCGAATGGTTCACGACCGAAAAAACTGATCTGGGACCGCGCACGACAACGACCAGGGGTGAAAGGATTCGACCTATACGTTGGCATCGCAAAGGTGGGCGACAGCTTTGACCGACTCATAAATCGCGGGCACAAGGCGCGCATGGAGATCCTCGCGAATGAACCCCAGCGCTACCTGGCGCACGAGTCACCGATGAGACGTACTTGTTCCTCTTCGCTCTCGACCCTTTGACGATAACGACATTCGACTTTGATCACGATTTCACGGCGGAAGACTTCTCGCCCGAAATCGAGATCAAGCGTGACCTGCCTCGATCCTTTCAGCCAGCGATAGCTGAGGATTTCAGGACCTCGGCGATCAGTTCGCGAATAAGGTGCTTATCGCCTTACCATAATGCTGGCTTGAGTATCCGACGGGCCAAACTGATCCATGCCAATGCCCTTGGGGGCGGTCGGGATTACCAGTTTCACCCAGACGGCATCCGGACCCTTGAAATAGGAAGTCTCGGTCGCCTTGCGCAGGGCGTCGATGCTGTCCTGCTGCTTCCCGGAGGTCGCGTTGGCGAAACCCGGCAGCTCGAACACGACCCATGAGTCTTTGGCCATTTCGCTCAAGCTGATA
>Ga0182024_10002228_pt1 | contig 48624 bp, 43 predicted proteins | sample P32metaG_FD_120480 | JGI IMG/M metagenome (GOLD analysis project Ga0182024, IMG submission 120480) | Permafrost microbial communities from Stordalen Mire, Sweden - P3-2 metaG (Illumina Assembly) | ecosystem: Environmental > Terrestrial > Soil > Wetlands > Permafrost | place: Sweden: Stordalen...
CCACAACGAGATCGGCAAGATTCCGCCGGCAGAGTTCGAGGCCAACTACTACCGTCAGAGTGCAGCATGAGAAGCAGAGCCTTCACAGACAACTGAGTCTCTAGGAAACCCGGGCCGACTCACCCCCGTCCGATCGGATGCGCTACCGGTCATTCGAAATACACCAAAAGCCGCGATTCAACCAGTCGTCGACCGGTTGAGGCCGCAGGCACTATGTGGGTGATCCCTGATCTCGTTTACGAAGGCGGCGCGAAGAACTCGAGGGCGATGTTGTCTGGATCACGGAAGGACAACCCCGATCCATAGGGAGCATTGACGACGCCCCCATTGGCGATGCCAAGTTCGTCCAGATAGACCTTCCACTGATCGAGATCCGCTCGATCGCGGCAGGCAAAAGCCAGGTGGTCCAGGCCCACGTGCCGTTCATTGAACGGGAGGGTGTCAACCGGGTCGGGGAACTGGTGAAGACCGACAAGAGTCTGACCTCCGACGAGCCAGACCACGTGGCGAAATGGGCCGGTGTCTTCGTCCAGGACCGGCTTGGCGTCGAACAGTCGCTCATACCACGGGACGCTGCGGTTGAGATCGCTGACTGTCAGCGCCACATGGGTAATCGTCGGGAACTCTGGCATGTATTCCTCCTCGGGACATTGACTGCTGATGAACCTCGCACAGACCCCGATCGTCACAAGGGCTCCACTGCGAGCGGCGCGTCCACAGAACTCGTCCACAAGGCGGCTCTTGCCGATTCCAGTATCGCCCGCGACGAGCACCGTGGCAGCACAACCCCCACTGACCGACTTGAGGTGTCCGCGAGGAAATCGATCTCAGCTTGACGGCCGACGAAGTACGGGCACGACACCCGAATGGTCATGGGACGATTGTCCCACAGCGTGATTCTCCGGTCGCTTGGGCAGACGGCATCGGCGGCCATCTGGTCTGGCCGCCGATGCCCATCCTGCGAGCTGTCCGTCTGCACGGCGCCGACCTCACGGGTGCAAACCTCGTCGACTCCGACCTCACCGACTCCGACCTCACCGGCTCCGAACTCGTCGCCGCCAACCTCACCGGCGCCAGCGTCACCGGCGCCAGCGTCACCGGCGCAATACTCGCCGACACCGACCTCGCCGACGTCACCTGGAGCAACACGACGTGCCCCGATGGCACCAACAGTGACGACGACGGAGGCACCTGCGCGAACAGTCTGGGCTGAGATCCTCCAGGCCGGAATCGCCCGCTAAACCGCCTGACCCCCAACAGCCTTCGCCCGCGCCGCTCGAAAATTCCATCCGCCCTCGCATGTGGGTGAATAGGTTGACCGATCGAACATGCCTGTTCCAGCACCACGCGGGGGGCGTTGGAAGGGGCCTCGACCCGCACGACGCTCCTATATGTTTGTCAAGACCTCTCCACCCTCCGGGTCGCTGCGGCGATCGGACTTGTGGGGTGAACATCGAGGGGACAACCCTTCTGGTTGAACAACCTGTCCAGCTCACGAAGAGCGGCGCTCGGCGATGGTCAACTCGCGTCGGCACGTCCGTGGGACCATCGGTGCCTGGCAAAGTACCGCTGAATTCTTGCGAGTTACCTGTGGCTCCCCGAGGACTCCATCGGCGTTTCGGACACAGTTACTCGATCGCGTCACCTGTCCTTGGTCGTCTCTTGGGTAACATCAGCGAGGTCACAGCGAAAACACAGGATCTTCTGGGCACAGTATGAGCAATGCGAAAGCGGTGGCCGTGGCTCGTCGGTGCAGCAACAGTCGTCGTGGTGCTGGCGGTCGGCGCTCCCTTCGTGTACATCCACTTCATTGAGGGGCCCCCTCCTTCCAAGTTGGTCTTGCCCACCACCCCCTCCACGACAACTGCGGCGACCTCCGGCACCACCTCAGATATCGCAAGCGTCGGCGGGAGCTACAAAGTCGGCTCGGGTTCTGAGGCCGGCTACCGGGTCATGGAGGTGCTGCTCGGACAGAACTCCACGGCAGTAGGCCGCACCACGAAAATATGGGGGTCCGTCACGATCTCAGGTACCAGCGTGACGGCGGGAAAGTTCACCGTCGATATGGCCAGTGTCGAGAGTGACCAGAGCGAACGGAATGCCCAGTTCGACAGCCGGATCATGGATGTGGCGAGCTACCCGACGGCCACCCTCAAGTTGACCTCGCCGATTGCGCTCGGAACCATTTCGTCCGTAGGAACCAAGGCGACCTACACAGCAACGGCAGACCTTGCGATGCACGGTGTCACGCGGCACGTGACCTTCCCGGTGTCGACGGAGCGCACGGCCGCGGGATTTATGTGTTGGCCGACGTTCCTATCGTGTTCGCCGATTGGGATATCTCCAATCCCAGCATCGGCGGATTCGTTACCACCGACAGCTCAGGAACACTCGAGGTACTGGTTTTTCTGACCAAGGGCGCCGGGAACCCGGTGGCTACTGGCTCGGGCTCATCCTCGGTCGGCGGCGCAGGAGGGCCGGTCACCGTTCCGAAGACCACCGTGCCGGAGATCACCATTCCTCCCCACTGAGCGAAATTCAGCACCAGTGCCCCAGCTCTTCCCAACACGCGTCCCCAACAACTGTGGGTCGGGGTGTCGCTCTTCGTTATAGCGGTCCCAGAGAAATGCACCCGACAAAACGTTTGACCTGGGATTGTGCACCGAGCTGCGACAAACAAGCTCCTCGTATGCCTACCAAAGCCGGTTTTGCAACCAGCAGATCGCCGGTTCGAGTCCGGTCAGCTCCACTCGTGGTCCTTCTTGCAACGTTTGCGCTGGCGGAACCGTGCAAATGATGTCCGATCGCTCGGACACATAAGTGTCGACTCTCAAACCATGATCAGGAACGTGGGCCGAACCGCCCGGCGAGACGGTCAGCCGCCGTTGTCCGCTTGACGCCCGGCCACGCTCGGTGTCCGGATCTGGCTCATCTCTAGGTTCCGCTCACTCGATCGCCTGGTGCGCCATTGCCGCGGTCTCACGACCGGCGAACAGCCAACCGACGATCGCCGCGAACGCCGGCATGCCCACAAGGATGAGGAGGAGGTCCGCGACGGGAATGTTCCCGAGCGCGGCGATCCCCCCGTTCAGCGAGTTGCTCCGCAGCCAACCGATCATGCCGATGTAACCGCCCACCACCCCGAGGAGTGCACCGAGGAAGCCGAGCGTTCCAGCCGTCACGGCAGTCAGCGTGCGCCGCGTGTAACTGGACGCACCGGTCGCCGCCAGCGTACGGAGGTCGCCCGCCGTCTCGCTCCGGACGAGCCCGACCGACATCCCGAGCACGCCCAGGGCGATCACGATACCGACGATCGTTGCCCAGCCGATGACTGCGGACGAGGTCGGCTGGTCGTTCTTCGCCTCGACCGAGAGCTGCGACGTCGACGCGGTGAGCTCGGCACTGCTGATCTGGGCAGCAGTGAAGGGCTGCGATCCCTGGATCAGCCAGCTGTTCCCGGAGGACACTTGGATGTGGAACTCGTGCATCGCGTGCTCGGTGATCACCGTGTTCGGCGCCGACACCCCGCTTGGTAGTGCCCCGACCTCTTGGATCACCGGGTTCGCGAGACAGCCCGCGGCGGCCGTACAACGCGGGGATGGCCCTAACTTGCCACCCGATGCGTAGTCGAGGCCGAGACCCGAGACGCCCGAGAGACCAGGTCGTGAGCTCAAGATGTCCGCGTTCGGGTCGATCTCGGACGTCGTGATGCCGAACGCCCCCAGCAACTGCGGCGTCGCGATGAAGACCGCGCCGTTCCAGCTGCGACCGCCACCCCCCTGGGTGGCGGTCGCCATCAATTCCGCGTTCGGCGTCTCGAGGGTGATGAGCTGCGCGCCAAGAGCCCTGGCGATCTGCTCGGCGCTCGCGGCAAGCTGAGCGGGAGTTGCGGTTTCCACCGGATGGTTCGTGACCAGAACGAGCTGACCCTTGGCGTTGCGCTGCACAATCGGCTGGCCTGGAGGCGGCTGGCTGGTGCTGAGCCAGAGCTGATTTGAGGAAAGGTTCGGACCCGCGTAGTCGAGGACGTTGCCGTAGCGGGACGCCGCCGCCAGCATCACGATCACCGCGACGAGCACACCGACGCTGATCGCCGCGAGCGCCGAGCCTGAGCGTGCCCGATACCGGGCCAGATCGCGCAGCGCCAGCCGGGTCGCGATCGGCGCACGGCGCCCGAGGCGCGCCGTCAACGACAGGAAGAAAGGAGCGAGCAGGATCAGTCCGGGGATGAGGAGGACGATTCCGAGGAGAAGCTCCGGTGCACCACCACCACCGCTGCCGTTGTTCGTGCCACCGGAGTACCCGAGCAACAAGAAAGCGAGGACGAGCAAGACGATGCCCGGGACTGCCGAGCGGTGGACCTGGCGAGGCGGCGCCGGTCGGCCCGACAAAGCCTGGACGATCGGTATCTTGGTGATCGCCCGCGCCGGACGCGACGCCGCGAAATAGGCCGCGACAACCGCGAGTACCATCGCCGCAGCGACGACGACCCACGGCAGGGCGAACATTCCAATGACATGGTGCGAGCTCTGTTCGAGGGTCGGGCGGTAGGCGAGCCAGACGACGAGGCCGAGGACGAGGCCGAGGATCGCACCCACGACACCGACGACGGTGCCGTTCGCGCTGATGACGAGACGGACGTGACGGTCCGTCGCGCCGGTCGACTCGAGCATCCCGATCGACCGCAGTCGCCGCTGGGCGAGGACCGTGAAGCCGCCGACCGAGACGAGAGCGATGAGCAGCATGCCGAGGACCAGTGCGAGAAGCGAGATCGTCTCGGGGTTGATCGGGTTCGACTGTGCGACCGAAGCGGGGGTCTGAACGTGGTTGCCGATCGAGCTCAGCGGAGTCCCTGGGGCGTCGAACAACGCCGTGACTCCCATCGGGTTCTTCACCTGCCCAGGTGCAACGAGGGCGAACTCGTCGAGGAGGCTCTGGGGGTTCTCGACGATGCCAACCACCTGGCGCTCGACGCCGGCGACTCGCCAGGTGGCTCCCACCCTCAGGTGGAACGCCAACGCAACGCCGCTCGTCACCGCCACCTGGTCGGCGCCCGACGGGAAGTGTCCGGAAACGAGCGAGAGCATCGGCCCGCTGAAGGCTCCGTGCGGGTCTTGCGCACGGAGCTGATAGGTGTTGATCGATCCCGGGATCGACAGCGTCTCATTTTCGATCACCTCGACGCGACCGAAGCGGTGCTCGAGATTCGCTATGACGCTCGCCGTGTGCGCGTTATAGCTCGAGAACGACGTGGAGTCCTGGGCCGTGCCGAATCCTGAGTTCTTCGGCGGCGGGTTGTTCGTGGCGACGGTCGAGCCCACGATCGTCGCCGCGACCGCGATCGTGATGAGGGCGAGGATCAGGAACTGCTGACGCCACTCGCGCCGAAAAAGGCGCCACGCCCAGCGCACGACGGCACGACGGGCCGGCGCGCCGCCACTGGTGCCGCGGGCGGCGGAGAGCGGTGCGAGGACGGCGGTGCTCATCGTGACTCGTCCAGGGTCTCGTGCCCGGCCACCCCGTGGCCGGCGGCCGAAGCGCTGAGCGAATCGGGAGCGTCGGGCGCGACGCGGTCGACCATACGGCCGTCGCGAAGGAAGATGACCCGGTTGGCCCACGACGCGAGGTGGGCGTCGTGGGTGACGACGACCGCGGCGGCCCCGCGCGCGCACGCGTCACGGATCATCGCCATCACGGCCTCGCCGTTCGTCGAGTCGAGGGCTCCCGACGGCTCGTCCGCCAGGAGGAGGTGGCGCTCACCGACCACGGCGCGAGCGATCGCCACCCGCTGGCGCTCGCCGCCGGAGAGCTGATCGGGGTAGTGCCCCGCTCTGTCGGCAAGCCCGAGCCGCTCGAGCGCCGCGAGTCCCGCCGGATGCGCTTTGCGTGCCGAGACGCCGTCGAGCTCGAGGGGCAGTGCGACGTTCTCCGCCGCGGTGAGGCCGGGGAGGAGGTTGAAGTCCTGGAAGACGTAACCGATGCTCCGCCGCCTGAGCCGCGCCTTGTCGTTGCGGGACAGCCTGGACAGCGCCGCCCCGCCAATGCGCACCTCGCCACTTGTCGGCTCCTCGAGGCTTCCGGCGATGGTGAGAAGCGTTGACTTCCCCGAGCCGGAGGGACCCATCACCGCGACGAGGTGGCCCTCGTCGACCGAAAGATCGATCTCGTAGAGGGCACGCACGGCGGTCTCGCCCTCGCCGTAGAACTTCGAGATGTCGTGGAGCTCGAGGAGGCTCATTTGCGCCGACCGTCCTTTGCCGGACACCCGGCGCCGAAGTTGGGTAGGTCACCCAAGTACATACTGAGTATTCTACTGAGTCGGATATGCTCGTCAAGGCCCAGGGTTCTGTCGGCGGGTAGCGGTCGAGACCGACCGTGCTACCGGCGGGGGCTCGGAGCAGGGAGGTGGGCGACGAGAGACTCGGGGGTCGGCGGCGGAACCGTCTGGTCCACGATCCGGCCGTCCCGGATGAAGACGACTCGGTCCGCCCACGCCGCCAGTTGCGCGTCGTGGGTGACGACCATCGCCGCGACGCCGCGGTGGCAGGCGGTGAGGATCATCCGCATCACGGCCTCGCTGTTCGTCGAGTCGAGCGCGCCCGAGGGCTCGTCGGCGAGCAGCAACGACCGCTCGCCGACGATCGCCCGGGCGATCGCGACCCGTTGGCGTTCCCCACCGGAGAGCTCGTCCGGGTAGTGGGTTGCGCGATCCGCAAGACCGAGTTCCTCGAGCGCCGCCACGCCGGCGAGATGTGCTGTCTTGGCCGAGATACCGTCGAGCTCGAGCGGCAACGAGGCGTTCTCCGCGGCGGTGAGCCCGGCCAGGAGATTGAAGTCCTGGAAGACGTAGCCGACGGTCCGGCGCCGAAGTCGCGCCTTGTCGTTTCGCGACATCGATGACAACGCATTGCCGTCGATCACGACCTCGCCGCTGCTCGGCTCTTCGAGACTGCCGGCGATCGTGAGCAACGTCGACTTTCCCGAGCCCGACGGCCCCATCACCGCGACGAGCGAGCCACGCTCGACGGCGAGGTCGAGGGCGGAGAGCGCGTGCACCTCGGTGGCGCCGGCCCCGTAGCTCTTCGAGACCCGGCGCAGCTCGAGATAGCTCATCGCCGGGCGACCAACCTCCGCCGGATGAGCGGTCCGGGCTTTGCCGACGGAGCCTCGAGCGCGGCGCGCTTCACCCGACCGTCGGCGGTGTCGAGCCAGCGGACGATGGAGTCGAGCCGGAAGAGCTCGGCGTCGACAACGAGGGCGAAGGTGAGGTCGAAGTCCGCTTCGTCCTCCTTGAGCCGCGTCCACTGCTGCATCAGTTCGACGAGATACCGTCGATGGACCTGGATCACGTCGTGGACGGAGACGTCAGGGACCCGAAGGGCAGCGAGCACCTTGATCACGAGTTCGTCACGGGGCGGCTCGGTCATGTCCGGTGGCGTGCTCAACCACGTGTCGAGCTCCTTCCGGCCCGCCTCGGTGATGTGGAACACCTTTTGAGGCCCGGCGTCCTCCCCGCGGTCGTCGGACTCGATCAGCTCGTCGCGCTCGAGGCGCTGGAGCGTCGTGTAGACCTGTCCGACGTTGAGGGGCCACACCTCGCCGGTGCTCTCCTCGAATTCCTGGCGCAGTTGCAAGCCGTAGTTGGGACCTTCGCTCAAGAACGCGAGCAGCGCGTGGCGGACGCTCATGGCGCAGCGCCCGAATAACCCATTCGTACCATACGCAGTATCCTACTGACGGACAACTTGGAGGTCAACGGACGTCCCATAGGCGCTCCCTGCGCTCGCGGGGCACGACGCAGGCGCAGGCACAGGGCGACGGCTTGGTGTGCGGGTCGAACGCATAGACCCACGGCATAACCGATTCCCCGAGCGCGTCCGCCACGCGAGATGTCCGATACTTCGCCCCCGGTAACGAGCTCCAGAATCAACCTGTCCCATCCGTTACCGCTCTCGGTCTCGGCGCCGCTCCTGATCTGGAGTGCGGTCACGACGACCAAAGCCAATTAGGAAATTGGTCAGACACCTCGATCTTGCCGCTAACGGAGCCACCCCCGTCGTGGCCGCAACGTGACCCCAGCCCGGCGCCAGGCGAGAGCCACGGTGTCAGTAGCGACACTGAAGTGCTCGGACCGCTTGGCCAAGGATTGACCAGCGAGATACAGCCGTGCCGCTTCCTCGGACTGTCTCGGCCCAAGCCGGGGCGCCCGACGGGGTGGGGCATGACGTCGGAACACGCCTCTGGACCGTGCTCTGATCGACCTGGAACCTGGCCAGATCATCGACGGGCACACCGTCGACATAGCCTTGAATCAGTTCATCCACCTGGGCGGGTCCAAGGCGCCGGCAGATCCGTTCCGGGGTTCGAAGGGCGGATCGAGAGTCGGGCGAAGTCTGTTCCAAGGAAGTTGTCCGGACGTCATCCTCGGTCAGGGACCAGAGAGCGACGCTTCTCTCCTTGATCGTTTGGTTTGAGAGTTGTCCGCTCACCTGCACTGACCTGGTAGGAGAGCTCCGCTCTCGGACGTACTCTGAGCTCAGTTGAGCTCCTCGTTTACAGGGACGTTGCGGCAGCAGCAATCGTCGCTACAAACAACGACACTGACTCGATGATGCAGCCGCACCCGGCACACCCGATCTTCACCTATGACAGGTTACGGCGGGGCTACGGTCATTGGGAGATCAAGTTGCGACCCCTGATGACCGCATTTGAGACGACCGCTCTGTGACTTGTCTGTCCGATGTCGAATGGCTTCGGCACGACTTCAACCGGTTGTCCGAAACGGTCAGGATACTTTCCGTACTGTCCCCAACGTGCCCGAACGTGACAACGGTTGACTCTTTGACAGAGTAAGGCGGCTAACCCCACTTGAAGAGCTTGCCGCCCTTCAGCTTGTCGACCATTCCGCTCGTCGGATCTTGGAGCGACCCGGCCTTGTTAGCGTTCAGCCAAGCGACCAACTCGCTGGCACTCCGCAGCGTGACATCTTGGTCCCTTTCGACGATATAGACGCAGATCGAGCGTCTATCCACCGTTAATGACAGCTCGATCTCGCCGCCAGATCCGAAACACCAGACCAGCGGCGCACCTGGAGTGGACATCGCCTGGAGACTCCAACCAGGTCGGCGCCGAAGCAGCTGCGAAACCTGCTTCCTAGGATCGTCGTTGTCAACTCGCACGGGTCACCTCGGGTTGTTGCTCCCACCGTGGGGAGCCGATCGAAGGGTGGAAGTGCTGACCCTGTCGGGACGGGCGCAACCCACCGAGACAGCGAGGCGTATCGCAGGCATCCTGGTGGCGGGCGAGCGAGGGCCGAGAGCTGTTGCTCCTTCACAGTAGGTGGCTCAGGGACTCCCAGCCTGAGTCAGCCAAAATGCCTGCTCAAGGACCGGAGGGCGTTGATCTCCTCCTTGGTGGTTTCGTTCGAGAGGTCCGCTCACCTCGACTTACCTGCTCCACTCACCTGGCAAGAGATCGATGACTCTCAAACCATTCACGGCGGGAATCGCTTCTTGGTCGGCCCTGAATGACCAGGGTTCCATTTGGCTTCCGCTGTGCGTATCCGTCGATCTGGCCTCCCAGAAGGGGATCCCCGTATGAATAGCGCGGTGCCGGGCGGCTGATCAGTGCGATTCGAGGCGCTGTGGTGCCCGAACGACGGTTCTGCCCATGGTTTCGCGACGCTCGATCGCTTCGAGCATGTTTGGCACATCGTTGAACTCGATCTCCCGGCCGACCACGGGACGGATCTGCGCACGCTTCGTCATCTGCACGATATTGCCCCAGATCCGAAGCCCGTCGGCACCTGTCAGGAAGTTCATGCCCAAGCTTCGTGTCAGACGTGGATCGTCAACAAAGGAAAAACAGATGCCGACGAGATCGAAGTTACCGTAGATGCTCGGCTGGAGGCTGACCGGCCGTTCCTCCAAGGTGATGTCAGCCGCGAAACCGACGATGAGATGACGACCGTTGAAGGCCATTGTCCGGAAAGTGTCGGTCGTGACCTGCCCGCCGATGGAGTCGAATGCAATATCGACGCCATGCCCATTGGTCACGTCGTCCACGTACCCTACGAAGTCGTTCTTGCGATAGTTGATGGCATAGTCCGCGCCGAGCTGGCGGCAGAAGTCGATCTTCTCGTCGCTTCCGGCGGTGGCAATGACGATTGCGCCGAAGGCTTTGGCGAGCTGGACCACCCCGGAGCCTATGCCGCCTGCTCCGGCGTGCACGAGGACGATATCGCCAGCTTTTACCCGACCGCGCTCGCGCAGAGCGAGCCATCCCAGCAGGTAGGGAAAGTACATCGCCACCCCGTCAACGAAGCTGAGCCAGCTCGGCAAGGTCTGAACGGTGGCTGCATCGAGCAATGCGGCCGACGCGTAGCCGCCTTGCACCCCGACGGTGACGCCCACGACCCGCCGCCCGAGGAGTGCTTCGGCGCCGGGTCCAGCCGCATCGACGACGCCGGCCGCCACCATGCCCACGGCTAACGGCGGCTCCAGTTTCATGATCCCGTACCGGCCACGGATCGTGTCGATGTCGTTGAAATCGAGACAGAACGTCTCAGTGGCTACGCGCACCTGCCTCGGCCCGGGTGGGCCGACATCCACGGCCCGGATCTCCAATACGTCGGTCGGTGCCCCGAGCCGGGCGCCCACCCACGCCGTGGCCGACACAGAACCCGTCTCGGCCAGGGAGCCCCCCATCACCGGGCTGTCGTGGCGTGGTAGGACACCGGCAGCTCCTTGATGCCGTTGAGCCACGAAGATCGAAGCCGCCGCGGTCTCCCGAGTAGACCTACATCGGATAGTCCGTCGGCCAGGGCATCAAACATGGTCCGAATCTCGAGCCGAGTCAGGTTGGCACCGATGCAGAAGTGAGGCCCGCCGCCGCCGAACGTCACGTGCGGATTCGGGCTTCGGCCGATATCGAACCGTTGAGGATCCTCGTAGACCTCGTCATCGAAGTTGGCCGCCGCGAAGTACATCCCCACCCGCTCGCCACAGCGGACGGGGCGGCCATCGATCTCCGTGTCCTCTGTCGCCGTTCGCTGGAGCACGACGGCCGGCGAGGCGTAGCGGAGAATTTCATCGACAGCAGTCGAAGGTCGCTCGATCCGCCAACGCTCCCATTGGTCCGGGTTTTCTAGGAAGGCCAGCATCCCGTGGGCGATCGCCTGACGTGTCGTCTCGTTCCCCGCCACGGCCAGGATGATGAAGAAGAACCCGTACTCCTCGCTCGACAGTGTCTGGCCTGATGCGTCAGGACGGACGAGTCGGCTGGTCACGTCGCCCAGGTCACGTATCTTGCGTTCCTCAGCCGAGGCGTAGGCATACGCCAGGAGCTCAAACGTCGCCGTTTGGTTCATGCTGCCGTACTCGGGATCTTCGGTGGCCGCCATCTGATCGCTCCAATGGATGAGCTGCTCACGATCCACGTCGGGAAAGCCCATCAGACCGGCTATCGCCTGCAGCGGGAGATGGCAAGCGACGTCGGCGACGAAGTCGCCGCTCTCTTGTTTGGAGGCCGACCAGACGATACGTGCGGCGCGTTCGCGTAGGTCGTCTTCGAGCTTGCCGACCGCCGGCGGCGTGAAGCAACGAGTGGCCACGCCGCGCACCCGTGTGTGACGCGGCGGGTCCATGCATAACAACAGCTCCTTAGTGGTTTCCCGAGCCAGCTCGGACGAATCAAGCAGCCGAACGAACGCAGAGTTCTCCTCGACGGACCAGCCCGTACGGGCGGTGGAGACGGCTTTTACGTCCGCATGGCGCGTGAGCGCCCAAAAGCCCGCGTCGTCATGCCCCGACGCGGCCGGGTCCTGAGCATTCCAGAACACCGGAGCTTCCTCGCGCAGGTAGGCGAACTCGTCCAACGGCAAACGATCAGCGAGAATGTCGGGGTCGGTGAGATCGAACCCCGGCCCTACAACAACTGACATCGTCGAGCGTCTCCTATGCGACAAGAGGTCCGATAGTTGACACGATGTCGTGTCAACTCTTGTTCATTGTAGAGTGGACACGATCCGGTATCAACTATGAACCGCCCAGTCACCCGACCCTTTCGGGGAGTCAGCGCTTCCGAACGCCAGCAGAACAGACGCCAGCGGCTCGTTGAAGCAGCATTTGACCTAGCGGGAACGCGCGGGGCTGCCAGCCTCGGCGTCGGCGAGGTCTGCGCCGCAGCCGGACTCACAAAACGGTACTTCTACGAAAGTTTCGAATCGATCGACCAGCTGGGCGCAGCAGTCGTCGACCATGCCATCGACCTCATGGTCGAGCTCACCGAGCCTTTCCAACCCGGCACCCCCGGAGGTTCGGTACACGCCGGGATCAAGGCGTTCATCGATGCCCTGCTCGACGACCGTCGCCTCGCTCGTGTCCTGATCACCGAGACACAAGCAGGCAGTCTCAGCCGCTTCCGTGGGCGCATCGTGGAGGTTGCCGTCGCGTCGCTTCTCCCAGTTGATCAGCTGGCCGACACCGAATCCCTCGACAACAGACGGTTCATCGCCTACGCGCAGATCGGAGCGCTCGGCGAGATCTGCTTGGCGTGGCACCAAGGAGTCGTGGCGATAGGGCGTAACGAACTGGTAGACCGAGTGGTCGACCTCTTCGCCCGCATCGCCGCCTCTCCATCGGCGTGAGCCGCTCGAGACAGTTCCGATGCGCCCACGCTCTTGACGGTCAGGGGTCAGGGGTCAGGCTCACCCATCGCGCTCATGTGAGCGGATCCTCTGTTACATCGATGGGGCGCAAGAAGGGCCCCAACGCCGTCGTCACCTGAGCCCCATCTTGGCCCGTAGCTCAGGCAACATGGCGTCAGCGTTCACGAACGACCAGCAACGCAAGATGATCATCCGCCTGGCGCACCTACCTCGGCGCTGGCCGACATCGCACCGTTTCCCCTCGTTCCCACAGTCAACACGGGCCCCTTGCGTTTGATCAGAATCCCGGCGCGCCTCTCCGCCTAGCCGGAGGCGTCTCAGGTAGCCACCGTCGCGACACGGAAGGGCGGTGACTTCGAACCAGCTAGTCTTCCCACCCAAAGGAGTGCCGGGAAGACTGGTCGGCGACCAGGAGGTCGCGCCCTATGACCGAGTCACTTTACCCGTGGCACCCGTACGATCAGGTGCTCGATAAATCACCTATTGGGCGCCGTTGGCGCGCCACGACCGAACGCCGCTTGCCTGTCGGTCATCACGGGCCGGGCCGTCGATGATCGAAGGGCAGACGTCGACCGAACAGGCCGAGGGAGAACGCGTTCGGTACGGCCAGGGAAAGCTGCCCAGTTGGCGCTGGGAGGCACTGCGCACAACCTTCTGGATGGTCCCCACGCTCTTCGTTGTCTTCGCCGGTCTGCTCTTCGTGGTGACATTCGAAATTGACTGGGCGGCATATCACCGGCACCTCGGTCTTCCCTTCTGGATCCAGACCGGAAGTGCCGACGCCGGCCGCCAGGTTCTCATCGCCATCGCCGCCGCAGTCCTCACTGTGGTGGGCGTCGTCTTCTCCATCACCATTCTCGCTCTCACTCTGGCGTCGCAGCAGTTCGGTCCTCGCATGATGCGGAACTTTGTCAGAGACATCGGGAACCAGGTCACTCTGGGCGTCTTTGTGGGGACCTTCGCCTTCGCCGTGCTGAGCCTCGGTTCGATCACCAGTGCTCCCCGTACTCATTTGGGCCCGTTCGTGCCCCGATTGTCGATCACCGTGGCCGAAGCGTTACTTCTTGTCGACCTGGCCGTTCTCATCTATTTCATCCATCACATTGCCAAGTCGATCCAGTTGCCGGAGGTGATCGCAGGCATCGCTCGTGACCTCATGCACGCAATCGACGTCGAGTTCCCTGAAGAGAGCTCTGGTCAGAGGACGTCGACCTTGGTGGGAAAAGGGAAGTCGGTACCCGAACTGCTCCAACTGATCGACGATAGGGGTGGCGCCGTTCCCGCCGATACGAGTGGCTACTTGCAATTCGTCGGATACGCCCAGTTGGTCGACATCGCAGTCCGTACCGATGCCGTCATCCGCCTCAACCATAGGCCTGGACACTTCATTGTGGCTGGGCGTCCCCTCGCCACCGTCTGGCCTGGAGGCGCTGCCGGTCAGGTGGCGTTGGACCTCGCCAAGGCGCATGTGACGGGCCCGCATCGGACGCTCATGCAGGATCCCGTGTTCGCCATCGATCAACTGGTTGAGATCGCCATCCGTGCGCTGTCACCAGCGGTGAACGACACCTTTACCGCCCTCACGTGCATCGACTGGCTTGCTGCCGGTCTTAGCCGAGTCTCTGGCCGAACCCTGGAGGAGGGGGTGTACAGGGATCGCTTTGGTCGTGTCCGGCTGATTGAGTCCGATCCGTCCTATGAACGAATGGTCAATCGCGCCTTTGACAAGGTTCGCCAAGCGGCGCGGGGCATGCCTGCCGTCATCATTCGCATGATGGACGCTCTGACCAACATCATGGAGCAGACCACCTCCGCCGAACAAAGGCGCATCTTGGCTCGCCAGGCTGAGATGATCTTCCAGGGCGCTCAGGAGACCGTGCCCGACGCCAACGACCGAGAGGACATCGGCGTGAGATTCCAACGTGTGGTCGGTCGAATTGCCCTCGATGACACCGAAGATGTGTGACCAACGTGGCGCATCGCCAATAGGCGGGACTCCGACGACGTGGCTCCTGCGCGTCCGGGCCCGATCAACGTGAGGGCTCCTGGCAACGCAGACACCGATGCGCGGGCCGCCCGGGCTTTGGCAGTGGTCGGGTGCCATTGGCCTCGGCGACGGCCGGGAGCCTCCCGATGTGAACACGCCGTGAATACGATTCCCGGGCTCATAAACAGATCGTAAAAGGCGCTAGGCAACCTAGGTCGACGGTCGTTGAATGGAAGCATGCACACACGCTCCTGGAACCGCTGTCTGGCCTTTGACCCTGAAACCGGAGCGTGGTGTCGACACCGACCGTCGGACGGCGTCTTTTGCCCGTCCCACGCATGGGAGTTCCGCTGCGACGAAGCGGCCAAGGCGGCGACCCGCTTGGCGCGCGCTGAGATCGTCGTCCGAGACGCATCAGTCACGCCGTGGCAGCGGTGGTGGGCCGAGCGGCAGGCCAGTCGGGCCCGGGCGCTGCGTCGGGCTCTCGTAGCCGAGATCGACGATTCCGACGGCTTTGACGCCGGTATCGCGGTCACGGCGGGGAACCTGGTGCGGACGAGTGACTTCAATCGCTAGAGGTGCATCGTGCACAACGTGATCGCTGTCCTTGTCACGTTCGCCTTCGTCTTTGCGTTGGGAACAACGGCCGTGTTCGTGGTCAACCGGTTCGAGCGTCGGCACCAGCCTGGGTCTCGAGCTCCCGACGGCGGGTTCCGGGCTCGTCGGTGGCGACATCGTCGGCGGGAGGCGCGCCTGGCACGACGCCCTGTCGTCGACGGTTCCAAAGATCTGTCCTTCGCACGCGCCGTGTTGAACGATACGCGGCTCTGGGCTGAGGGCAGGGCTCAGGTCGATCCGACGCACCGGTCTCGCATGCTCCCCTGAGTAGGCGCTACCGACGCAAGTTCAAACCCCTCGACGCCACCGAGGGAATCGGCCTCTGCTCAACCAGTGCACCTGGCGCAGCAGCCGAGAATGTCGAGCCGATGTGTGTCGGCTCGGAAACCCGTGCCGCTCGTGAACTGTCTGATTGCGTCTGTGAGGCCCTTCTCGAGCTTCCGAGGCGCCTCGAAATCCTCGATGGCGCCACAGCTGATGCAGACAAGGTGATGATGGTGACGGCCGGTGACCCCTTCGGCGATCTCGAACCGGGCGAATTCATCGCTGCCCATCACTCTGCGCACGACCCCGGCTTGCTCGAGGAATGCGAGGTTCTGGTAAGCGGTGCTCTGCGGCAGTCTCGGTTCGGCCGCCACAAGCTCAGCGGCGGTCACCGGCCGACCGGCCCGTGCCAGGGCTTCGATCAGGACCTTGCGTCTGGGCGTAAAGCGCTGGCCCGCTCGTCGAAGGTGGTTCGCCACCAGGACCTGAAGGTCGTCAACCACGGGTCCAGCGTACAGGCGAGGGGCGCCTAGTTGCATCGGGAATCATTCTCGTTATAACTTACGGGCCATGAGAGGGCCGAAAACCGATCCCAGACGGCGGACCACACCGGAGCGGCACCGGCATCTGATGGCGGCGTCGCTGATGATCGGCTCTCTCTTGCTCGGGGCCTGCAGCTCCACCTCGTCTGACCCAGCAACGAAGACGAGCGGCATGCTCATTCGCGTCGTAGCGGCCGAGAATGAGTACGGCAACGTTGCCGCGCAGATCGGAGGGAATTATGTGAGCGTCACGTCGGTCGAGAGCAACCCGAATACTGACCCGCACACCTACGAGGTGAGCCCCGGCATTGCCCAGGCCATCAGCTCCGCCCAGCTCGTCATCCAAAACGGGGTCGGGTATGACGCCTTCATGACGAAGATCGAATCGGCGTCGGCCAACTCTAAGCGGCAAGTGATCAACGTCCAACACCTTCTCGGACTGCCCGACAGCACACCGAACCCTCATCTTTGGTACGGCCCGAAGACAATGCCCAAGGTGGCACACGCCCTGGCAACCGACTTCGGGACCCTACGACCGGCCGATGCGCCATACTTCAAAGCCAATGCGGCGAAGTTCATCACGTCGCTCGATCCATGGCTGGCGGCCATCGCCCGTTTCAAGGCCACCTACCCGAACACCGACGTGGCGTCGACCGAGCCGGTGGCCGACTACATGCTGGAGGCGGCGGGCACTCACAACCTGACCCCATTCCGGTTTCAGGCGGACATCATGAACGGAGTCGACCCGTCACCGCAGGACGTGACCTTCCAAACGGGCCTGTTTGCCGAGCACAAGGTGAAGGTGTTCGTCTACAACGAGCAGGTGACCGACTCGCTCACCCAAAGCTTCATCACCGCCGCCAAGAGCGCCGGTATCCCGATCATCGGCGTGTACGAGACGATGCCTGTCCCGGGTTACAACTATCAGTCGTGGATGCTTGCCGAGGTCCAGGCTCTGCAGAGAGCCGTGGCCGCCAAGCTCTCGACGGTGAAGCTGTAGCAATGGAGCTCGAAACCGTGTCGGGCTCGCCGATCCTGACAGTCGATGGGATCAGTGTCTGGTTGTCGGGTCGCCAGATCCTCCATGACGTCGGCTTCCGCATCGAGGCGGGCGAGTTCACCGGGCTGATCGGCTCGAACGGCGCCGGGAAAACCACATTGCTCCGAGTGATTCTGGGGCTCGAGTCACCCACTTCCGGTCACGTCCTGGTGGGCGGCCGGTCCCTGAACCGGCGCAATCCGCTCATCGGCTACGTACCCCAGAAGATCCTTCTGGACCCCGACATGCCGTTGCGGGCCCGAGACCTCGTGGGCTTGGGGCTCGACGGGCACCGCTTCGGGCTGCCCCGCCGGTCGCCTGCCCAGAAGCAACTGATCGACGAGATGCTCGACGCCGTCGACGCCACCAGTTTCGCCGACGCCCGGGTCGGAAACCTCTCGGGGGGCGAACAGCAGAGGGTCCTGATCGCTCACGCTCTCATCAGCCGTCCGCGGCTACTCCTGCTCGATGAGCCGCTCGCCAACCTCGATCTCCGCAGCGAACAGGAGATCGTGGAACTGGTGGCGCGCATCGCCACCGAGCAGCAGATCGCCGTGCTGATCTCCGCCCACGACATGAACCCGCTGCTCCCGGTCACGGACCGCGTCGTTTACGTCGCCGGGGGCCGCGTGGCGAGCGGCACAACCGAGGAGGTGGTCACGACCGAGGTCCTGAGCCAGCTCTACGGCCACCACGTCGACGTCGTCCATATCAATGAACGGATCCTGGTCGTGGCCGGACACGACACTGCCGTCCACCACCACTCGGACTCCGGCGCCGGGTACGTGTGACGGTGCCCGGATCTCTTGCTCCGGTGTTCGAGCCCGGGTTCTTCTCGAGCTCCCCGGTCCACGTGGCCTTGATCGTGGGTGGCGTCGTCGCCGTTGTCTCTGGCGTGGTAGGCACCTTCACGGTCATGCGTGGCCAGGCCTTCGCCGGCCACTCCCTCGCCGATATCGGGACTGCCGGTGGCTCGGCCGCTTTCTTGGTGGGGATCAGCCCGCTGTACGGGTTCGTCACCATGAACCTGATAGCCGCCGGCGCCATGGAATTGATAGGGATACGTCGACCTCGGGGACGCGACCTGGCCACCGGGATCGTCCTGGGCGCCGCCCTCGGACTCGCCGCACTCTTCCTCTACTGGGACACCACGTCCTCGAGCACGACGGGCGCCACCATCAATGTGCTGTTCGGGTCGATCTTCGAGTTACCGTCCTCACTGGTGCCGGTCATCGCCGTCTTCAGCGTGGTGGCCACCGGGATCGTCCTCGTCTTGTACCGGCCGCTGCTCCTCAGCTCGCTCAGTCCTGACCTGGCCGCCACCCGCGGCGTCCCGGTCCGCCTTGTCGGTATCGGCTATCTGATTGCCTTGGCCGTCGCCGTGTCGCTTTCGGCCGTGACCATCGGCGCCATTCTTTCCACCGCTCTCCTCATCGGACCTGCCGCAGCAGCGCTCCGGCTCACCAAACGGGCTCCGCTGGCCATGGCCATCGCCGCCGGGGTCGGTGTAGCGGCGACCTGGCTCGGGATTCTCCTTGCCTACGACAGCTACGACTGGCCGCCGAGACACCAGGGGTGGCCCGTCAGCTTCTTTGTCGTCACCCTCGTCTTCGCCTTCTATATCGTCATCCACCTGTCCGTCAGGCGGGCAGGCGGGCACCGACCCAACCCCGTGAGCGCGGGGGCGGCCTGATGTTCTCGGGCTTCATGGTCAATGCGTGGGAAGCGGCGACGATCGTGGCAGTGGTGGCCGGTGTCGTCGGATTCTTCACGGTGCTGAGAGGCTCAGCCTTCGCCGCCCACGCCCTTCCGAACGGTGCGTTCGCCGGTGCCGCCGGTGCCAGTCTCGTCGGTGTCAATGTCATCATCGGCCTCGGCGTCTTCGCTCTCCTGGGGGCGCTCACGATCGCAGGACTGGGCCGCCGAGCCCGCCAGGACGTGGCCACCGCGCTGGCCATCGTCATGATGCTCGGGCTCGGAGCGCTCTTCTTGTCCATGACCACTGAGTACGCCCCGGAGATCTACTCCTTGCTTTTCGGCGAGGTCCTCGGCGTCAGTAGCAACGAACTCCTCCCCACGGCCGGGATCGGCATGGTGTGCATCGGGGTCGTCTTCCTCCTCTACCGGCCTCTCTTGCTCTCTTCGGTCATGCCGGACGCGGCCGAAGCACGCGGGGTCAAGGGCCGACAGATGGACCTTGCCTTCCTGATCTTGATAGCTCTGGCCACGACTATGGCGGTCCCAGTGGTCGGCTCCCTCCTCATCTTCAGCCTCCTCATCGGTCCGCCGGCCGCGGCCCGCTCGTTTACGAATAAGCCTCTCCACGCAATGGGGTTGTCCGTCGGCTTCGCCCTCGGCACCGTCTGGGCCGCCATTGCCCTTTCCTTCACCTCGAACCTGCCCATCGGGTTCTTCGTCGGAGCCATTAGCGCGTGTTCCTACGCGGCAGGACGTGGTTGGGCAGCATGGCGACGGACGAGGCCATTGCCCCCAACATTGCCAGCTGGATTTTTACCCGTGTGAACCGTCGAATTGGCAATTCGCTCACCGCCCAGCATGGCCCGGTTGCGCGGTCGTGAACGAGTCGGTTCCGTTCCTCATCGTAAGTTGGTCGAGCTGTCACGTATCCGTCACGAGCCGTTCACTTTGGGTCGTGCCCATTGCCACCCGTTGTCCCGCTCTTCTCCTCATCTCGACCTGCGGAAATCTGCGAACGGGTTCGAACTGTGACAGTGCCTGCCTTCGTGACGCCGCCCCCTCCGGTCACATCCGCCACAGTCACGATCACCATGAGTCACCCGTCAGGCACGGTCCCCATTCGCGCTGTCGACTTCGAGCTCGTCGACGGAAAGGGGGAAGTTCTATTTTCCCCATGCCTTCATCGGCGCGACACCGCCCACGCTGGCCCCCCGACGGGGGACGGTCTCGTTCCCAATTACGGCAGGTCATGGCGACCGGCGCCGGCAGCATCCGTGGGTCACCGGGGGGGCGTTCCTATGGCGATCTGGGACTTCACGGTCGAGAACGACCGACCGTTCCCCAGGAGCCTCTTGCGCCCCCGCAGACACTTTCGTATCATCAGCCTCGCCAGCCATAGCGAACCCCGGGTGAGCTCTTGGCCGGTGCGGTGACCGCTGAAGTGAGACCGGTTCCCAGGGCCGGTCTCTCTTCGCGTCATGGCCTTGGCTCCATGGGGTCGCCTCGAGCACAGAGCAGGCGCGCCACGACACGGGACGGCGGCACGCCACGCGACGACAGGACGACGGGTGGGCGACCACCCTTCGACGGGTGCCACGGCCGGGCATCCGACAGGGGTCCGGCGGGCTGCGGGTCGACCACCCTCACATGACGCAATGGAGAGAGCCGAGGTGAACGCCAGGCGACGACTGGGCCAACATCCGGCCAACCATTGGTGATCACCACGTGTGGCGCCGTGGGTCGTTACCGTCGTCCCCGATGATCGGAGTGCCCGTGGGCGATGGGGGCCAATGAGACGGGGATCTTGAGGACGATCGCCGCATTGGTCTGGTCGGTGACCACCACGTCGCAGATGCCGCCCGGGGCACAGGTGCCGAGAGCCGTGTCCGAGTAGCCGGGGCCGACGAGCATCTCGACCCCCCGGGGTACGAACCTCACCGTCCCGTCCGCCCCTGCATGCCCCACGATGGCCGTGGCGGCGTCACAATCGGCGCTCAGGTTGGACGACACGACGCCGCCGTCGCACTCCTCGGCTTGGACCGGGTCGCCGGCCGGGAATCCCCGGGTCGTGATCCTGTCGACCTCGTTGTCGACGACGCCCGTGGTCCTGGCCGCCCCCGCGCTCGGAAGGTTGAAGGACAGCCGCCCGGCCGTCGAGTCACCCGAGGAGCCGAGTACCACGAGGTCGCACGTACCCGACAGCGCCAGACCGCAGGTGACACCGGAGGTGCCGATGGCACCCACCGTCACTGTCACCGAGGCGGAAAAGTCACCGGTACGGGCCCCGGCCGTGTGCACGGTGGCGGTGGCCAGGACGGCCCGGCACGGTGCCGTGGGCGTGAAGACGGTGGCGGCGCATTCATAGATCTTGACCGAGGTGTCAGCGCCACCGGTCCAACCCGTCCCCGACACGTGTTCGACGTCGTTGCCGACCAGTCCGGCGTTCGACTGGATCACCGTTCCACCCGGCGTCCACACCGTGAGATCGGCATCGGCCGAGGATCCGGCGTGGGTGGGGTCTCCCGAGTAAGTGGCTGTCACCGTGTCCATGCCCACCGGGGACGCCGCCGTCTGACAGGCGCCGCCGCCTCCCGAGAGGGTGGCGCTGCAGATCGTCGTGGCTCCGATGGAGAAGGTCAGCGTCCCCGTCGGGGTTCCCGAGCCCGTCGTCGTCGACACCGTCGTCGAGTAGATGACGGTCTGGCCCCGTTCCGCCGCCGACGGGTTGACCTGCAGGGCCACGGTGGTGGGCGCCGGTGTCACCGTGAGAGCGGTGGTACCGAACGAGGCGGCGAAGTTCGCGTCGCCCCCGTAGGTCCCCGTCACCGTGTCACTTCCCACCGGAGCCGCCGTGGCCGTGCACGAACCGGTGCCGCCGGCCAGTGTGGCCGTGCACAGCACGGTGTACCCGATGGTGAAGGCCACGGTGCCCGTGGGCGTGCCCGGGCCCGAGACGGGGGCCTCGGTGGCCGAATAGGTGACGGTCTGGCCGAAGACGGCCGGCGCAGGGTCGGCGGCGACGGTGGTGGTCACGGTGGGCGCCACCGTGAGCGGCGCCGTTCCCGACGATGCCAGGACACTGGCGTCTCCGGAGTAGCTCCCCGTCACCGTGTCGGAGCCCTGGGGCGCCTGGTCCGATGTGCACGAGCCGGCACCGGCCGAGAGCCGGGCCGTGCAGATCGCCGTGGACCCGATGGTGAAGGCCACCGTGCCGAAGGCGGTGACCGTGGCCGCGTTCGGCGTCACGGCGGCGACGTAGGTGACCGACTCACCGGCGGCCACCGGGGAGGGGTTGACCGAGACGGTGGTCACCGACGCAATGGCGGTCACGGTCAGAGGCGCCGAGGCCGAGGAGGAGGCGAAGTCCGAATCGCCCGAGTAGGTCCCCGTCACCGTGTCGGTACCGCCGCCAGCCGAGCTCGACGTGCACGAGCCGGTACCTCCCGACATCGTCGCCGTGCACAGCGTGAACTCCCCGATGGTGAAGACCACGGTGCCGGTCGGGGTTCCCGACCCCAGGGTCGATGCCACCGTGGCCGAGTAGGTGACGCTCTGACCGGCGCTCACATCCGTTGGGTTGACCGAGACGGTGGTGGTCGTGGGCGCCACCGTCAGATCGGTGGTGCCCGAGGAGGCCAGGAAGTCAACGTCTGGTGAGTAGCTCCCGGTCACGATGTCAGAGCCGAAGGGGGCGGCGCCCGACGTACAGGAGCCGGTACCGCCCGACAAAGTGGCCGTGCAGATGGCGGTCGATCCGATGGTGATGGCCACGGTGCCGGTGGGGGTGCCCGAACCCGAGCCCGACACCACGGCCACCGAATAGGTGACGACCTGACCGGCCGTGGCCGTCGAAGGATTGACCGAGACCACGGTGGCCGTGGTGCCGACCACCTCCGTGGTACCGGCCGATGACGCCGCGAAACTCGAGTCCCCGGTGTACGTACCCGTCACGGAGTCGGTTCCGAGGGGGGCCTGGGTCGAGGTACACGACCCGGAGCCGGCCGAGAGGGTGGCCGTGCAGATGTCGGTGGTGCCGATGGTGAAGGTGACGGTACCGCTCGGGGTTCCCGTCCCCGAGGTCGATGCCACCGTGGCCGAATAGCTGACGCTCTGGCCACCGGCCACCGTGGACGGAGTGGCGGAGACGGCCGTGGTGGTCTCGATGAGCGGATGCGGACCGGCGAGAATGACGCCACCGACACCACCGGTGCCGACACCGACGGCCAGGCAGTGGCCCACCGAGACGCAGGCGATGCCGGAGAGGGCCAGGCCGCCGGCCGGCACGGTCTCGTCGCTCCACGATGCCCCGCTGTCCGTCGTGCCCAGAGCGATCCCGTTGCCGACGGCGTCACAGGTGCTCGGAGAAACGCAGGCCACGGCGGCGAGGCGGGTACCGGTCGTGGTCTGGCTGTTCCAGGTTGTCCCCCCGTCGGTGGTGGCGAAGACGATGCCGGTCTGCGGATTCAGATCGCTGTAGCCCACGGCGTAACAGTCACTGGTCGAGGGGCAGGCCACTGCGGCGAGGTAGTTCTCCCCCCCCGAACCCTGGAGATTCCAGGTGGTCCCCCCGTCGGTGGTCACCACCATCACGCCTTGCCCGTAGAACGATGCCGGCGTCCCGACGGCCACGCACATCGTGGTCGAGGGACAGGCCACACCATTGAGTTGGGCCGTGAAGGCAGGCACGGATTGGTTGCTCCATGTGACTCCGCCGTCGGTGGTGGCCACGATGACAGCGACACTGCTCGGTGAGAAGTTCTGCCCCACGGCGAAACAGGTCGTGGTCGACGGGCAGGCGATGCTGTCGAGATCGCCGATCCCCGCCGGAACCGTCTGACTCGTCCATGTCGCTCCTGCGTCGGAGGTGGTGATGACACTCGCATCACCCAGTGCTTGGTTGTAGCCGACGCCGAAACAGGTGGTGGCCGAGGGGCAGGCGATGCCCTGGAGCGCGTCCGTACCGGGGGGCACGCCTTGGCGTGTCCACGTCTCACCTCCATCGGTGGATCCAAGGATGACGGTGTCCTGGGTCGAGCTGAAATCCGAGTAGTCGAAGGAGTTGTAGCCGAGGGCATAGCAGTGGCTGGCCGACGGGCAGGTGATGCCGAAGAGGTGAGCCACCCCGGCGGGCAACGTCTCATCGGTCCACGTGGCGCCGGCGTCGGTGGTGGCGATCACGACACCATCACCCGATGGCGAGGTCACTCCCACGGCGTCACATTCGTCGGTCGAGGCGCACGCCACACCGAAGAGGCCGTCGAGCCCCCCGGGAAGAGTGGCGGTGTCCCAGGTGGTGGCGCCGTCGGTGGTGGCAGCGAGGAAGGCACTGTGCGGAGATGCGATGCTCCCGGTCCCCGCCACGGCGAAGCACTCGGTGGTCGAAGGGCAGGCCACGCCGGTGAGGGAGGTCGGGCTGGACAGGGTCCGGACCGTCCAGGTCGTCCCCCCGTCGGTCGTGACGACGATGTTCTTCGACGTGCCCCCGGCCACGACGTAACAGGTCGTGGCCGACGGACAGGCGACGCCGTCGGGCTCGCCGCCGAGCGCCACGCCGAGAAGATCGTCCTCATTGTTCCATGTCGTCCCGCCGTCGGTCGTGGACAGGAGCCCGTCGGAGCCCACGGCCAGGCAGTCGGCCACCGACGAACAGGCCACGGCGGCCAGGGAACGGGCTTGGTTGACTTCTTGGGCCGCCGGCACCTGGGCCATCCACGTGGCACCGCCGTTCGTCGTGGCCAGGATGTCGGCTGTAGAGGTGCCCTCGTCCGACCCCACCGCGTAACAGGTCGTGGTCGAGGGGCAGGCGACACCGGACAGGTAGCCGGATGTGTCGTCCCCGCCGACGGGCGTCGATTGGCTGCGCCAGGTCGTCCCGCCGTCAGTCGTGGCCACGATGACGCCGTCGTAGGACCCACCTCCGAAACCGACGGCGTAACACGTGGCCGGAGAGGGACAGGCCACGGCGTCGAGCGACGCCACGCCGCTCGGGACGGTCTGGTTCGTCCACGTGGCGCCCCCGTCCGTGGTGGCCAGGATGTCAGCCGAGGACGTGCTGTTGTGCCCGACGGCGTAACAGGTCGTGGTCGACGGGCAGGCGACGGCCCACGTGCCCGGGACGGCCGGGTACTCGTGGTTCACCGTCCAGCCCGTCACCGTTTGCGCGGACGCCGTTCCCACGGGCACGACCACTAGGCTCGTCAGGATCGTGAGCAGGGCGCCGACGACGATGACCAGAGCCCGAACGCCGACGCGCCGGCAGGTGGCGCGCTCGTGTCCTGTCTTTCTCCCCTGCCCCCCCACGATCCCACTCCCCCGTTCAGCAGGGTCTACCGACCACCGGCTGAAGCCACAATTCTCCTCCAGAAACCGGGCGCTTGTCCATGGGGTGACATGACCGACCGTAGCCTCGACGGTCGCCGGGTGCTCGTGGTCGGGGCCGGGACACGCCCGAGCGATGAAGAGGATCCGCCCATGGGTAACGGGCGGGCCATCGCCGTCGCCGCCGCCCGGGAGGGTGCCACCGTGATCTGTGCCGACATGGACGGCGAGGCGGCGGCCGAGACGGCACGGTTGATCGAGGCCCTGGGAGGGTCGGCCACCGTCGTGGTCGGTGACGTGGCCCACGAGGACGGCTGTCGGGCCATCGTCGAGGAAGCGGGCGACTCACTCGACGGCCTGGTTCTGAACGTCGGCATCGCATCGGGGACAGGGCTCGCCGGCACGAGCGCCACCGACTGGGACCGCACCTTCGCCGTCAACCTGCGGGCCCACTTCCTGATTGTCAGCATGGTCGCCGACCGGCTGGCCGACGGGGCGTCCATCGTCTTCGTGGGATCGGTGGCCGGGCTCACCCCCGGCAGCCGCCTGCCCGCTTACGACGCGTCGAAGGCCGGGCTCATCGGGCTCTGCCGCCATGTGGCTCTGGAACTGGCGCCGCGCCGTATCCGGGCCAACGTGGTCGCTCCCGGCCTCATCGACACCCCGCTCGGTCGGCTGGCCACCCGGGGCCGCCCGAGCCGGGGACGTACCCCGGTGCCGCTCGGTCGCCAGGGCACCGCCTGGGAGGTGGCCGAGCCCGTCGTGTTCCTGCTCTCCCACGCCGCCGGTTACATCACCGGCCAGGTCCTGGCCGTCGACGGCGGTCTGACTCTCCTCTGATGCGCCGGCCCATCTGATGCAGCAACGCACCCTCGCCGTGGGCGACGTCGATCTGGTGGTGGCCGAAGCCGGGGTGGGCGGACGGCCCTTGCTCCTACTCCACGGATTCACCGGGGCCAAAGAGGATTTCACCGAATGGCTCGATCCCCTGGCCGCCCGGGGATGGCATGCGGTGGCCCCCGACCACCGGGGTCACGGGAGCAGCGCCCAGCCCGCCTCCGACGAGGCCTACTCCTTCGCCATCCTGGCCGACGACACTCTGGCCCTGGCCGACGCGCTCGGATGGGAGCGGTTCGCCCTGCTCGGTCACTCCATGGGCGGCATGGTGGCCCAGTTGATGGCTATCGAGGCCCCGTCACGACTCACCGGACTCATCCTCATGGACACCGGCACCGGACCGGTGGAGGGACTCGACCCCGACCTGGCCGCCGCCGCCGTGGCCATCGTCCGCCAACGGGGCATGGACGGGTTGATCGAGATCATGAAGGAGCACGCCGCTCCGCTCGAGACCCCGGCCCATCGGCGCCTGCTGGCGGAACGCCCGGGATACGAAGAGTTCGGTGAGGCCAAGATGCGGGCCACCTCTCCTCATCTCTACGCGGCCATGACCGGTCTCTTCGTGGCATCGGCGGACCGCCTCGACGGGCTGCGCCACCTGCCCGCCGGTCTTCCGGCCCTGGTCATGGTGGGAGATCAGGACCGACCCTTCATCGCCGCCTCCGAGCGGATGACGGCGGCCATACCCGGTGCCGTCATGGCCGTCATCGGCGACGCCGGTCACAGCCCCCAGTTCGAGAATCCCGACGGATGGTGGACGGCACTGACCGAGTTCCTCGACCGCATCGCCTGAGACCATGACCTCGATGACCGACGTACTCGGTGGGCGCTACCGCATTGTCCGTCTGCTCGGTCAGGGCGGGATGTCCGACGTCTACGAGGCCGTCGACCAGCGCAACGACAGCGCCGTTGCCGTCAAAGTCGTCCGCGCCACCGATCCCGACCTGGCCCGTCGGCTGGCCCAAGAGGTTCGGGCGCTCGCACGCGTCGAGCACCGAGGTCTCGTACGACTGCTCGATACCGGTCTGACCGACGGCCGGGCCTACCTGGTCATGGAACTGGTCGACGGTACGACGTTGGCCGAAGCGCTGCGGCGTGGCCCCCTCGGACCCGGGCGCACGGCCACCCTGGGCTCGGAGCTCGCCGGGGCCTTGGCCTACGTCCATGGTCAGGGCATCGTCCACCGCGACGTGAAACCGTCCAACATCTTGTTGAGCGCCGACGGCGGGGCGCGGCTGGGCGACTTCGGCATCGCCCGACTCCTCGACGCGTCGACCCTCACCATCGCCGGGACCACGCTCGGGACGGCGGCCTACATGGCACCGGAACAGCTCGAAGACCATCAGGTGGGGGTGAGCGCAGATGTGTGGTCCCTCGGGATGGTCCTGCTCGAATGCCTGACGGGCCGACGGGTCTACGAAGGCTCCCCGGGCGAGGTCGTGGCCCGGCGGTTGGCCGGGCCGGTGCCGTTTCCCGCGGACCTCCCCGTCCCCTGGAGGCTCATTCTGAGCGGGATGCTCGATCACCGTCCCGATCAGCGCCTCGACGGGTCCCAAGTGGCGGCCCTCCTGGCCACCTCGCCGTTCCGGGCGTCCTGGGAGCCCTCACCGGGCTCGGCCAAAGATCCTCGGTCCCAGGCGGCGTCCCCGGACCTCACGGCCCTGATCCCCGGCGCGGCGGCCACGTCTCTGCTTGTTCCCGACGACACCCGCATCGCGTCGTCGGCACCGTTTGTCCCCTCGCGTCGGACCGGGCGCAGAGGGGTCATGGCGCTCGGCGGTGTCGCCGCTGCCGCCGCCGCCCTAACGGTGGGCCTGCTTCTCGCTTTCCCGTCGAACCCGGCTTCCCCCCGTCACATCGGTGCGAGCACCACCACCCGGCCATCGACGACAACGTCCACATCGTCAACGACCACATCGACCGTCGCCACCGGTTCCACCGTGCTGGCCGCCCTCACGGGTGACATCAACACGGGCGTGTCCGCCGGAGACATCACTCCCGAAACCGGGCTTTCCATTTCCACCCCGGCTGAGCAAGCGGTCACCGACGAGGCTGCGGGCATGACGGACATCGCCACCAACGATCTCCAACAAGCGGCCAGAGCCGTCACCAACGGAGTGCGAAACGGGACGATCGCCCAGAGCGAGGGAGACACCCTTCAGGCCGACCTGTCGACGCTCGCCGGCGCACTGAGTCTGTCCGTGGCCGACACGTCGCCCACCACCCAGCCAGGACCCGGACCCGGGCCGGGACCGGGCAAAGGCAAGGGCAAGGGCAAGGGCGGCTGAGCTTTTACGGATCTTCAGACGTCGACTCGGGGGGCGACGGGGACGACGTGATCGACATCCCAGTCCGAGAATCGCTCGGAGCGAGCGGTGACGAGAGCCAGCGCCAGATCCCGGCACATCGGCTCCCAGACTTTCACCGGACGGTCGTGTCCGTCGGAACCTTCGTACGTGTCTGTCACCATCTCCTGCTCCCCTGCGGTTTCGCCTGAATCAGGGTCGGCCACGCTCGTCGTCGTTGTGACGAATGATGACCCCGCCGGATCACTACGCCGACAATCAGCGGTCAACTGTCCGGCAATCGTTCCCGGGCCATACCTGACACTGCCGGGACATCACCACCGGCCACCGGACACCGGCCACCGGACACCGGACACCGGACACCGGCCACCGGCCCCGTGGGAACGTCGGACCATCAGGCGTTGTCGGCCCCGAGCACCCGACAGACATCGGTGGCGCCGGGAGGGACTCCGATGATGTAGCCACCGGCCGACTGATCCACCTCGCCCACGACGTAGTACCAGTTGCCGGGGAAGAGGGGATCTCCGGCCACCACCTCGGTGCCGATCTCCCGGTTCAGGTACTGCTGGAAGAACACCTCGTAGTGCACGCTGTTGCCGTTCGAGGCCTTGAGGGTGACGGTGCCCCAGCGATCCACGCCATGGACGTGCAGGCGGTAGGTAGCGGCCACGTTCACCGACGCGGTGTGTTCGTTGGCGCAGGGCTGGGAGATGCGGGTGACCTGGACAGGGCCGGTCAGGGCGCCGGCCGGAACCACACCGGCCCACAGGACCGCAGCACAGACCAACGTCCCGACGATCGTCTTTCGCATGTCGATGCCCTCCTTCGGATTGCTGGCATAGACAGGGTCGCCCCGCCGGCACCGATGGGAAAGGGGCAGCCCTGACACTCTTGGTCGTCTCATCTCGTGGCAGCACGGCCATCGGTTACTACGACAACGGGGGCAAGGTGCTGATCTTCGGCAGCAACCTGACGGGGGCCACGACCGGTTTTCTTCAGGTGACCACGGCCGGTGGAACCGCCACCAGCCCCAAGGTCTTCAAGGTGAAGTGATCAGCTGCGCTTGCGGTTGGTCATGGCGTCGGCCAGGAGGGCCAGGCCGATGCCGAGCATCCAGACGTCCTTGCTGATCCCGGTGCCCTGCCGAGTGGGCCAGACGCTGCCGGGCTTGCGCATCCCGGGGGTCTTGGCGTAGAGGCCGACGAGCGCTCCGGAGAATCCGGTGAGCGCGGCGCCGGCTTTGGCCGTCGACACCATGGGTGTGAGCAGGGCGGCGCCGGTGGCGATCTCACCGGCGGCCAGGAGCCGGAGAAAGCGGGTGGGGGGCATCGATTCGAAAACGGGGTAGGTGCCGGCCGCCATGCCGTGGATCATCTTGGCCGTGTCCTCGTCGCCGCCCCACTTCTCGAGTCCGGCGTGGAGGATGTAGGCGCCGGTGACGACGCGCAGGGGAATATGGCTGAGCTTCATAGGGGGTCGTCCTGTCCTCGGGGGTCTCGTGCGCCGATGTCAGCGGGCGGGCCGATACTCAGCGAGAGGGGTCTCGTTGAGCGCGCAAGAACATGGTAACCCGATACCCGGAGAGAGCGGACTCGAATCAGGCCGGTTGGCGGGCGTGGTGGGCGGCGTCGACCATGTGGCGCAGGGCGGCGGCCACCTCGGGCGCGCGCCGGGTCTTCAATCCGCAGTCCGGGTTCACCCACAGCTGGGCGGCGGGCAGGACCTTCAAGGCCTGGCTGATGAAGCGGGTGATCTCATCGGTGGAAGGGACCGTCGGTGAGTGGATGTCATAGACACCGAGGCCGATGCCGGCCTGGTAGTGAACGGCGGCGAGGTCGTTCAAGAGATCCATCTGGCTGCGGGCCGCCTCGATGGAGATGACGTCGACGTCGAGGGCGACCACGGCGTCCATGATGTCGCCGAGTTCGGCGTAACACATGTGGGTATGGATCTGGGTGCCGTCGGCCACCGCCGCCGTGGCCACCTTGAAACACTCCGAGGCCCAGTCCAGATAGGCGGCGCGCTCTCGATGTCGGATGGGAAGGCCCTCGCGTAGCGCCGGTTCGTCGACCTGGATGATGCGGATGCCGGCCGCTTCGAGATCGAGGACCTCGTCGCGCACGGCCAGGGCGATCTGCCGACAGGTTTCCGATCGCGGTTGGTCGTCGCGGACGAAGGACCACTGGAGAATGGTGACGGGACCGGTCAGCATGCCCTTCACGGGGAGATCGGTGAGGGACTGGGCGTAGCGGGACCAGGAGACGGTCATCGGTTTCGGCCGGGTCACGTCGCCATAGAGGATGGGGGGGCGGACATAGCGGGTGCCGTAGCTCTGGACCCAGCCCCCGGTGGTGCAGGCGAAGCCGTCGAGCTGCTCACCGAAGTACTGGACCATGTCGTTTCGTTCGGGCTCGCCGTGGACGAGGACGTCGAGGCCGAGGTCTCGCTGTTGGGCGATCACGTGGGCGATCTCGCTCTGGCAGAACTCCCGGTAGGCGTCGTCGCTCAACTGGCCCGAGGCGTGACGTTGGCGGGCGGCGCGGATCTCGGGCGTCTGGGGAAACGATCCGATGGTCGTGGTGGGAAGCGGCGGCAGCGGGATCGACTGGCGCTGGATCTCCCGGCGCCGCTCGTAGGGCGAGTGGCGGGCGGCGTTCGTCCGAGTCAACGCCGTCACCCGCTCCTGCACACCGGGGTGGGCGATGAGCGGCGACGCCAGCCGCGTGGCGACGGCGGCGTCACTGGCGGCCAGCGCGTCGGCGATGGCGTCGGGTCCCTCGACGAGGCCCCGGGTGAGAAGCGTCGTCTCGTCCAGCTTCTGTCGGGCGAAGGCCAACCACGGCACGAGGTGGGCGGGCAGAGAGGTCTCGGAGTCGAGGTCGTGGGGCACGTGCTGGAGGGAGCAGGACGGACCCACCCAGAGCCGGTCGCCCAGGCGATCCTGGGCCGGGCCCAGAAGACGAAGGGTGCGGCCGATGTCGCTGCGCCAGACGTTGCGGCCGTCGACCACCCCGGCCGATAAGACGGTGTCGGCGTCGAGGTGGTCGAGCAGGCGCGGCAGTTGGTCGGGGTGGCGGACGAGGTCGACGTGGAGGCCGGCCACGGGGAGCTCGGTGGCCAGCTCGAGGTTGTCGCCGAGGCCACTGAAGTAGGTGGCGACGAGGATCTTCAAGGTCCGCCGGGAGAGCTCGGCGTAAGCGACGTCGATGGCCCTGCGGGCCTCGTCGTCGAGATCGGTTCCCAGACAGGGTTCGTCGAGCTGGACCCAGCGGGCCCCGGCGGCGGCCAGGGCGTCGAGGACCCGGGTGTACACCTCGAGCAGGGCGGGGAGGAGCTCGAGGGTGGAGAATCCGGGCACCGTGGCCTTGCTCAACAGGAGGTAGGTGACGGGACCGACGAGCACCGGTCGGGTCACGATGCCGAGGGCGAGGGCCTCGTTGAACTCGTCGACGGGCTTGGTCGAGGACAGGGCGAACCCGGTGGTGGGCCCGAGCTCGGGCACCAGGTAGTGGTAGTTCGTGTCGAACCACTTGGTCATCTCGAGCGGCGCCACCACCCGGGTGCCGTCACCGGCGCCGTGGGTCGTGCCCCGGGCCAGGGTGAAGTAGGTGTCGAGATCGACCGGGCCGCCGTCGTGGCCGAAACGCTCGGGAACGGCCCCCACCAGACAGGTCGTGTCGAGAACCTGGTCGTAGAGGGAGAAGTCGTTCGAGGGGATGCTGTCGATACCGGCGTCGGCCTGTTGGCGCCAGGCCTCGGCCCGTCGGGCCCGGGCAACGTCGCTCAAGGCGGCGGCATCGACGGTGCCCGCCCAGTAGCCCTCGACGGCCCGTTTGAGCTGGCGACGGGGTCCGATGCGGGGCATGCCCAGGTTCATGGAGCGGGCCATGCGGCCACGCTAGGGCGGGCGGGCCCGACCGGGAAGGGACACCTCCTGTGCTTTCAGACCGGTACAGTTCGCAGAATCTGCATTATTTCTTGAATTGTTCCGGTATACAGTTTGGGCCGTGCTGCTCGATCCGCGGGGTCCCCGGAGCCTCTACCTCCAGCTGGCCGACGTCCTGACGGCCCAGATCGAGGCCGGGACCTACCAGAGCGGTGAGCGGATCCCGTCGGTGCGCAAGCTCCGGGACCAGTTCGGGGTCAGCCTCAGCACGGTGCTCCAAGCCTGCCGGCTCCTGGAGGACCGCGGCCTCATCCGGGCCCGGGCCCAGTCGGGGCACTACGTGCGGTCCGAGCCCCTGAGCCTGCGCTTCGAACCGGAGGAGTCGCGGCCGTCGAGCGGAGCCAAGCGGGTGGACGCCTCCCTGGCCGTGAAACTGAACCTCGGTATCGGGAACCGCCAGGAACCGACCCTGGGAGCGGCCGTCCAGGGTACGGAGCTCATGCCCATCGCCGCGCTCAACCGGTTGCTCGGTCATGTGCTGCGTCATCAGCCGGCGGCCTGCCACTCCTATGACGCGCCACCGGGCAGCGCCGTGCTGCGCCGTTCGGTGGCCCAGCGCGGGGGCGACGCCGGCTACTCGGTGACGGCCGACGACATCGTGATCACGAGCGGGGCCAAGGAGGCCGTCTACCTCTCCATCAAGGCCGTGACGCGGGCCGGTGACACGGTGGCCATCGAGTCCCCCGCTTACTACGCGCTCCTCGAGGTCCTCTCCTCTCTCGGGCTCCGGGCCCTCGAGATCTCCTCGCACCCGCGCCACGGGATCAACGTCGACGACCTGGCCCGCGCCCTCGAGAGCCAACCGGTGGCGGCCGTGGCCCTGGTGTCGAACTTCTCCAACCCCACCGGTTCGTGCATGACCGACGCGGCCAAGCGGCGGCTCGTGGATCTCCTCGACACCCACGACGTCCCGCTGATCGAAGACGACGTCTACGGCGAGCTCGTCTACGAAGGACCCCGGCCGAGCGCCATCAAGGCCTTCGACCGGCGGGGCCTCGTCCTCTACTGCTCCTCCTACAGCAAGACGCTCTCACCGGGGCTCCGGGTGGGCTGGGCCATCCCCGGCCGCTACCAGAACGAGGTCGAGCTGTTGAAGCTGGTCGTGAACCAGGCCACGGCCGTCGCTCCCCAATTGGCGCTGGCCGCCTTCCTCGACTCGGGAGGGTGCGACCGGCACATGCGACGGGTACGGCGCATGTACAGGGACCAGATGGCGTCCATGATCGACGCCGTCGAACGGCATTTTCCCGACTCGACAAGGCTGACGAGGCCGCAGGGTGGACACGTTTTGTGGGTGCAGCTCCCGCAAGGTGTCGACGCCATGGATCTCTACGACGACGCCTACGGTGCCGGCATCCGCATCGCTCCGGGACCGATGTTCTCGCCGTCGCACGGCTACCGGAATTTCATCCGCCTGAACACGGGCTTCCCCTGGAACGAGACCACGGAGCAACAGATGGCCACGCTCGGCCGGCTGGTGGCCGACCGGTCCCGATGACGTCGTCAGACGGCGTGGGGGCGCGGAGAACTGTCGCGTTGGCTCCGGGCGCCGGCGCTGTGGGCGGTGGCCGATCCGGCCACCGTGGCCGCCTGGATGTCCTGACCGGTCGTGCCGCTCGCACGGGCAGAGCCGTGATCGTCGGCAGAGCCCTGTTCTGTGTCATGGGTGTGATCGGTGGCCGTGGCTACCGCGTCGGAGATGTCCGAGCCCGACGGGTCCGATGACGCGTCATCGTGGGGAGCGGAGATCGACAGGGAGAACAGAGGAAGGGCCTCCAGGCTCGTGAGGGCCAGGGCTTCGTCGGCCCCGAGGGGCGGTGCGAAGAAGTAGCCCTGGCCGACATCGGCTCCGACCTCGCGCAGGATGGCGACCTGGGCGGCGGTCTCGACGGCTTCGGCCACGGTGCAGAGATCGAGCGAGTGGCACACCTTGACGATGGTCTCGACGATGGCCCGGTTCACCCCGCCGGCGTGGTCGATGCCGTCGATGAGCGATCCGTCGATCTTCATGGTGTTGACGGCGAAGTGCTGGAGGTTCTCGAGAGACGACCAGTCCGATCCCATGTCGTCCACGGTGAGCTGGATGCCCAGCCGTGAGATGGCCCGCAGGTCGGCGGCGGCCCCGTCGTCGGCCAGGGTGGTCTCGGTGACCTCGATGGTCAGGCGGTCCGGGTGCAGACCCGACTCCTCCAAGGCGGCGGCGGCGGCGACGGCCGCCTCTTTGCGCCGGAGCTGGAACACCGAGCAGTTCACGGCCAGCTGGATGTCGGCCCGCCACCTCACGGCGTTGGCACAGGCCTCGGACAGGACCCAGCCGTTCAGAGCCGTCATATAGCCGTTGGCCTCGGCCCAGGGGATCAGTTCCTTGGGGGAGATCCGTCCCTGGACGGGGTCGTTCCACCGCAGGAGTGCTTCGAAGCCGAGCAGGCGGCCGGTAGCCAGGTCGACGGCGGGCTGGAACAGGAGTTCGGGCTCACCATCAATGCCCAGGTCAGGCCAAGGAATCACCGAGGATTCGTGGGCTGAGACTGTCATATCCGCAATATCGACTCCGAGGCGGGAGTCCTTGAGTCCCCGGTCGATTTCGCCTGCCGGACACAGGGCCGTCGCCGGAGGTTAACAACCGCCTTGTAACCTTCAGTCTTAGTAACTCACGTCCCCTGACACAGGTCGGGACAACAAAGACAGGAGCTGGATCGTGGCGAGGCCCGTCCTCGAAGTTCGTCGTTTGAGCGTGGACAATGGTGGAACGGCCGCGTGCCGCGACATCAGCTTCGCCGTGGAGGCGGGCAAGGTCCTCTGCGTCCTCGGTGGCGAAGGGGCGGGCAAGTCCCAATTGTTGCGCTGCATCGGGCTCGACTTCCCCCCGGTGACGGGTTCGGTTCTCGTGCAGGGTGTCGACGTCACGGGAGCGACGAGCGAGCGGCGCCGGCAGCTGCGGGCCCGGTCCATCGAGCTCGTCCACCCACCGGCTCCGGCCGGCGTCCGGGACCTGACGGTCCCCGGGACCCGGGCCGGTCTGTTGATCCAGGCCGGCCCCGCCACGACCGCGCCGGTCGCCGGTATGCGTCAGCGGATCCAGATCGCCAAAGCCCTGGCCCACGGGGCCGACGTCCTGCTCCTCGACGAGCCCTTGGTGGGAGTGGAGCACGGCGTGCGGCTGCGCATTCTGGAGCTGCTCCAGCGCCTGCGCACCGAGACGGGGACGGCCGTGGTCGTGGCCAGCCGCGACGCCGAGGTGGCGCGGGCTCTGGCCGACGACATCGTGGTCCTCGACGAGGGCGAGGTCATCGAGTCCGGACCAGCGGCCCGGATCCTCGAGGCGCCGCGCCATCACCGGACCCGCTCCCTGGTGGAGGCCCGTCGCTCAGCCTGAGACCGTCTGGCGGCGGGCCGACCGGGCCCGGCCGCTGGTGCGACGGGTCGACGAGCGTTTCGGAGGGCGGCAGCCCGTACCGCCGGAAATCGGGGAGCGCCGGTGAAGTTGGACAGGTGGGGCGACGGCGACGACGTCACCGCCGAAGCGAAGATGAGCCACGAACACGCCGTCCGGGTCGAGCACTCCGGCATGGAAAGAGCGGGGAGCTGGTGATCAGCAGTACCCCGCGGCCCCCCCTTTTCGGCACTGCGGGGAGTATCGCTGGCCGGCAACGACATCTCGTCCTGCTCTCGTTTCTTTGACTGACACTTCCCAAAAGTCGGACTTTTCATTCCTCGACCGACCCACCGTCGGCTGAGCCAGAATGATGCGGTCATGCTGGCCGCCATCACCCCGCTGTCCGACTTCGACCGCTGGGCCCGCACCGGCGCCCTCGAGATCGTCCTGTACGTGACGGGCGCCATCCTCATCACCCGGTTCGCCGGGTGGATAAGCCAAAGGGTGACGGGGCGGATCGACCGACGCGCCCTGGGCGGGGATGCACTCGTGCGCTCCGAAGCGGCCAAGCACCGCCACGCCGTCATCGCCGTGGTCACGTGGACCTTCTTGGCCCTGGTGTACTTCATCACCGGCGTGCTCGTGATCCAGCGACTGGGGGTACCGCTCACGAGCCTCGTGGCGCCGGCGACGGTGGCCGGCGTGGCGTTGGGTTTCGGGGCCCAGCGGATCGTCCAGGATGTCCTGGCCGGCTTTTTCATCGTGGCCGAGCGCCAGTACGGATTCGGTGACTCCGTCCGCATCTCTCCGCTCGGGGTCACGACCGGCGTCACCGGGGTGGTGGAAGAGGTCACCTTGCGCGTCACCCGCTTGCGGACCATGAGCGGCGAGGTCGTCTTCGTCCCCAACGGCCAAATCGTTCAGGTCACCAACCTGTCGCGGGACTGGGCCCGGGCCGTCATCGACGTGCCGATACCGGTCACCGCCGACGTGAGCGCAGTGACCGCTGCGCTGCGCGAGATAGGCGAGAACGCCTTCAGTGACAGCCAGCTCCGACCACTTCTGCTCGACCCGCCCTCGGTGATGGGCATCGAGTCGATTGCCGTGGACCAGCTCGTCATCCGCATGGTGGCCCGCACGCTGCCGGGCAAGCAGTTCGACGTGAGCCGGGTGTTACGCCAGCAGGTGGCCGTTGCCCTGCGCCAGGTCGGGATCATGGTTCCCACCGTTGTGGAGACGTCGGGCCCCGAGACCGAGCAGAAGCCCACCGCGTGAAGAGACTGCGCCTGCGTGTCTCCACCGTGGTGACACTCGGCATCTTCCTGGCCGCGTTGGCCACCTATATCCTGGTACGCCCCGCTCCCGAGCAGACGGTCACGGTGACGCAGTCGGTGGTGCCGGTGCCGACCACCACGATGGCACCCACCACGACCACGTCCACGACCACAGTGCGCCACCAGCCGTCGACGACGGCCACGACGTCGTCCTCCGGATCGACGTCAAGCACAGCCCCGACGTCGAGCACGTCGACCACGAGCACGTCGACGTCGACGACACCGGGTTCCCCGGGCTCGTCCACCACCTCACCCGGAGGAACGACGACCACCTCGCCGACGACGCCCACGACCAAGGCGTCGCACTGACGTCAGTCGAGGAAACGCCGGGCGAAGTCAGCCAGACCGTCAGCCACATCACGCGTCCGGGCCCACGGACTCACGATCAGGCGGTCGACGCCGGCAGCGGCAAAAGCCTCGACATCGGAGTCGTCGGTCACCGGGCCGCCGATGGTGACGGAGAAAGGCGCGCCCCCGCGCCCGTTGGCCTCACGCAGCCGGCGCAACGTCGCCACCGCCGGGCGCACCGACGCAGGCGTGTGGCTCAGTCCGATCCATCCGTCGTGACGCGATGCCCGTCGCAGCGCCGCCGGTGACTCCCCACCGATGATCACCGGGGGATGGGGCGACTGGATCGGCTTGGGCTCGAACATGACGGCGTCGAAATCGAAGAACTCCCCGTGGTGCTCGACGACCTCTTCGGTCCACAGCCGGCGGCACACCTCGAGGGCCTCATCGAGCCGGGCGCCCCGGCTGGCGAAGTCGAGGCCGGCAGCCAGCCATTCGGCCTGCAGCCAACCGGCGCCGATCCCGACCTCGAGGCGGCCCCCCGACACCACGTCGACAGTCTGGATGGCCCGGGCGGACACGAACGGATGGCGCAGAGCCAAGTTGTAGACGTGGGTGCCCAACCGGATCCGGCTGGTGCGCGCGGCCAGAAAACCGAGGTAGGCGAAGACGTCGTAGACCGCAGTGGCGGGGGGGATGGGCGGGTGGTCGGCCCCGGCGAACGGGGACCCGGCCATCTCCCCGGGCAGAACCAGGTGCTCGGGAAACCACAGGGACGCATATCCCAGCTCGTCGGCGGCGACGGCAGCCTCGACGAACATGCTCGGATGCATCCGGCCCAAGGCGATGCCGAAGTGCACTGCTTTTATCCCGAGTCGGGCCGGTGCAGCAGAAAGGTCCCGGTGGCCCGGCTGACGAGGAGTCCGGATTCGTCGCGCACGGTGGCCTCGCCGTAGGCGACCTGCTTGGCCATGCGCACGACCTCGCCCCGCATCTGGAAAGGGACTCCGAGAACGGCGGGGCGCATGGTTTCGGTCTTCATCTCGAGGGTGCCCCGGGTGCGTGCCTTTCCGGGCAGGGCCGAGTTGATGGCGAAGTTCATGGCGGCGTCGAGAAGCAGGGAGTGGATCCCCGCCTGGGCCGTCCCGTGGGGATTGCAGGCGAGCGCCGTCGGTGTCCAGGTTCCGCACACCCACCCGAGGTCTTCACCGTCGACGCCGTAGTCCTCGAAGCTGGCGCCCACCAGGCCGATGACCTCCATGCCGCCGTTTCCGAGCCAGCGGTCCATGTCCTTCACCCGTCCGGCCATCGGCGCCACCGTAGTGCCGACCCACCGCTGTCCCGGGCGCCGACGACGTGTCAGGTGTCGAATTGGTGGACGACGTCGAGCGCTTCCTGGAGACTGTTCGTCGCCGTGGCCCGGATCAGTTCCAGGGCCGCCTCGTGCACCTCGACGATGTCGAGATCGACCACGATCAAACCTTCACCGTCATGAGCCATGGCCCTGTCCCAGGCCCGTTGGAATCGGGTGGCGGCGGCGATGATCATTCTCCCCCGAGGCATGGCCCGAGATCAGCCGCGGCTTGTTGGCGTGAGCGGGATGGACCAGGAGCCGTCGTTGTCCCTGCCGAACCACAGACCCTCGGTCCGGCACGTCTTGGCCAGATGGGTGGTCCCGTCCGACGGAGGTTCCCTCCGGGTACATCTGGGAAACTCAATAATTCTCGACCGTACAGCGGACAGTCGGGCCCAGCGGCCGTGGAGTGACGTTAGCCCTTGAAGTGTCGGACACGCCACCGTCCGTGGTCCGCTCCTTTGTGCAAGGGCCCGGCCCGCGGTGGCCAGGCGAGCCCATTGACGCCCACTCCACGAGCGGCCAGACTCTGGACCGAATCACTTGACCGATCGGTCAGTTTCGCCCGGTAGGCTTCGCTGAGTCAGGCACTCGGGAAGCTGTGGAAGGAGCCCCCATGACCACCGCCGTAATCGTGGACGCCGTCAGGACCGCCGGCGGTCGCCGCAACGGGAAGCTCCGCGGCTGGCATGCCGTGGACCTGGCCGCCGAGCCCCTGAAGGCCCTCGTCACCCGCAACAACCTCGACCCCGAGCTGATCGACGACGTCATCATGGGCTGCGTCATGCAGGTGGGCGAGCAGGCCGTGAACGTGGGCCGCAACGCCAGTCTGGCCGCCGGCTTCCCGGAGTCGGTGCCCGCCACCACCATCGACCGCCAGTGCGGGTCCTCCCAGCAGGCACTGCACTTCGCCGCCCAGGGCGTGATGGCCGGTGCCTACGACGTGGTCATCGCCGCCGGCATCGAGAGCATGACCCACACCCCCATGGGCTCCTCGGTCGTCCGCGACCTGGGTTTCCCCTTCGGTCCCGAGATGATGGCCCGCTACGCCGAGCGCGGTGGCCTCGTCTCCCAGGGCATCTCGGCCGAGATGATCGCCGATCAGTGGGGGGTCTCCCGTGAGGACCTCGACAACTACGCGGCCCGCAGCCAGCAGTACGCCGCCCGGGCTGCCGCCGAGGGGCGCTTCGAGAACGAGATCGTGCCCGTCCACGTGAAGGACGACGAAGGCAAGACGACCGACGAGATGCTGACGCAGGACGAGGGCATCCGGCCCGACACCACCGCCGAGGTCCTGGCCAACCTGAAGCCCGCCTTCAAGCCCGACGGCAAGGTCACCGCCGGGAACTCGTCACAGATCTCCGACGGTGCGTCGGCCGTCCTCATCATGAGCGAGGAGAAGGCGGCCGCCCTCGGTCTCACGCCCCGGGCCCGCTTCCACGCTTTCGCCCTGGCCGGCGTCGACCCCGTCACCATGCTGACCGGTCCCATCCCGGCCACCCGCGCCATTCTGGAGAAGGCCAAGATGTCGATCGAGGACATCGACCTGGTCGAGATCAACGAAGCCTTCGCCTCGGTCATCCTGGCCTGGGAGAAGGAGCTCCACGCCGACATGGGCAAGGTGAACGTGAACGGTGGGGCCATCGCCCTCGGTCACCCCCTCGGTGCGTCCGGGGCCAAGCTCATGGGCACACTCTTGAACGAGCTCGAGCGCACCGGCGGCCGCTGGGGCCTGGAGACGATGTGCGAGGGCGGCGGCATGGCCAACGCCACCATCATCGAGCGGCTGGGCTGATCCTCTTCATCTGGCCCTCATGGGGCCAGGTCCTCAGGAGTGAACGACCGGCCGTAGCGGGGCGCGAACGCAGGCGAGAACCAGCAAGACGGCGACCGGCATCATGAAGGGCCCGACGGTCAGGACAGCCAGCAGGCACAGAGCGCAGACGGCGATGGCGACACCCCAGGTCGCCCCGCCCGCGCCGGACAGACCGTGCTTCTTGCGTCGACGAAGGCCGTAGGTGACGACGGCGACGGCCACCAAGGGCAGGGAGATCGGAATCAACACCTTGAGCCCGTTTTCCTGAACCAGGGTCAATCCGGCTGTCCTCGTCGAGTAACGGCCTCCACCCGCCTGGACATGGAGGATGGTGGTGGTGGAGCCAAAGACGTCCGCCAGCACGACCAGGGCTCCACTCCACAAGGCGGCGATGACCAGGATCAGCGACGTGGCGCGGTCGAGACGATTCATCGATCGACGGAGTTCACCCACCCACCGATCCCTCGATCCTCGGCGTCAGCGGTACCGGGTGGCGGTGATGAAGCCGGTGGCGATGAGACCGATTCCGCCGAGCAGGTACCAGTTCGTTGGAGCCGACGGCAGCACGTTGAAGTAGTTCAGGACGATCATGAGAGCCCCGAGGATGAGCAGGCCCAGGATGAGCGGGCCCATCCACTTGGGGCTCCTCTTCACACTGCGGGGGATCGGCGGTGTGTAGCGGCTGCTGCTGGACGTGGGGCGCACGACCGCCCTCGTGGCGGCCCGTCCGCTCGAACGTCCCTTGCGGGTGGCACCACCCGGACCCTGACTCGCCATCCATTGAGGATACCCCGGGAGACCAATCCCCCGGGGTCCGGATGACCGCTAAAGTTGGTCGGTCATGGCGGCCCGTGTCCTGCTCATCGACAATTACGACTCCTTCACCTACAACCTCGTCCAGGAGTTGGGTGAGCTCGGGGCCGAGCCGGTCGTTTACCGCAACGACGCCATCGACGTCGCCGGCATACGGGCCGAGGCACCCGACGCCGTCATCATCTCCCCCGGCCCGGGGCGCCCCGAGAACAGCGGGGTGAGCCTGGCCGTGGTGACCGAGCTCGGCGGCGAGATCACCGTGCTCGGGGTCTGTCTGGGACTCCAGTGCATCGGACAGGCCTTCGGAGGCCGCATCGTGCAGGCACCGGTGCTCATGCACGGCAAGACGTCGGCCATCTTCCACACGGGCACCGGGGTGTTCACCGATCTGCCCAACCCGTTCGAGGCCACCCGCTACCACTCGCTGATCGTCGACAGGGAGTCGCTACCCGACGTCCTCGAGGTGACGGCGGAAACGGCCGACGGCGTGATCATGGGGCTACGTCACCGCCACCTCGGGATCGAAGGCGTCCAGTTCCACCCCGAGTCGATACTCACACCGAACGGCCCGAGGCTTCTGGCCAACTTCCTCAGCGCCGCCCAGCCCGTCCCCAGCTGACCAGCCCGTCCGACGCTGACCGGCAGTCGCTCCCTCCATGCGACGGCGAGTCAGCGCTGAAGGCTACGTCGTCGTCGTCGTGCATCCCGAAGAATTGGCCACGGTGATGGTGACAGTGGCACCCGGATTGGCCGGTGTGCCTCCGGACGGGGTCTGGGCCACGACGATGCCGTTCTGAGTCGAGTCGCTCGTCGCCTGGCAGGCGGCGACGGGGTTGAGACCCTGGCCGGTGAGGGTCGTGGTGGCGTTGCCCTGCGTCTCGCCCACCACGTTCTGGACCACCACGGTCGACGGCCCGCTCGACACGTTGAGATTGATGGTCGACCCCTTGGCCTGGAAGGACCCCGCCGGCGGACTGGTACTCACGACCGAATTCACGGGCAGGTTTGACGCCGTTGGAGTGGACGACCCGCACACGAAGCCGGCGTTCACGATGGCCGTGCAGGCGTCGCCCGTCGAATCGCCGGCCACACCCGGCACCTGCGCCTTGGGCACTGTCGTGGTGGTGGTGGCGGTGGGCGCGGTGAAGAGGGTGACGGTCTTCCCCGGCAGCAGGCGGCCGCCGCTCTTCGGGTTCGTGCCACAGACGATGTTGACGTTCGGGCACAGGCTCGTCGGCTGCACCTTGGGCACCAACCCGACGGCCCTCACGGCGGCCATCGCCGACTGCACCGACTGACCGTCGAGACCGCCCGGCACCGCTATCTTGTTCCCGACTCCCCCTGTGATGAGCTCGACGGTCGACCCCTTTTGGACCTTCGTGTTCTTGACCGGATCGGTCCCGATGACTTGGGTGTTCTGCGCCTTGCTCGTGGGATCCGAATGCACGGTCGTCTTCAGGCCCTGTGCGCGCAGGGTCTGCTCGGCGGCGGTGACGGTCTGGCCGGCCACGTCGGTCACGGTGACGGTGGTGTTGCCCGATCCGATATGCCACCAGCCGAGGGACTGGCCGAGAAAGAGAACGACGACGGCCAGCCCGGCGAGAAGGACGACCAGGATCACGGCGTAAAGGCCGGTGCGGCTGCGCTCGGCTTCCTCTGGCTCCTGACCGGAGATCTGGTGCAGCGTCTGAGTGGCGCCGTAGGCGACGGCCTGGGTCGTGCCCATGGTCGGCGGGGCCACGGCACCGACGGCGCGGCCCTCGCGGAAACGGAGCAGATCGACGCGCAGGTCGTCGCCGGTGGCGTAGCGGTACTCGGGTGACTTGGCCAGACACTTCAAGATGATCGCTTCGAGATCCGGGGGCACGGCGGGATTGATCTCGCGCGGCGTCGGCGGGTTCTCGCGGACGTGCTTGGAGGCAACGGCCACGGGCGTGTCGCCCATGAAAGGAGGGCGGGCGGTCACCATCTCGAAGAGGACGACGCCGAGCGAATAGATGTCGGAACGGGCGTCGACGCCCATGCCCTCGGCCTGCTCGGGGGAGAAGTAGGTGGCCGTCCCCATGACGGCGCCGGTCTGGGTGAGGGACTCCTCGGTGTTGATGGCCCGGGCGATCCCGAAGTCGGTGACCTTCACGATCCCGTCCTCGGTGATGAGGACGTTGCCGGGCTTCACGTCGCGGTGGATCACGCCGTGGCGATGGGCGTAGGCGAGGGCCTGGGCCACGTCGGCGCCTATCTCGGCCGCCCGGTCGGGGTGCATGGGCCCGGCCGTCCGCAAGATGGAGGACAGGGCCCGGCCGTCGATGAACTCCATGACGATGAAGTAGGTCCCGCTGTCCTCGCCCCAATCGAAGACGGGGACGATGTTCGGATGCGACAGGTTGGCGGCGGCCTGGGCCTCCCGGCGGAACCGCTCCACGAAGGCCCGGTCCACCGACAGCTCGGGGAACAGGATCTTGAGGGCCACGGGCCGGTCGAGGAGCCGGTCGTGGGCCCGGTAGACCTCGGCCATCCCTCCGCGGGCCACCAGGTGCGACAGCTCATAGCGTCCCGACAGGACGCGCGGGGTCTGGGTGGAGTCCATGTGCGTCAGAGCCTACGTCGCGCCCGGAAAAGGACATGGGCAAGAGGTGTGGGGATCATCCCTGGGGCCCCAGGACCGCGGCGATCATGGCCTTCATGACAGGCCCGGCCACTTGGGCACCCACCTGGGTCAGCGGCGTGTTCGGAATGACCACGGCGAGGGCGACGACCGGGTTGGTGGCGGGGGCGAGGGCGATCATCCAGCCGTTGACGTTGGTGTTGCCCACGCCGGCCTGGGCCGTGCCCGTCTTGGCCGCCACATCGTCCTGGGCGGGGAATCCGACGATCGTCGCCGTTCCGTTCAGCACCACTTGCCGCATCAGGTTTTTCACCTGCAGCGCCGTGTTGGTGCTGGTGGCCTGCTTCCACACCGTCGGCGTGTACCGGGTCACGAGGTTGCCGTCGGAGTCGTGGATGTCGGCCATCACATGCGGGGTCATGATGGTCCCGTTGTCGGCGAAGGCCGACGCCACCATGGCCATCTGCAGGGGGCTGGCCGTCGTGCACTTCTGCCCGATGGACGAATAGGCCAGGAACACCTGTGCGTTGTCATAGCACTTCGGCTGCAGGAATTGGGAGGTCTGCAGGGCGGGGACGTGGGGAAGGTCGATGGGCGGCTGCTGATTGAACCCGAAGCCGTCAGCCTCGGCCGTCATGGCCGCAGCGCCGATTTTCGTGCCCAGGATGGCGTAGCCGGTGTCGCACGACTCGGGGAGCATGATGGCGATGTCGCCCCCGCAATGGGCGTTGTCGTCGTTGGAGAGCGGCTGGGACTGGCCGGTGAAGTAGTTGACCGGAATGGTGGTGAAGTACGGAATCTGCGTGGTCACGAGCGGTAGGGCCCGGTCATAGGCGGCGGCGGTGGTGACGGTCTTGAAGGTCGAGCCGGGCCCGAACCGGGTGGCGTCCTGGTAGGTCAGCGCCGTGAAAGGCGTGAAGCCGGTCGCATAACCGGTTCTATCGGGGTTGGTGTCGGCGTTCCAGGGTGCCGTCTCGGTGGCCGTGTTCACCGACACCAGCGGGTTGGGATCGTAGGTCGGGTTGGAATACATGGCCAGCACGGCACCGGTCTGGGGGTCGAGGGCCACCACGGCCCCCACCTGGTTACCGAGCGCCAGTTTGGCCGCGTACTGCAGCCTGGTGGTGAGGGTGAGGGTGACGGTGTCGGTGACGGGACCGCCGGTGGTGAGCAGATCCTTGAGCGAGGTGACCGGCTTGTTGTGGGCCAACAGGTACGAGTTGTAGGACTCTTCGACGCCGTATTTCCCGTAGATGGGCGAGTCGATCCCCACCACCGCGGAGAAGAGCTGAGCGTACGTCGGGTTATAGACGCGTTGGTACTTGAGTTCACTGTTCTTCGGAGCCAAGACCGATTTGGCCAGGGTCACCCCGTCTGCGCTCTGGATGACCCCCCGCGGTTGCTGGCTCTCGGCAATCACGGTCGGATTCTTCGGATTGGTGGCGTACGAGTGCGCCTTCACCACCTCGACGTTGTTCAGTTGCAGGAAGAGGATGAAGAAGCAGAGAACCATCCCCAGACCGAGCCAACGGATGCGACGGGCCACGTCAGAGCCCTCCCGCCGTTGTCGTCGTCGCCACGGGAACCGTCGTGGTGGTCGTCGACGTGGTCGGCGTGCAGGTGGCGGGCGGATTCTCGAGGCCGCACTCGTCCTTCACCAATTGAGACACATACTGGTTGGCCGCTGTGCGCGTGGGCTCCTGCACACCAGATTGCAGAGCCGGGAGCACGATCGATCCCACCTGGGCCTTGGTCACTCCGGTGTGGTCGACGATCTTGGGCTCGAGGCCGAGGAAGCCCCCGGGACGGCCCTGATAGATGACCAGTTGATTCCTCTGCAGTCCAACGAAGTAGGAGTCACCCACATAGACCTCGATCACGTACCAGGCGGCGTAGGCGAGCCCGCCCAGCAGGACAAGGAATAGCAGCACCCGGAACGTGATCCGCCGCGGCCCCTTGCGTTTGCGTCGGGTCTGCTCGGCCGGCTTCGCCCCGTCGCCTTGTGCCACCGGCTCGGCCGCCACCACCGCAGCCGGTGGCATGACGGCACCGGACACCGCATCCCGCACATCGCCGGCCGCCACCGAACCGGTGAGATCGGCGCGGGCGGCATCGCCGATGGCCGTATCGCCGGTGGCGGCGGCGTCGGGCTCGCCCACGAGGACATCGACCACCACAGCGGTGATGTTGTCGTTGCCGCCCGAGTCGTTGGCCAGACCCACGAGGGTCTCGGCCGCCGTGCGCGGATCGCGTACCGACGCCAGCACACCGGCCATCACGTCGGGGGGTACCTCGTTCGAAAGTCCGTCGGAGCACAGGAGATAGCGGTCGCCCTCCACCGGCACCACCTGCCAAAGGTCGACCTCGACCTGGGGGGTGATCCCGAGGGCACGGGTGAGGATGTGACGTTTGGGGTGGACGGCCGCTTCGGCCTCCGACAGCGTGCCCTGCGCCACGAGTTCCTCGGCCACCGAGTGGTCCACGCTCAGTTGGACCAAGGCGTTGGCACTGAATCGGTAGGTCCGGGAGTCGCCGACATTCACGAGAACCAGACGGTCGCCGTCATCGGTGGCCACCAGGGCGGCGGCGGTGACGGTGGTGCCCATACCGCGCAGGGCCTGGTCGTCGACGCCGTGTTCCCACACGGCCCGGTTGGCGTCCTGGACGGCGGCCACCAGTCCGTCGATGGTCGGGGTTCGGTTGAATCCCGCCTCCAGGAACTGAATGGCTATGGAAGCGGCCACCTCGCCGCCTACGTGGCCACCCATGCCGTCAGCCACGGCGAACAGGGTGAGGGTCTCGAGGGCGCGGTCCTCGTTCATCGAACGCACCCGTCCGACGTCAGACGCCGATCCCGACCGCAGAACGGTCACGGGGTCACCTTCATCGGCCTACCGTCATCGGGCCATCTCGAAAACGGTGCCACCGACCTGCAGGAGGTCGCCCCGGCCGAGCCGGGTAGGACCGTTGATCTTCTCGGCGTTCACCCATGTCCCGTTGGTGGACCCGAGATCCTCGACCCAGATCCCCCCTTCGCGCCGGTAGACGCGGGCATGGAGGTTCGAGGTGTAGGCGTCCTCCACGTGGACGCCGCAACCGGCGGCGCGGCCCACGGTGATCTCATCGGACAGGTTGTAGAGCTGACCCCGCGACGCCTGGGGCTCGATCACTTTCAAATGGAACTGGCGGTCGCGTCGGCCACCCTGATCCCCGGTGGCGTCGGCCGCCCGGACCTTCGGGGGCCGGATCTCGACCCAGACGGCGCGGATGACCCGGAGGAAGAACAGCCAGATGAGGACAACGACGATGATCTCGAGCGCTCGGAGGAGGTTCTGGTTGTTGAGCGCGGTGGCGAAGAGATGGCCGGCCACGCTCTCAGGACGTCTCGAATCTCAGGGTGGTGGTGCCCACGGTGATGTCGTCTCCGTCCTCGAGCACGCGTTCGCTCACAGGGGAACCGTTGACCTTGGTCCCGTTCGTCGACTTCAGATCAACCACCACGACGTCACTCCCCGAGCGCCGGATCTCCGCATGCCGACGACTGACGTTCTGGTCGTTCAGCGGCACCGTGCACTCCGGGAGCCGGCCGATCACGATCGGCTCCACCCCCAGCACGATACGGGACCCGTCGGGCAGAACGACGGATCCGGTGGTCATGCCATCGGGGCCCTCGCGGACCTCACCCTTCACGGTGAACCGCCCGGCCCGCAGGGTGTCGAGGCTGTGCAGGGCCACCGTCACGGGACCGACGAACACATAGCCCTCGGCCCGGGCATGGTCGCGGGCGGCGTCACCGAGTTCCCGGGCCAGGGCATCGGCGAAGGAATCGAACCGCTCGGCGTCCGGCATCGAGAGCATCACGATGAAGGCATTGGGCGCGATCAGGCCATGGACCCCCACCCGTCGCAGGAGGTCCATCTCGCGGGTCAGCCGCCGGGCGATCTCGACCGGCTGGAGCCCGCCGCGGAGGGCTTTGGAGAAAACACCCTCCACCAGGCGCTCGAGGCGCTGCTCGAACTGCTGGAGTCCCATCGTGGACCGAGATCCTACCTTTGCCGTGTGCCGCAGCGACCTGTCGGGAGCGACGGCGCCATGGAGCGGCGATCTCGAAGACAACGACTGACCTGGGAAGTTGCCCGTCGGGACACATTATTCCCCGCATATCGCCCTCTGGGGGCCTCCGCCACCACCCACTCGTGCGAACCTCGGGCTGGGGGCACCCCGGCGTCCGCCGAAGGACGGCAATGCGTCAGACCGGGTGACAGGTGATTTTATAGAGAAAAGACTAGATATGGGTAATTCTGGTAGATTTCTGCCGCCACCGGTTGCTTGCTCGATGGGATCAGCCAAAGAGGGCAGCGGTGGCCGGCGACACGACCGGTGGGGCAGCCAACCCGCCGCTCGGTCGGCAGCCCGGCAGCGACCGATCACCGTGGCCACCGAAGCAGCATCGTTTTCGGGCCACGCAAGGACGATCGACGGCCCTCGACGAGCACCGGGGGCCCCCGGAGGCCTCGAAGTGGTCGACTAGCGTGACCTCGTCATTCGGGCGAGTGGCGGAATTGGCAGACGCGCAGGATTCAGGTTCCTGTGTCCGAAAGGATGTGGGGGTTCAAGTCCCCCCTCGCCCACCCCTGTGATCTGTCAAGACATCGGCGACGGATGTGTCAAGACATCGTAGACACCCAGCCGAGGCTCTGGGGCTGGTAATTCCTGGTCGGATCGAGGGTCAGGCTCCGAAGGAGGACCCCCTCCG
>Ga0182024_10002229_pt1 | contig 48621 bp, 45 predicted proteins | sample P32metaG_FD_120480 | JGI IMG/M metagenome (GOLD analysis project Ga0182024, IMG submission 120480) | Permafrost microbial communities from Stordalen Mire, Sweden - P3-2 metaG (Illumina Assembly) | ecosystem: Environmental > Terrestrial > Soil > Wetlands > Permafrost | place: Sweden: Stordalen...
AACCGGATTTCCGGCAGTTGTCCGAACTGCTCGGCGATTCCTAGGGACAATCCCGGCGCGCCGGGATCAAACCGAACGCCAGCTACGAACCACGCATCGATGGTGTGAGCATCGGAGGGGAGGCCGATCCGAGAATTCGTCTCGGGAACGAAAGAGGCATCGCTTTCAGCAATAGATACAAAAGCTTTAAACGCTGTCGGCGACCAGACTTGGTTGGCACCGCCGATATCCTTAACCGCAATCAAATTTGCAAGATCAGCAGTCGAATGCGGCGCGGGAAACAGCCACGAGATGTCGTTGTCTGACAAGAGTGGGGCTGCATTCGCTTCCCGAATCGTAATTGACGTTGCAAGAACTGCGGTGGCGACGACAATTCCACAGAGGGAAAGATGCCGAACGGGGCTGCGCTTGTGGGGTGAGGGCTCTCGCATGAGTTATTTCCTTCAAAGCGTTTTCAGATATTCCACGAGGGCGCGCCGCTCCTCGGGCTGCAAATAGCGACCGATTACGCCCGGGCCGCGCGTGTTCGAGAACTCGTGGCCGGTCGCGAGATTTCCTGGTTGTGATGTATCAAGGGCAGTAAGCCCTTTTGCATTTTCAATGCGCAGCCCGACCTTCTCCGGGTCATACTCGCGGTTGCCAAGGTAGAACACCTTCGGACGTTCGGTTACCGGCGAGAGAAGATCGTAAAGTGACGGAACTGATGCATTGTGCAGATAGGGCGGCGTGGCCCAAATACCGTCGAGTGGCCTGACTTTATAGGCTAGCGGCATGCGCAAATCATTTGGCCGATGACCATTCATCAGTTCTCGCGTATCGTTTGGCGTCGGGGGCTGCTGGTCGTCGTACCACCTGTTGACGACCTTTTCGACCAATGCGCCGAGCGCTAATCCGAATGCTGTTTGAGAAATGCCGAGATCTGGTGGCAAACGGACCTCGCGATTTGAGAATACGGACGCTTGGGACGCATCCGTTCCCACATGGGCGATGGGTATGAGTTCGAGGTCGAGAAATCGCTCGCCGAAAGCATTCGCGCGCGACCAGCGCGGCGACGACCAGAATGCTGAGGTGCCGACCGGTGCAAGATGGCATCCCCGACAAATATTTGCGTACAGCTGCTGACCCTTGGCCGCGAGCGCGGCATCAATTGGCGGAAGTACCCCGCTCGGCCATCGTGGCGGCCTCAATCCGGTGAAGCCTGCCGCGGGACCCGGTGGCTTTTCCCCGGCTAGCATCTTCTCCATCGCATAAAGTACGTCGACGTGCACACCCGAATGGAAAAGTGGGTCGGGCCCGTTTGACAGGATTACTGGCGCGGATACGCCCAACGCTTCGCCGGCATTCCTCACCATGGGTTGCTCAATGGATCCGTTGTACTGTACCCAAAGGAACCATGGCGCATCCCAAATGCGGGGAAAATGCACTGGCGCAGACTCAGGCGCGTAATTGGCGTCGTCGTGAAGATCGAGTGAGAACACCTGGTTGCCGATACGATTGAGAGCGTCCAATCGGCCGAAGCCTTCTTCCCGACTCTGAGGTGCGACGCGGATCTCGAGATCGTTGACGTGCTTGAGGTCGTTCAAAACACGACCGATCTGGGATATCAGCTTAAGCTTCGCGGCCAGTTTGGCGCCGTGCCCGAGCACGCGATCTTCAAAGCGGTACCGGCGCAAGAGATACAGCTCTGTTTCAAGAAGGGCTGTGCCCAGTTTTTCTTGAAATAATTTGAGGTTGACGGTCGCCGGAGCACCGTCGATCCGGATCTCCGTCCCTTTGTATATCAGCCGACCGGTATGGCATGCCGCGCAGGTCAAACCGATGCCAGTCATTGGAGCGCCGGTTGCCGGGTTTTTCCATGCGGGGCCTTGGGCGTCTGAAAACGGATCGCCGTGGGCAAAACCGATTGGTAGCAAGGATTTGTTCTCGTCGGGAATGAATCCAAATCGATCCAAATAATCAGAGCTTGCCAGCAACTTTCCGTGCACAAATGGACTTGTCGGCTGCTCAAGGGCGACGAACCATTCGTACGGGACCGGGAAAGTCAGTGTGCCCTGATCGGCATGATGAAACCAGGACGCGCTACGGCTGTCCCAGCCCTGGTCGAGCCAGATCGCCTTCAGCGGTTTGGAAAACGTAGGCGGGTCGGCGCCGCAGGCGCGATCAATCGGTAGCGAAGCGGTACAGCCGAGAAAAACCAGCGCTCTCGCGGACCAATAGGCGAGGTTCGTTATCGCTTTGCGTCTTCCCGGCAACAAGGAGTGGCGCGCCCCAGCAACCCGCTCCACCAAGGCATGATTTGCAAGAAAAATAAAGACAAGACGCGAAACTAAAGCTGTGGGTATTTGACGATGGCAACAGCGGCCTTCCTCGACTTGAATAGACGCGCTGCTTCGGGCGGTTCGCCTTGCGGGTATCCCCTAACTAGGGGAGTGGCAAATGTACAAGATTCGGCGGTTACTGGGGCAATGTAGGCTGATACAAAAGGGAAGGGAGAAATCCAATGGACAGTCAATTGCACAAAGCTCTTTCGCTGATTTCGCCTGGTTTCGCCTCGCTCGCTCTCATCGCCTCACCAAGCTTCGCTTCGTCGCCATCGGATGCGGCAATATATGGTCAAATTTCGGGGAGTGGCAGCTTGGCGTCGAGCTCGACCGGTATTACCAGCGTTAGCCATCCGGCCACCGGTTATTATTGCATTTTGCCATCGTCGACGACTTTGCGAACTGACGTAGAGGACGGAACAGTAGGAGTACAGCTGACCCAAAGTTCAACAACAGGAACAGCAATTGGTGTGTTTGTAGTGCAACTAACTGGCTCTAACGTAACAAAACACTGTTCCAGTGACGAAATCGCGGTTACTGTCGTGCGATTAGTTAACCTCAATTCTTCTATCGTAGGCGGCGGTACTTCGTCTGCTCCGTCTGGTACGTATGAGGGCTACGAAAGCACCAATTCAGATTTCACTGTCTTGTTCGATTGAGTCTTGACGGCTCGAATTGGATTAAACTGGAGCGAATCCCCGTCCCGATTCGATCGGGTCTGGGTCTGGTTCCGCTCCAGCTCAGCTGTGCTTGCATTGCTGCTCGTCAGGAAATGCCGCCTGCTTGCGCGTGGGCAGGGAGCTCTTCGGGCCAAACTGCGCCAATGCCTGTTGGGATCGCATTGCGAACTTTTGTTGTAAACCCCTTCCTTTTCGGCCAGAGTAAAAGGTAAAAAGAGTGCTGAACTGGACCCGATTTCGGGACCAGCGATTATTTGGAAAATCGGATGTTCCGTTGCTGAACGGAGCAGACCATTGGCGAAGAGAACCAGACGAACGATTGATGCGGGGCTGAAAGCGAAGATCTCGGAAGCGCTACGGGAGCAGGACGGTACTGGAGTTAGCCCTACTCTACGAGGTCCACCCCAACCAAAGAATATACGGGAAGAAGCAGCTTCAGGATCAGGGGGCGCGAGCTTTCGATGCAGGTTTGGGCAAGGAGGCCGACACCGAGAAGGAGCGCGAGATAGAATCCATCAATCCAGCTGGCACTTTCGACGCCACTTGATTACAATCGCAACCGAATAAAGAGCAAAGTTCGGCAATGCCGGACTATTCGTTGAGACCTGCCGATGGCTTCGGAAACCGATAGAGCTGCGGAGAGGATTCACGCCGCAAAGCGGCGAAAGCTGAGGGGCGCTTTGATATCGGCCGAGGATGCGGCGGACCTGCTGGCCGCAAATCCCGCCCGGGCCGAGGCGCGCGCTCAAGAAATTCTCGAACAGAAACCTGGAAATCGGACGGCCCTCCTGCTGCTCGGCGCTGCTTTACGACGGCAAAATCGCGCCGAGGCCGCGAAAGCGGTTCTGAAGCCCTTGGTCAATTGCCTGCCGCAGTACTCTACCGCCCAGTTCGAACTTGCATTGGCGCTTGCCGAACTCGGCGAGTACTCCGATTCTCTTGCTGCGCTTCTGCAGGTCGTGGATTTCAATTCCGCATTCACAGACGCCTGGTATGAGTTGGGCGACCGCCTGGCACTTCTCGGCGGTGGCGACGATAACAAACTACCCGCTGACGAAGAGCCCCCGAAACGCAAGTTGCAGTTGGAGGAGTCAGAGGTAGCCCTTCGGGCTGGCCGCCTTGATGTGGCCGAGCGCCTCCTGAGGGACCTGTTGGCCGTCTGTCCGGCCGACGTTGGCGCAATAAAATTGTTGGCGGATACGCTCTTTCGCAGCGGACGTTTGGCGGACGCCGAGGCGCTTCTCGCGGACTGTGTTGCGCTTGCGCCAAACTTCATAGCAGCGCGATTTCATTATACCACCGTGCTTCTCGCTAGCCTGGACTTCAAGGAGGCGCTTCGACAGGCCGATGAGCTTCTACGCCAGGAACCTGCCAATGCCCTCTTCCGCTATTTGAGAGCCGTCTTGTTCATGAGAATCGACGCGTTTGATCAGGCCATTCCCGAATACGAAGCAGTCCTGACGAACGGACCCCACCGGGCCGGCGTGTGGATTGGTTATGCACATGCGCTCAAAGCGCTGGGCCGGGATCGACAATGTGTCGCAGCTTTCAAGAAGGCTATCGATCTGGTTCCATCATTCGGAGAGGCATACCGACAGCTCGCAAGCGTGAAGACTTTCCGCTTCGAACCTGCTATTATGGACACGCTTCGCTCCCAACTCTCGCTTCCACACCTCCTCGGTGCGGATCGCGCGCAATTGCATTTTGCTCTTGCAAAATCTCTTGAAGATGCTGGTCAGTATGCAGAAGCGTTTGACAACTATCTCAAGAGCAACGTGCTTCAGCGGAAGACAATAGAATATAGTGCCCGCAGAATGTCTGAAAACGTTCAACTGCAAAAAACCATCTTTACATTCCCGTTTCTTCATCATCGCACTGGAACGGGATCCGACACGATTGGTCCAATCTTCATTGTTGGGATGCCACGGGCGGGATCGACGTTGATCGAGCAAATCTTGTGCAGTCACTCGGCGATCGAGGGGCTGGGAGAACTTCGATCCATGAACTCTATTGCTGATAAGACCGGAGATTTGATCAGTTTGGACGACAGCGCCTTGAAATCACTTGCTGACGAGTATCTACAACTTGTGGCCTCCCGACGAAAGCTGGGGCGACCCTTCTTTACCGACAAGATGCCTGGGAATTTCATTCATACGGGGCTGATCTGCCTAATCCTTCCGAACGCCAAAATCATCGACGCGCGAAGGCATCCGCTGGACTGTTGTCTTTCCTGTTTCACGAATTATTTTCCACTCGGTCAACCATTTGCATCCGATCTGACAGAGCTTGGACGGTATTATGCGGATTACGTGGAGTTGATGGCGCATTTCGACGAGGTTTTTCCCGGCAGGATTCATCGCGTCATTTACGAGCAGCTCATCGAGGACCCCGAAAGTGAAGTACGTCGACTGCTTGAATACGTGGACTTGCCATTCGAGGACGCATGCTTGCGGTTCTATGAGACCACTCGTGGCGTGAAAACGATGAGCGCGGAGCAGGTGCGCATGCCCTTTTACCGGCACGGCGTGGGGCAGTGGCGCAAGTTCGAGTCGTGGCTCGGCCCTCTGAAGACGGCATTGGGTTATGTTCTGGAAGCTTATCCAGCCGTGCCGGAATTCTATCCCCAGATACAGACTAGAACGACGATAAGGTCTGTTTGAGAGAGGATTGATGAGGACGACCGCGGGGTGCACCGGGGACGATTCAAACTCCGAAATTTTACGCAACGCCAACTGCGCCTGCTGAGTCCAGTGCGCGAGCAGCCAAGATTGAGCCGAGACCTATCCAAATTTCCGCATGTGGCGCTGCTGTTCGGCTCGCTCGCCGTGCCCGAAAACCCGTTGTGCCGCCACTGCGTCAACGCGCGCGTGTGGGTGCACCACTATCCCGGGCGCGTTGGCCGTCTTCCACGGCCCATGTGCGATCGCACACTACACTCCGGACGGAAATCTCGCCGAAGACAAAACAAGGAGACTGAAAAAGGCTTCGTGAGCCGCTTCGACGCAGTCTGCGGGAACGGGTGGATGTGTGGACAGCTGCCAGCGCCAAGAAGGGCGCGGCTGACCATAAACCCACGGGCGCCCCACCAAGCGGAAGCGGACGAGTGATGTGCTGCCTAACCCGGTCAACTCCAACTGCAATCGACATACAGGTGGTGCTGCTCTTGTGTGAGAGCGCGGCGAGGTGCTAGCCTGGTGAAAATCTTTCGAGGGACTGCGATGAAACGCCTGTTCTTCAGCCTGTGCGCCGGCGCGGTTGGCTGCGCATTGGCTCTGCAGTTTCCGCCAGCAGCAGATGCCAAGAGCAAAGAGAAGGTTCTACACTCGTTTGGCAGCGGCACGGACGGCGTATCCCCCGAGGCAGGTCTGATCGATGTGAACGGCACGCTGTACGGCACAACGGGCTATGGCGGCACGCACTGCCAAGGCGCCTCCCCTTGCGGTACAGTGTTTGCGCTCGACGCGAAGACCGGCGCGGAGACGGTGCTGTATTCGTTTTGCAGTCAGAAGAATTGCGCGGATGGCCAATGGCCCACGGCCAATCTTATCGATGTGAACGGCACGCTGTATGGCACTACAACGTCGGGCGGCACCGTGAACTGCGACGTTTACGGGGGTTTTGTGGGGTGCGGCACGGTGTTTAAGCTCGATGTGAAGACCGGCGCCGAGACGGTCGTGCACTCGTTTGGCAGCGGCGCGGACGGCGCGGAGCCTTACGCCGGTCTGATTGACGTGAACGGAACGCTTTATGGCACGACGGCCGGAGGCGGCGCGAACTGCCGAAGTAACGGCGCCTGCGGCACGGTGTTTGCGCTCGACCCGAACACCGGGGCAGAGACCGTGTTTTATTCCTTCTGCGCTCAGCGGAAAGGAAAGAAGAAGTGTAGTGACGGCAGCAATCCCGTCGCCGGTCTCATCGACATGAAGGGCTCGCTGTACGGCACGACGCAAGCCGGCGGCGCCTATCGGTGCCTCGGGTATGGGTGCGGCACGGTGTTTGCGCTCGACCCGAACACCGGTGCGGAAACGGTGCTGCACTCGTTCGGCAGCAGCGGCACGGACGGCACGGGTCCCTCCGCCGGTCTCATCGACGTGAAGAGCACGCTGTATGGCACAACGAGCCAAGGTGGCAGCAGCGCGAACCAGGAGTACTGCGTTTACGGCTGCGGCACGGTGTTTTCGCTCGACCCCGGAACCGGCGTTGAGACTGTGCTCTATGCCTTCTGCAGTCGGCGGAATATGGAGTCCCGGCAACATTGTAAGGATGGCCAGACCCCCAACGCCGGTCTCATCGACGTGAAGGGCACGCTCTACGGCACAACGCTCAATGGCGGCGCCCATGGCTGGGGCATTCTCTTTGCGCTCGACCCGAATGCCGGCGCGGAGACCGTGCTCCACGCCTTTGGCAGCGGCTCGGACGGAGCGGCCCCCAACGGAGCCACTTTGATTGATGTGACGGGGGCGCTTTATGGCACGACCGCCGGCGGCGGCGTCAACGGCGACGGCGACGGCACGGTGTTCGCGCTAAGGCCCTGAATTTTTGCCCACACAGCTGCCGGGCCGCTGTCGCAGTGTCCCGCCCTCCCGGGAACAAATTCGCATTCGCTAGAGCATTTTCCGAGCTGAGTGAATCGTTGGGGATTCCCAAAGGGGAGCGAGTCTGATTCAAGCTGCATGCAGGCGAAGGAGGCCAGGATGTATACTTAGGGGGCTGAAGCGGATGGTGTCAAACATTCCCGCTCTACAAAACATCAATGTCGGTTACGTGTTGTTGCAAGTGGCGGCAGTGATTGCGACGCTCCTTATGACCTATCTGGCATGCCATCCGACCACAATTTTCGGAGTATTTCCAAAAATCCGTAGGTTACTCAGCCGTGTTCCATAATTCATTAGTAATCTGGGAGAGGAGTGCGCCATGAATACGGTACGCCGCTGGTGGAAGGCCCGCCCCAATTTTATTTCTTCGAAACCATGGTACGTCCGGCTTGCCTCCGGAGCACTGCTTCTTCTGATCATCACCGTCGTCTCCAACTACTTGTCCAATGTGTGGGCGTTCTGGGATCAGGATCCGGACCGTGGTGCGGTCGTAATTGCCGATGACGTGTTCGGCGACAAGGTCACGAGGATTACCTATCTCGATGGCGATGCGCGCGGCCAGGGCTGGGAACCCAAAGACACACTCTGGTTTGATAATATTACGCAGGGTTCCGACCTTTTGCCCTACGATTTTTTTCTGGTACTGCGACAGAAGGGCAGCAAAGAGTTGTTCCGTTCCGACCGGAACATGAACAACCGATACCGCTACCTGGTGCGCAAAGCGACATTTAACAATCCCGACGCGCTGCCGGTGGGCATCGTCAAGGATAATTATCTGGGCAAGGACTTCATGGGGTTCACCTGTGCGGCCTGCCACACCGGACAAATCAATTATCGTGGCGTTGGCATGCGCATCGATGGCGCTCCCGCCATGGCGGACATGGACACTTTTCTGACCGACCTTTCGGCCGCTTTGCGCGCCGCCAATTTCGATCCGGTTGTCAATGCGCAGTTCATCAGGGACGTAATTGCACTCGGAAATTACCGCACGCCGGATGAGGTAAGAACAGACCTCAGGAGATATGCGTTACGGCTCACTGTTTATCGGGTGGTCAATAAAAGCGACACGCATTACGGCTTCGCGCGGCTGGATGCCTTCGGCCGCATCTACAATCAAGTGCTGGAATATGTCCTGACCGCGCGGGACGCGGAAACGGCGCTCGCCGAACTTGTTCAGGAGAAGAAAATCGCTCAGACCGATCTCGATAGGGCCGGCATTAGCGCCATCATAAAGGAGTTCATGCACAAGCCCACGCTAAACGGAAACGACCGCGACAGGCTTTTTGAGGCGTTTATGCCGAAGAACTTGCCAGGAGACGTTGGGCAGACCTCGGTATTGAGCCTAAAGCAGTTCCTCTACTTCAGGGACAAATTATTCAATCAACCGGACGCCCCGGTCAGTTACCCGTTCCTTTGGGACATTCCCCAGCACGATTATGTCCAGTGGAACGGAATCGCCCCCAATGCCGGTCTCGGTCCGATTGGCCGGAATACTGGCGAAGTGATCGGCGTTTTCGGCTCCATGAACTGGTCGCGCAGCCACCACTGGACCCTTGCGGGGGTATTCAGCGGCCAGGGGCTCTTCAACACAAGTCCGCTCAACTTTAGTTCATCGGTCAATGTTCATAATCTGGCGCTGATCGAGGACCACCTGAAGAACCTGCATTCGCCAGTCTGGCCAGAGAATATTTTACCGAAACTCGACATGGCACGCGTGAGCCGCGGTCGTCCTCTCTTCAACACCTATTGCGCATCGTGCCACACTGAGATCGACCGCACAGTCTCGGATCGACGCGTCGTGGCCCATATGTCTGCACAGGACAATATCAAGACGGATCCTATGATGGCGGTAAACGGCGCACGCTATCATGGCTATAGCGGCATCCTGCGTAATGAATATGTTTCCATCGGACCGGGCAGCTTGCTTCTCGACCAGAGGGCGCTGGTCGCTGCTCTACTAACGAAAGTGGGCACGGGCGTTGTAGCGACACCAGATGCCAGCAAATGGTGGCCGCGACGGTTTGTCGAATGGGTCTATGACGTGATTTTTTCGCTGCGGAATAACAACATCCAGGCTTCACTGAAACGCGGTGATTACCATTCAGACACTTCGGCAGACCCGCTAGCGTCCGTAGTTTCTTACAAGGGTCGCTCGCTCAACGGTATTTGGGCGACGGCTCCCTATCTGCACAACGGATCGGTGCCGACGCTTTACGACCTGTTGCTGCCGGCGAGCCAGATGCCTAGCGACCCGCCCGACATGAAATATCGACCGTCCGAGTTTATGGTGGGGTCGCGCGAGTTCGATCCGATCAAAGTAGGCTTCAAAACTGACGGCTATGCCGGTTTTCTGTTCTATGCCGGCCCACTTATTCCAGGGGACGCCACCAGCGTCACTCCAGGTAACAGCAACGCCGGCCATGAATACGGCACGCGAGATGAAAAGCTGCCGGACGGCTCGATATTGCCAGCACTGACGGAGGAGCAGCGCTGGGACCTCGTGGAATATCTGAAGAGTTTGTGACACCTTCCGGCATCGAGCCCTGCATTCGGATCGGTTCGCCGATTTCATATCACGGATATTGCATCGCACCATTGCCCTGAACGATCGAGGCGGCCAAGCACGGTTGTGTCCGATTGAAGCGCCTCAATCTTTAGGGAATTGTTGGAGGTACCAGAACTGACCTCCAAAACGCCAACTGTTTGGGAGAAAACTGAAATCGACGGTCCTTTGACGGCGTGAGCGTTAGGGTGCGTGCGCTCTTAGGAGGAGCTGAAGCGGATGATCTCAAAAATTGCCGTTCTACAAAACGTCAGTGCCACGTATGTGTTGCTGCAAGGGGCGGCAGCAATTGCAACGCTCCTTATGACTTATCTGGCGTGCCATCCGATATTGGCATTTGTTCGCAGAGGCTGGATCATAAAGCGGGATGACATCCTGAGTAGCATGAAAACGGATGCCAAACGATTGTACTTGAAAACTTTTCTAAAGAAAAGTTCAAAACACCCTGACGCCGATTTCGACGCGATGTACACCTACCGCTATGGTCGTTATCGGCTTTGGGTTTCCGTTTCTCTTTTGATTCTCGTTTTGTTGCCCGAACTCTTACTTGTGGCCGAAACGGCAATGCCGCAAATCGAGTGGGTTCACTGCGGCACCGCAGGCTGTCCGCTTTCCGGTCCCTTCCTTTCGATCCCCGCGAAAGCTGTTGCTGCCATTATGGGCGCCTATACCTGGGTTGTGTTCGGACTCGTTTACAACACCACACGCCATAATCTGCAGCCTTCCTTTGTCCTGGGCGCCGCGTTGAGGATCGTAGTTGCCGCTCCTCTAGGTTTTGCAATTAGTGCTCTGGTGAAACCAGGATTGGGTATTTTTCTCGCATTTGCTGTAGGCGCATTTCCGCTCCAGACCGTGCAAACGATTTTGCAACGCATTGCGACAAACAAGCTGGGATTGGACCTGGGACCGGATCCCAAGAGCGAAAGGAATGATCTTGTTACCAAACTAAATGGTGTCGATCCTTCGACCGCAGATCGTTTGCAGGATGCCGATATAACGACCATTCCCCAGTTGGCGTATTGCGATCCGGTACCGCTCTCCATGAGTAGCAATATGCGCTTTGACGCGATAGTGGACTTGGTGGCTCAAGGCATTGCTTGGTTGTACTTCGGGGAAAAGCTCAATCTTGTAAGGCCGTACGGTTTGCGGGGTGCTATAGAGGCATTCAACCTGAGATATGATCTCATGGACGGAACCGCCCATGATAAGCAAATGGCGCAAAGGACACTCGCAGCGTGTGCTGAGGTAACCGGACTCGACGCTGAGGGACTGAAAAATGGCCTTAATGAAATCGCCGACGACCCGTACACAATTTTCCTGACCAAAGTATGGCCCGAGTAGGCTGCGTAAAGTTTTCCTCAAACAAGTTGACGGTCGGTTGTCGAGGTGGCAGGGCCTTCGCAGAATTCAGATTCAGTAAGCCGACGCCGGCGGCGGTCGTCAAAAGAGCCAATTTTACTTGCTGCCATAATGGGTTACTGTGGCCCTTACAATAACGGCGTTTTCCGGCCTATGCTACGTCCTGGTGCATGCCGATTCCAAGCGCAAGCGAGCTGGGTCGTGGAATACATTTTTGTACGATTCAAGCCGACCGAAGTCCGCGACGTGCTCGCGTATGGCCAGCCCATCGGCAAAACGGAAACGACACTCACGTTGCCCCCTGGCTACTATGAGATTTCGTTATCGGGCGATGGTTACACGCCGGAATCGTGGGACGGTGTCATAGCCAATACGGCAGCCGACAATCCGCTTCTTATAATATTTCACTGAGGCCGGAACCGGGACGCTTAGCGGCATTGAAATGCGTGGTTGTCTATCAGGGATCGACAGAACCAGCCAGTGGATTTTTCGTAAGCAAAGGGGAAGCTTGAGAGCCACGACGCCTTCGCCTACGGCTTCGGGCCAAGTGCCTTAGGCGATCATGCACTACAATCCGAGATTTTTGGTAAATAACGGCGCGGACAGCGGCCGTGTTTCTGAATGAAATATTCAACGAATAACGAAACGAGGCCCTCTCCATATTCAATATCTTTGTGGATTGCGCGCTCACAAGCGATGAACACTATATAGTTATCGTGCAACACTTGGGATTCTGCCCCAAACAATTCGAGCACAGTCTGTCTGTCGCATATATCCGTCTGGACACATCGCCACACTTCATCGTAGAAACTTAGCACTGTGTCTAGCGCCTTCCTGCTTTCGCCTGCTGAGGCCAGCCTAATAACAAATTGCCGCCACGTTGCACCGCCGGCTTTTGCTGCTTTCGCCTTCTCGTTTGATGATGCCAAATTCACAATTGTTGCTTGTTGCCATTGTTCAAAGAGTGGCTCTGAACGAAGTTCCCTTCGGTATTCGAGAGCCGAGCGAACTCTTGCGTCTTGCACGCTCCCATAATATGCGAAAACAGTCCAAAGTGCGGCAATAGCGACTGCAACGGCCTTCAGGACGGTTTTCCAACTTTCGAGAAAGGTCCGCAGGGCAGTAAACATCACTAGGGCTTTCCCGGACACCCCGGAGCATTGGGGTTTTCCAAACAGGGGTCCCACGTCGAATAGTTTGGCGGCGGTTCTCTTTTCCTGCGAGCTTTTTTCATAGCCGGAGACGTATGGTGATCAACGTGGGTTTCGGTAGGCCGTGCAGAAGGCGCCTGCGGTTCAGGGGGTAATGCTACAGGTCCTGATGAAGGAGCTGTTTGTTGCGGGAATCGCTGCTCTGTTTGTTGACCATCTGCCGATGCAACACCCAGAAGGAACAGCACCATGATCAGCAACGGTTGTTTCATTTGTCCCCCAGCGGCGACAGGCAAATATCATCCTAGTTGGGAAAGACTAGGGATGCTAGGTGGAATCAAGGGTGGCGCTCCCTACTGGTCCAGCTTCCGACCATTTCCGGGGAATGGCTCCAGATCAAGGCTTTCGTGCCGATCACCTAGACACCTCGCGATATAGACGCACTATGCGTGCTCCATGAAGGTGGCGTTCAGGTTGTTCTTTCGTACTCGCCGCGGCTTTGTCCTTGTCCTCTAGGTTGGCCGCGGATTCGGCTACGGAGAAAAGCGGATAGTGCTTGGCGGTGACGTTTATGCGGGCACAGGCTAGATCGCAGACAGGGCCAGTGGTCGGTAGTCGATGCAGTGCGTGCCCCTAGTCTTAACTCAAGGAATCGCTACCGGCAGCCCCAAAAACCAGTCGACACCGCCTGCGACATGCGCGGCTTCCACTCCCCCCTCGCCCATCGCAGAAATGTGCCTTCGTCGACTCCGCGGGTAAGGTTGAGCCGCCGCACTGATTAGGATCGTAGAGCCCTCTATCTTGGCTGCGTTCCCGCAGCGAAGATCGCCGACCGTATGGACCGTGCGGGGGCTGCGGGCCAAGCGTTCACTCCGAGTTTCGGCGTCAGGCCGGCCCTGCGATCACGGCCCAGTCGCATAGGGGGAAGGCGCCCGACAGGCCCGCTTGCTCGAAAGCGGCGTTCAAAGTCCGCATCGGTTGGGACAGGTGAGTATGCGCCATAATGACGCAGACTTACCCTTAAAGGGGTTGATCGGTGTCGCCCCCTAGAAGTCGTGGAAACAGCTGGCGACCAGTCCACTGCGCATTTGTGCGGTCCAGGCGCAGAACTACGTCGAACCGCTCGCCGTCCCACTGCGCTGGCATGGCAGCCGCGGGGACATTCCCGGTAACGGCGGGCAGAAGGCTTTTCGCGAGTGACTTGTGTTCCCAGCAGATGAGCACCGTTCCGGCTAGAGTAACCAAGTGCTCTGCAAGAGCTGGCTCCTCGCCCTTTGCAAAGTTTGCAATGATCGGAATTTGGAGCTTCTGGCTCAGCGGAACGACCGTGTCGTAGGGCCGCTGGCTCACTCCGGGTCCACCGGCCATGTCCGGCTTTGCGGCGTAAATTGCTTCAGGTCGGGGATAGTCCTGCTCGGCCGGTCCGGAGCCAAAGAGGGCCGCCCACGCCCCGGCCCGTTGCCACCCCCGAATTACGAGGGACTTGTCATCGGGCTGGCCATCGATACGAAGACCTGGTCCTGGCCATTCTTCTCCGGGCTTCTCCGCATGGCGAATGAAAAGAAGTGTGAGTCCGTCCATATTCAAACTCCGCAATGCGTCATGGGGAAACCCTCCACGACTCTAAACGAGATAAGGTACAGCGTGCTCGCTTCGTCCGCTACTTTCAAACAGTAGCGGCGGACGCCACGTCCGCTTTGAATCGGCCTTCTTTCGACCATTGCTCGATCGTTTCTGTGGCAACCTCAAAGTGCATGTCGTCGTGAAATGCCACGCCTGAATACCACCCAGCCTGGTTAAAATACGGGACGAGCTTAGCGATTCCCAATGGCACGGTTTGTCCCGTATTCCCGGGAGGCGTCCCGCCGTCGATATTGAAATCAGTAGCCGTTCCCCATGCATGATTGCTGATTTTGTGGGAAGGTACCCCGCTTGTCGGACGGCGCAGACGGACAACTAACATGCCAGCGTAGCCTATGGCTTCCGCAAGTGCAGGCTCATCGTCCGCGATTCGGTTGAATATCGTTTGAAGACTTTCCACTGCCGGTTTTATGCCACGCACCCGGAAGTGACTCACCCGATCGATGACAGTCAGCGACTTTACGACGTCGCTCGCCCGATCTGGTTGGTCCTCAGTGGCGAGCGGCATATCGGGCCGACCCAAATTCACGATCATCGTCTGTTCTGACGGCGAATGAAGATTGCGGTTAAACGGAACTATAGAACTCAGGGGCACCGGGAATGAATAGTTCGTCATTGATGTGTCCATTAACTGTCGGTACTAACGATTGCACATTCACATTCTGACCGCTTTGCTCCCTCCGACCCGCGATTTAACGGGCTCCAGGCCTTTGCTCTGTATAAGCCTTGTCAAGCAGGTAAGCGAGACGGACGCCGGCTCAGAGCAACTGTTTTTGTAGTGTATCGAGAGCTTTGTTAGGCCCAGTGATGTAAGCATCCTCGAGGTCTGCGCCCTCCTGCAAACTGTCGAAGGCGACGGAGACGGCGAGCGCGTGCGATTCATTGCCCCACGCGAGCCAGGGCTGGTCGCCGGCGTTGGCCACTTCGGGCCGAGCTCCATACGACGTGATGCCGCCCAAGATATCGCGTGCCAAGGTCTTGGCATCCCGGCCGTGAGCGAGTTCTTCGACGAGGCAGTCGTCCCATACCGAATGCAACTCGACGCGCGCCCGACCAGTATAGCTCTTGCAGGTGCGCTCCCCGCGATAGGTCACGGGAAAATTGTTGCCCCCCGGAGGCGGGCATCCATGTGAAGCGGCTAATGAAGATCGCCAACCAGATGAATAACCCACGCAATCGCGACCGCTTCCTCCTTGTCCCGGTGATTCGCGCGAATTATCGCCAAATTGTCGGGCAACGCTTTGAAGAGGCAGTTACCGCACACAAATGCGCTATTGTCTTCCGGCAGATCGGCAAAATGCCATGGATTGTACGTGTGATCTGGATCGTGATCTCTGACGTATTCATCAGGATAGCTCGCTGCGTCAACAAAGTTGCCATCTGTTTCTAGCTGTTTCAAAAGCAAATTCATCTGTTCAGCTTTGCCGGGGATTAGCTGCATAGCGATCGCAGCGACTGTCCGATGCCCAAGACCCCCCCCAAGCCAATGCGTTTGATTGGCTGAGCACGAACATAAGAAGACTCGCGGCGACGGCTTTCAATGTGCTTTGATACATCGTGTCTCTTCGTATGTTCATTTGGTTGGTTGCTTTTCGGGTATCTTGAAGCCAATGTATGTTCCTGCGCTGATACCCATCAGTGCGAGAAGATTTGCACCAAACGTGGGGGTCGTAAGCGTCGTATACACCTGCACGACGTAATAGGCGCCTATAAGAAGAGTCCAGATGAGGATTTGCCAACGGTGCAATGTGGGTCCGTTGACGTCGTTCACCAAGTCCTTGAGCAACCCGTCGGACTTCACGGGCTCGATAAGCGCGCGGTACGTCTTCCACAAGTCCTTGACGCTCGGGGCGGAGAGCAATGGTATCGACGCGTTCGGTATGATCGTCGTCGCAAGCGCATTCGGAGCGCTCGACATTGCCGCGTTCAGCTTAGCGACGTCGGTCTTGCTCGCAATTCCGAGTGCTGCAACTGCGGCCTGGGTCTTTCCGACGGTCCCGTTGTCTCCATTTTTGGATTGATCAACTGCTATCGATCCAAGCGCTGTTGCTGCGGAAATACCGAGCAAGATAAAGCTCTGTGCGTTTATGGAATTGATATCAAAGGTAACGGTCGCGATGAACACGACCGAGGCGAAGATGATGCAAAACCAGAACGCCATCTGAAGCCGCCCCAAACTGTAGGGCCGATCCTGCAGCAATAGCCGCGTGATGGATGCATCGCGGATCATGGTTGTGTAGCGGCACATACAAATGGTCGCGAGGAGAACAATCGCCGCGAATACGAGTCCGAGTGCCATGAACCCGGGGAGATAGTTGACGAGGTTGATTGCTGCCCGCGGCGAATTCCCCGGGATGGTTACGCCCTCGTCGAAAGGTACAGGCTTGCCGCCGATCTCGAGCGAGATGGGGATTTCATAGGATTGATGCGAGAAGGGCGAGCCGAGCAGTCGCGACCATAGAGCCCGATTTGCTTGGTCGTCGGTCCGTAATAGAGGGAAGTCAAGCCGTCGGCGCGCGGAATCCACCCGTGGGCCGATCCCAAGAAGCGAACCATCGATACGCAACTGGGCGTCAGCTGCCTTATCTGACATCTGCCCTTGGAATTGGACGATCGCATCCCCGTTCAGACCGAGCTTTGGCGGTTTGGCGGGATCGTTTGTGACGATATCGTAGCATGGCTCCGGCGGTTTGAGCGTTGAAAGGTGAGCGCATGTTGAGAGTGCCGCGTGCGCGGGTGTGCCGATATAGATGATCAGAGCAGCCGTTGCTCCGATTGACTTAAACTGCCCCATTTTTATCCCCTCCTGGGAGTGTCAGACCTTTGTGTAAGAGTGGCCTCTATGGGTTAGTTGCGTGCTCAGCTAACTAACCCATGGGGTCAGTTAGCTGAGCGCGCAAAGCGGTCACCGAATTGGATTGCAAATTGGGCTCATTGCAGCGGTCCACGCATGGGCCGTCGCCAACGCACACCGGCGTTTCTGATGGCAAGATAGAGCAGCTTCATTGTCGCCTCATCCGTTCGAAAGCTGCCCCGCGTCTTGATGATCCTGCGCAAGCTGCGGTTCGGCGCTTCGACGGCATTTTTCGTGTAGATTATTTTGCGAATCTCCGGTGCGATCGACGGTCGCCCCAGCGGCGCGTACATGGCCTCAAAATCAGCACTCAGCTGCGCCAGCGCGCCGTCGACGATCCCCCGGATCGTCCGCAGCGGATGGCTTTTCGGAACCCGCGTTACCAGATCGACATACGAAAACAGCGCGCCAGAGCGCTCATCCGTTCCGCGCATCCCAAACCCCTCGACGCAAATCCACGCCCAGAGAATCATCGAATGCAAAAATTGGCGACAAATTTTTCAACAACCTGCTAGTGCGGAATTTTAGCATCTACCTTTATGCCCTGCGGAATGTCCGACCAAATCAGATTGAAATTGTACCAGCTAGTTGCCCTTGTCTCTTACATCAAAAGAAATGATTTGGATTGAGGTGCGTCAGGAGCTTGCTTTTTCTACGCTTGATCATCCGATTCACCTTCGGAGCGAAATGGGGCGATCATTGGATTAGAGTACGGGCCGTGAAATGCACCCTGGGTTTGTTTTTCGTATGTGCCATCAGCTTTTTTCACTTCTACCGCATAGAGCTTTTCTTGGGGATCAATAGCAACCACACCAAATTCTTGATTGAGATCCGAAATGTCGAGCCCAAGCTGGGCAGCGGCGTCAGCGAGGCTCGGTGCGGCTTCCTTTCCGAACACAGTCATTATTGCTGACTTGGTTTCAGTCATTGAAATTCCTGGGGCGACATTGCGCGCGGGTCATACTCCCAAGCTCCGGGCAGCAGCGTCTGCGTCGATGATCCCGTAGCCATAGTCCCCATTCCAGCTTGCGCCGGGAGTAGCCTTTCGCGCAGTGCTCCGAAGTTGAGCAAAAAGATTTGCCGGTGGAACGGTTTGGGGGGACAGATTGGTTCGAATTGCTGCAATACATCCTGCCGCCACAGGACATGCGGCGGAGGTCCCACTGTCGGGCGTGTTAGTACCGAATACTTCCGAGCCAAGAAAGTGGGTATAAGCGGTGGCGTCAGGCTTGTTCGCCAACATCCCCGCAATAGAGGGGCCTTGGGATGAATACCCCACTCGCAGGTCGTTGATATCGCAACCAGCTAACGTGAACACCGCCGATGTCGCGGCTGCGCCGGTGATCGTCTGCGTCGTGTTGTTCCTGCAGCGTCCATCGGGACAGCTCGCGCCGCAATTACCCGCCGCAAACAAGATGTCTGCTCCAGATCGAGCGAGAACTGAAACGATGATGTTAAAGGGATGGTTGGGGTTATCGATATAGCGACCAGGGTGTCCGGCTGGAAAATCCCAACTCGGGTGAAAAATTCCCCAACTATTGTTTACCACGAGTCCCCTGTATTGAGCAGCCCCCCCTGGAGCGAAGGCAACAGCCCAAAAGGCAATCAATTGGGCATAGGCGACAAGCGCAACACTTAGCGTGCTCCCGGTCATCGCTCCTCCTGGGACGGGCGTTCCGAGGATCGGGAAATCCAGGAGGGTAGCGCGCGGAGCTGCCAACAAGACGTCGAATGCGCACATGGTCCCGTGCGCAACAGGGTGCGTGCCGGGGGCAGTCGTGCTTCCGTTGGGAGTCCAGGAAGCGGCTGCGTCAAACAGCGGAGTTGCGCTTGTTTTGGTGCTCAAATATTGAAGATTAATACCCGTATCCATAATAGCGACCGCAATATTGGTACCGTTGAGGCCGCGCGCTGCCAAAGCTGCAAGGCTCAGCTTTCGCCGCACGTCCGCGGTCCCTCCCACCGGTGGGGTTCCGATGCAGGTCAGAAACGGAGCGATAACAGGGTCAGCAAAAATGGGTTGTCCGCCAACGCTATGCGGTATGTTGGTCGGATCGTCCGCGTCGATAAAGCCCCGGACGGCAAATTGTGGAGAACTTGTCGGGCCGAATTCAGCCAAGCTTGCTTCCCAACCCTCGCCGGAGCCAAGCGGAACAGCGGCAAAGTCCGGATCGAGTTCCACGCCGCCAGGCATTTCCGCTCCCCGAAGGGGTATGGTTCGATCGCGCCGGCCAATCGCCGCTAGGGCAGACTCCACCAGAGGCTCCTGCTTAGCCATGACAGTGATGATAGGGATACGCATTGACCTCCCCAAGGTAGGATGCCTCTAAATCATGCCACAATCGCCACTCAAGAACAGCCCCCAGCTCAGAAAACCCTCCTCGCGCGGTGCGGCCATGCAAGCATAGCTCTGGCGGTCGGCCGAACTATGTGCCTACTATCCTATGTCCGGGTATCGCTGGGCGCAGAGAAGCACGTCGAACAGATCAGCACGATCTTTAGTCTCCCTTGTCTCAGAACAAAGGTGCGCCATGGAATCGCTTTTTGCTGGCAAGCTTAGAATCAGCAATACGCGGCAGGGGGCGCCAAAAATGTTCGATGCGGCTCTAACGTTCAATTTTGTGCAAACTGATTCTGTGCGTGAGCCCCGCATTTGGGCGGTAAGCGTGGCTGGCATTACGAGCAAGACCTTTCCCATCTCCGCCCTTGGAATGCAGGACACCGTTACAGCGGCGCCTGGGAAGGCAACGGGAACGTACGATAGCGGGAACGGCTGGATGAATCTGACTCTTCCCGTAGTCTTCACTGATTCGGGTGGACATATTCCAAACCATGCCGAGACAATCGCGTTCACTCTCGCAACTAACAAGAGCATTACCGCTGGAATGCAGGAATGGATGCGTCGGGTTTCCCTCTAAACCCGGACGGCAGGATTGTGCTCGTCGGGGCCGCCGCCATGACCGTAAATGTGATTTTTTCAATCACCTTTACGCTTGGTATTGAACTTTCAGGAACCCTGGGAACTCCGCTGCCTCCCGTCCCCCCCCTTGTTCTGGCCCGCAATCCATAGGCGCTAACGTCAGGTCGTTTGCTACCTGGTTCCGGCTCCGCTCGTCTGATTCGTGCCCTAGACCCGTGCGGATGATTCGTCAGTCGTGTAACGACACGTCGTTTAGACCGACTCGACACCCCGTCGTCGTCATGATATTTCCCGAGGTTCTAATGACTGGAGACAAACAGATAAGGGAAATTGCAACGATGAAATCGACTCTCTCTGATAGCGACCTCAACCAACTGGAAGAAGGCCTGAAGAAGCTGGGCGACCCGGGCGCGCAAGCGCCGGCCGTCGCGGCGATGGCTCCTAGCGACCTGCAGAAAGAGTTCTGCTCAATCTGGCCGAAAGCTGATCCAATTCTGCAAAAGGTCGCCAAGTACCTGCCTCTAATCCCTGGGGTCGGTAGCACGGCGGCTGCGATTCTGAACGGGCTGATAGATGCCCTAGACGAACTCTCAAAGGTCGTATGTACAACTGGCTCTTGATTGACGAATGACTGGGGGGCGGCTCGATGGGCTGCCCTTCTCTCTCGTCTACTTTTTGAGATACTATTCGGCCGGATTCTGGGGCTAGGCACAAACCGTGTTTCTCGGTGAAATGAAAGCCGAAATCTAGGGCCTGTCATCATTCTTTCAACGGTATTCGGTTTTTACGAAGGGTTCTACGCAAAGGGAGACCCAGCAATGAAAACACAAATGGGCCACCGCCGCAGTATTTCCCCAAGGGCACAGATCTTTCACGTCATAGCCTGGCGGAACTGAATCGGGTTGCGCTGCGGTTGAACCAAAGGCCCCGAGAGACCTTGGATTTTCAAACCCCGGCAGCTAGATTTCGCGCAAGTGTTGCGTCGATCCCCTGAGCCCGCACGCAAATTGTTCGGGGGATTGCAGCGTTTCCGTACGCGTTACTCGAACAGCTGGCTCCCGACTGGCGTGGTATGCACGCGCGCCAATTGCGCATTGATCATCACTAGACCAAGCGCAATGCGAATTTCGGGCTCAATTTCGGTTTCGCGCTCCTTGCGAAGCTCATCCATCGCCTTGACAAATTCAGCACGAGGCACGCCGGCGAGTTCCTCGGTCAAAAGGTCGGAGACGAGCTGTCGTTTCGCAGCATTGTCTGGGGAAGCCTCCAAAATTCGACCACAACTGGTCTTCCAACAATTCCAACCGTGCCACGCCGTTTGATGAACAAGCGCGCGGACGATGACGTCGCGAAACGTCGGATCGTCCGCATGCCTCTCCAGCACTCCGACCGCGTCTTGTGTAAGAGTCCGATTGACTCCGACGACGGCAAGCGCCTCGAGCCATGGCCCATGATCGATCACGATAGACATGCCTGGTAGAGGCTCGGACACGACCTCCGGGGCTTGCGGTTGATAAGGGGGCGCAGAAGCAGCTTCGGCGACGATCCGCTGGAACATCGCTGGAGTATCCAGATGCTGACGGCCCAATGCCGCATAGATCTCGGCCGTGCTGCTCGCGAGTGGCGTCACACTGGCCGCGACTTTATCAATGAGTTTATAGACCACAGACCGTGAAGAATCGGGAACCTGACTCATCGCATGCGCGAGGATGCGGGCATATTCTCTGTCCATAAATTCGCCCTCGTGCCTAGCAACGGCTTCTCGCACCTTCTCGAGAAGGATCGTCATCACCGAGGACGGGATAGCCCTTTTGTCGGCTGCCCCAATCAGAAAGGCTGTAAGGTCGGACTGCTCAGAACCGCCGGCTTCGACAAAGCGCTTATACGTCTCCCCGACAATCGCCTGCGACGCGGGCGAGGAGTCCAAGGCATCTTTCAGTTGGTGGATTGCTGCTGCTTCGGCCGGTTCCGCCGAATTGCCATGAAACGCCTCAAGGGCGCCAGCCGCCGCTAACTTCCTGTCGCTCGGCGCATCGCTCGCCCTGGCAAGAGCGAGATGCACCAAAGCGCCATAGCCCAACTCACCGAGGTGGTTGAGCTCCGACACCATCTTCGGGCTCAGCGCCGCCTCGCCACGATCCGTTCTTGCCTTTGCGATCACCGCCAGCACATCGGCCACGTCGTCCGCGGCCCGGCGTTGCGCCTCTCGACCATGTTGCTCGGGTGAGCTGTGAGCTAACCACATTTGATTGGCTTTGAGAAAGCCGAGATAGGCAACGTAGGCGCGATTGGGCTCGATCGCGGCCGCCGATCGCAACGCGTCGGCGTAGCTGCCAAGCTCCAGCTGGGTCAGATCCAGAACGTCGAAGTCCATCTCATTCATCGAAAAGGGTACGAGCAACGGGTTGATACGATCAGCGCCCAGCAGATGCATAAACAGCCTGTCGAGCTGTTGGGCGTCCGAATTGTCGAGGAGGGCCCAGGCCGCGAATGCGACATCGGAGGGTTTCGACTCTTCGTTCAACAGGTCGACGGGGCGCACCCCATCGGCGCCAACCAACACGTCGTATCGCGCCGCGGCTTTGGGATTAAAACTTGGACGCACGTTATCATACCAAGCACGATAGCCCTGCCGGGACATGTGAGTCCAGAAGCCCGATGCGTCGCCAGCCTGTACGGCGTAACGACTCGCCGGGTCGTCCGAGAGGTCGGAAGCGGAAATGCCCGTATCGACACGCAGCGTCGGTAGATATCGAAACACGGGCGCCAACCATTTCGTGCCGTGACGCAGCGTGACATCGCCGTTGCTATCAGCTTGTGCATAGTAGGCGAGTTCATATGTCAGAACGAGAAACACAATGCAGGCCAATGCGAGCCCTGAAGCGATCTGACGAACCCGTCGAACCGCCGTTCCGAAGGCAGTCCGTTCTTTTATGCGTCGGGCGACCCGCGCTACCGGCAACGAAACAGCGCGGATCGATACTCCGCCCTTTACAGGCTCCTGTCGCTGTCGCTTGTGTTCCAGGACATACAATGGGACTTGGTCACACAGAACCGGGAAGAGTTCGCTGTCGACATCAAGCCGGTCACGAAGGCCATTTAGCTTCGCCGAACTGCCAGTGTTAAGTAGATCGAGTAGGTGCGCCGTAAAGATTCCATGACCAATGCGCTCATCCTCCCATGTTAACTGGTCTTCACGCGACGAAGCGACGAAAAGGCGCGCATCACTTTCGCCGAGCCCGCTGAAAAACTTCATTCGCCGAACGATACCTTCGGCGTTGCAGCAATCTAGAACGAATACTGTTCGACCCGCGGTCACGGACGCGAGCAATCGGTCCAGGTTCGTCGAATCAAGCAAGCTGAGCGTAGATGCGCCAGGAGCGGGCTGGGCAATGAAGCCCGCGTCCTGACCATCTACAAACCCATGTCCAGACAGAAAAACTAGTTGCAGATCGTAAGGGCCCGATTTTTGAAGCGTACCGAAGGCATCGCCGATCGCTGCAACTGTGGCATCGGCTTCTGATAAGCGGACGACTTTCGCGTCGTCGCGGTTGGGCCAGCAGATAGTGATATATTGGACGATTCCGTCGGCGTCATTCGACGCATATCGGAGCGGCGGATACGCTATGCGGTCGTATCGGTATGCTCCAATTCCGACGACGATGGCGCCAAGCGCGCGCATAGATCACCAGGTAAAGAAGCGGCGCACCGTCGGTGCGGGGGTAACAATGATATTCTTCGAGCCCTTAGTGTCGGGCACACTCGTCACCAATTTCTGAAGAATGAGCGGTGTCGAAAGCCCGACATGGACTGCTATGATCGCTTCAGCCCGCTCGCCGAAATAAACCCACGCAATCAGGCCTCCCGCCAAGATCATCGCAACCGTAACAGCCCAATAGAACGGACTCGTGAAATACGCGGGTAGCTGCGGCGACTCCCGCAAATTCCACCAATGGAGCATTTCCGCCAGTACGCCTCCCGCGCAGCCAATTCCAAATATTGCATAGCCTCCCTCAACGATCATTTTTGGCCTCCTGTGGCAGTCCAGAGATGGGGGCAACACAATCGATCTGCATGATCCGCCCGATGTGTACCGCAGTGTAGGCAAGGCGCATTTCGCGGCGGCTGGGCTGAGATCGCACCGCGCAGTGGCTTAGAGGAACTGGAGATTTACGGCAAGCGAGTGCTCAAGGGAAGATCGGTCGGCATTGCCGAGCCTAGAGTGCCGGTCATCCCCAGAGCCCGCACAGCAAATTTTTCACTGAACGGGGTGTGCCCCGGCCGACCCCCTCGGCGCGAAATGCCTTGAGAGCGAGTTTTGGAGCTTGGGGAGATGGACCAGAAGCCAGCTCAGTCAAAATGCCGCCGGCCCCATGGCCGCGAGGTAGTTCGCAAGCCACGGCCCTCCGATCGACAGGATTATCTCCCCGCAGTCACTGCCTATGTTAGTCTAGATCGCGAGCATGAGATCTAGAGTGCGCTTAACGTTGTGCTCCCTCAAACGCTTCGGAGCCTGATCTCGGAGACGCCAAAGCCTCAGATAATCGTTGACGTGAAGCTCTAGTTGTAAATTGTGAGCCACCTGATCAACACCGCAAGGCTTCGATCAGGTGCATCGCGCGAAGGATCGTCATCGAGTGGCCGATAGCCATCACTAAGACAAGTTTACCGCTAACTGAAACGTCACTCCGATGTCCATCAACTGCTGAATGCGAAACGACTGGCACCCGGCGACAGGGAGCATGACAATTCCCGACGATCGCCGGTTTCCGGTCTGCGCGCCCAAGATCGAATCTTGTTCGTATCCAGGTTCACTGCTCCGTTAGCGTTCAGGTGTCCGATGGCATTTTTTCATTATTAAACGCGACAGTACACTTCGCGATGCCACCGTCGGCCCTCGCGCCAAAAGAGGTTGGTTTGGTAACTCTACGCTGATTCTCATGATCACGCACAATTCAACACTCAGATTATTAGTCTTTTGGACGCGATGAACGTGGTCCAACGCAAGAACTGTCGAGCCGTGTCACTCAAGCACTGTGAGTAATCCTGCGCCCAACGCTGTCGACAAAGTTGCTCAACTCGACGGCGATTTTAAGATCCAGTGCGGTGCCCCGATTTACCAACCGCTGCACTGCACTTTCGATCGTCGTCATGTCATTCACTTTCAGAGTGAGATTTAGTATGTATCCCTGGATCCCGCGACGCACGCGCTCGCTTAGATCGGAATTAGTCAGAAACTCGACAAGCGTCCGGAGCGGCTCATGCCGAATTCTTTCGAGAAATCTGTTTTCCTTGTGAATCCTCCGAATCGCATTCACTGTCCAAATCAGCACGGGGAGCAAGACAAAGACGATAACTCCCATCGGGATGAGCTTGAGGAGTTCGTTCCAGAGCATGGCACGTGTGCCAGAAAGCACGTGATGCGCCACCCTAGCCTCCAACAGGCTCTGCTTTGTTCGAAAAGCCAGCTGCGGGTACATCTCTTTGGTCGGATATTCTGTTTGAGCAACGACACCGACGCGCCCAGTTCGACGTGCAGAAATGATATCGGTTTCGAGCTCGTTCAGGGACGTCATTTCCTCTGAAGTGCGAACGTATCCTTGGACAACAAACGGAATCCTTTCTAGGAGCCCTTTTGGTGAAGGAGGGTCTACCTGGTTAGCGTATTTTGACACACTCTCGAGTTCGAGGCGTCCAACAATCGGGAGTTCTCCAGATTCAGGAAGGGGCATCAGCCGCGGATCGCGATCAAATAGCGCATCGACTAGATGCTCCTCCACCAGCTGCCGATCCCCTTTCGAATCGTCAGCTATGCATTTTGGCCCTTGATTAGATCGGGTAAGATCACGCAGAGCACTTGTGAGGGTTGTACGCATCGACTGGATCACGTTGGAGGAGGCTCTGTCGGTTAGCTGGCCATAACGGTCAAGAATCTCCTGAGCGCGACCTCCGATCATCTCGCACGAGTCCTCCGGTATTGACGGAGCAGAGGCTGGGCCCGGTGTCACGGGCTCCGTAGTCGTTAGTTTGGCCGTGGCTGAGACGTGTTGTTCGTTGGCGTGCTCCGAATGCGCCGTTGCTTCCCTTGTTCTCTTGTCCCGAGTTTCCATTAGATCGTTAAACCACGAAATTATCTTCTTCTCTTGATTGGCAGCCGTTTGTAGAATCAGAGGGCCGGCGTAAATCGTCGCAACCATAATTACTAGTGACACTGTAGCAGGGACTGCAAGACGAACTGTGCTGTGAAACAGAGTCTTCGCTACATCGAACAACACCATACCGATCTGCCTGCCGAACTCACTGATCGCTCTCCAATTCGACCTCCATCTCGCCGCTCGCACAAAAAGAGCGCCACACGTCATTAGAATGCGAAGAAGACAAAACAAGCTTGCTACTGCGGTTGCAAACAACGCCCTCACAACAATTGCCAGTGCACGTAGAACTAATCGATTGGCTTTCAGAATTGCTGACCAGCTGGGCCAGTGCGTATAGATCGCTATAGCGGCTGCCTTTAAGCCCTTTGCCGAATGGCTAAGTATGATCCATGGCAATCGAACGCAAGCCTTGAGAGCCGACGAGATTAATTCTGGAATACTTCGCTGAACCACCTCTCCGCTGTCGAAAGGCTGGACACTGGGGTGCGCCTTCCCCGTAGAATACGCCTTGGCAGGAATGCGTAGTGTACTGGCGCGATAAAACTCTGGCTTAGTTCGTCGCGCATAAATCACCGCAATCCTCTTCGCCAGAACTAAGACCCCTTTCGCTGTCGTAGCCAGAAGACTGGCGAAGACTGCAACCAGCCGGGCCGGAACGGCATTCCACTCGGCAGCGCTCGATGGAGATACCAGCCACGCAAACGTTCGAATGTACAAGACCAACGCAGCGCCAATTATTGTGTAAGCTGTTAGCGACTCTTCAAAGTCCTGGTTGCCAAGGGCGGCTATCAAAACGCGCAAGACAAGGGCTGCGAGAAGAGCTCCCGAGGCGACCAGTGACAATTCAACTAGCGCGACGTAGATAGCGACAGCTGTCCACTCCTTGAAAATCCCGAGTCTCCAGGCCTGCATTGGACGCTCGATGACAGTACCCGGCGCGACGAGTAGGAGCCCAACACGTCTCGCGCGCCCCAACAGTGGAAGATACCATTGCGTCAGCCGCGCCACAGCATTCTGGGCTTTTGCGAAGTAGACAACCAAATCGGGTGGCCGGTGGTAGCCAGCCTCGGTGAAGAGCATTGGCAAAGGGTCGGGCAAAGAGGATACGTTCACCTCCAGCTGAGCAAGAAAATCGAGGGTGTTAACTATCGTTAGTTCGGTTATCAGATCGAGCGGCTCCCATTTGCCCGAAAGGTCATCGCGTCTGAAGTGGGGATGATTGGCCAAAACACCGACAAGTCTGACAATCGCGTCCCGGAGCGCACTCGCGTATGCGACGCCGCGATGAGCGAACGCCGCTGCTTCGCCAGTGGCGACAACGCAATATCTCCACACGACAGGCGGCACTGCAGGAGGTACGGTGACTCTGTCGACTATCCACTTGAAAGCGAGGCATTGTTCGCCCTCTATAGCGCAAACGAGGTTGAGAATTGGTGTGAGCCACGGCGAAGACGGAGGAGGCTCCCTCTCCTGCCACTCCGCGCGGAAATATCGAGCTGCATAGTATTCCGCGACACGTCTATGCCTGAAACGTATGCATAAAGCGCCATCTTGTTCTTCCACGTATACCAATCGCAAAACGTGCGCGGCCATCAACCCACGTGCAAACAGAAGCACCGCAAGCAATTCCAATTCCGTATGGATCATTGGGCGAGAGGTCTCAGCGATCTTTGCTGCGAGTTCTCTGTACCACTCGACGGTCTGTACTATTTCTCCGTACGGCGTATCTCCGAGCGCGCCAAAAACTAGCTCGTGCAAGTCGCCGAGTGGGCGTGGCCTGCCTACAAGCTTGAGTACAAGGCTCGCTAGTATTCGAGTGTCATTTGCCGCGAGGTATTGTTTGCCGCTGTTCACTCGCTGCTCGTCAATTTGTCCGTCTCTCGCGAGCGAGTGAAGAAGCTCCGAGACAAATGGCCAGCTCCCTTTTCGGCCCACGGGATAGAACCGTGTGGAAATGGAAATAAATTCCGCAATGAGCGAATCGGTGAGCTGACAACGTCCATATAGACTATCCTCTTTAAGGATCGACGCAGAGTGAAATGCAAAGAACTCTAGGAACGTCGTCGCGATGCTCAGTAGCTCGTTCTTTAGCAACGTGAAACTCTGCGAGGAAGCCGCTCTGTTTTCTCCTGTTGCGTGACGTCTCTCGATCTCTCGGGAGATGCATTGGTCCATGAGAAATTCGAAGTCAATGAGCGGCTCGGTTGTTTTTCCCTCGCGCTGTTGAAAGTAGTTTATGAGCAGCGTGAGGAAATATGGATTTCGTCGAAAGACTTCTGCGGAGGCGAGTCGGGCCGAACTCGCGTCAAGGAACTTTTCCAGGTTGCTCGCGAATGTGCGTGAGGTCAACCTAAGTCCGCTGATCACGTTGGCGCAGAATCTGCGACGCGCGCGCTCCGACTTTAGCCCCTGGAGCACAAGCTGGGACGATTCGTGAAACACTGCTATGTCGTCTTCGAGTCGGCACGATAGAATGAATCGATGAGCGGTTCGGCGATTTGGTCGAGCGCACTCGTGCTCTATGAACTGTTTCAACTTTGTCTGAAGCGGCGTGTAGTCATCCCGCTGGGCGATTTCATCAAGGCCATCAACTATCAGTAAAAAATCGTGTTGGTCCCAGTGACTTGCAACGAAATCACCTAATGCTTTTTCGTGGGGGTTCGCGCTTGCACGCAAGCAATCCGTAGTCAATTTGCGAAACGGAGACACCCGATCGTATTCGGCGACCGCTAGATCGCTGGAACGGAGGTCGCAAGCAAAGATTACTATCGGAATGAGAAATTGATGGTGTTCCTCTATGCCGTGCGTCAATGAAGCCTGTATCTCTTGCAAGACGATTGACTTGCCCGCACCGGGTTCTCCTGTAACCACCAACAGAGTCTTATCCGTCGGCTCTGGTCCCCTTAATTTCGTTGGTCGCCCGATGAATTTCTGTATCTGCGTTTGTTGGCGGCGAGACAGTGTGAATGCTGCATCTCCAAAGTTTACTCTGCTTGATCGTTTTGCCGCACTTGCGGTGGAGGCATGCGGCGGCCATGAAGTGTTGTCCTCGATCGTCGTTTTTTGGGCAACCAATCCTCTAATGACAACCTGGTCGTCCGCGATTGGAATCACACCAATGGGACTTCCGGCTATCGTTGCATATGTGAGTCGCCAGCCTCGTCGAAGATATCGGGAAATGAGGGCCGTGATGGCGAAAGCGATAGCTACGAGAAACCCGACAATCTCGACAACGCTGGCGACAAGGCTAATTCCACCCGGCGCAAGTCCGATGTCCCGTAAACTAACGTCGTGGACATGGACCAAATAAAAAAGGATTACGGGAGTCAAAATGGCCACGACCGTGGCCACGAGCCCTCCGTACAAGACGTCCGGAAGCCAACTTTTCTGCATGCCCAGCCCTCGACGACCCTTGCGTTACATTAGGGCAGCGGGCCAAGCCTACCAATGCCCGATGATGATTCACTGTCATTTGGCCTTTCGACTAGGGGTCACCCTTGATGGGTATTGTGATCGGGCATCCTGAGATCCAATAATCGCTTGACCGCCTCGCTGTGTTTGAGCGGCTTCCCTCGACCCAACTCCCAAGCGCGACATGTTGATTCGTTGACACCCACGAGCGTCGCGGCTTGCGCAATGGAGAGTCCCAACTGCCGGCGCTTACGCCTCAGGCGCTCCAGTAGCGTCTGGGCTTCGGGGGCGGGGTCATAGTCCAAGGACCGAACGAACTCCGCGTAGTCGGCCACGGCAGGGGCGGCCAGCCCCATAATAGCCTGGCTAGCCAAGCTTTTGCTCGGACTGACGCCGCCGCGCTGGATTCGCGACGCATTGTAAAACGCGTTGATGGTTGGCATTTTCAAAATGGTTGAGGCCGCTCCAAGAAAGAAGTGGCATCAAATGCGGCCATTGATGAATTGGCTCGCGGTCGTATCGATAACGATTGGGCTGGGCAGCGTTGGCCTCGTGGTGATAGCGCTATTCCGCAGTTAACGACCGCGCAATACGAATGTTCAAATGGGCGCTCGGAGGATCGTGAACGAAGTCGCCCTTGTCTCAAGGAGTCGCCGCCGCCAGGAACCGGTCCACATCGCCCTGAGACATTCGCGGCTTCCACTCGCCCGTCGTCCATCGCCGGAAGGTCCCCTCTTCAACGCCAGCAAGTCGAGCCGCCGCCCGATAGGTCAGGCCTAGTAGGAGGCGTTTGCGCTCCAGATGTCCGCCCAGCGTCGTTGGCGGCGGCAAGGGGTCGTACCCGAGGAATCTGAATATGGCCGGGAAGTGCCTCGCTAAGGGCTTGGAACGACCGTTTTCCCAGAGACAGTAGGTATCGACCTTTACGAGGAGCTGGAAGGAAATCTGCTGTTGGGTGAAGCCGGATTCGCAACGCCGCTTAAGCAGATGCTCATCCAGCGTTTTCGGCCGCTCAGGATATGCCTTGGCCCTATCCCACCGCAAGGTGAGCGGTACACCGGGTAGTGGGAAGGCAACGCGGCGATGACCATTCAGACGTCGTCGAGGTACCAAGACCAACCGGCTAACAGTGTAATCCAAGACAGTTTGGATTACATGCGAACGAATTTTGCGCATTTGGCCAAACGATTCGGACTGCATCTTCTTATTCTGCGCTGAAATTTTGCCCCACATATTTCCAGATTAATCGCCGCGTTGCCCCCGACCTTCCCGACGCCCGGACCCGCGTTGAGAAGTCGGGCGGCCACCCGACGGTGGCGAAGGCATGGGAGCTGGCGGAGGAGGGCGACTGCTTATCTGCGACTCATTTGGATTAACCCCGCCTTTTTCTACGCGGCCTGGGCGCAGAGCGCCACGGTCTTGCCTGCTATCGCGGCTGCCCGAATCTGACATATCGCTTTTACTCCCTCGTTGCGATCAAGGTCTGTATGGAAACTCAATATGGATGTTATCGGGTGACCTCGCAAGATACAGAAGGGGCACGTTGAAGAGCTTGTCACCGCTGAAAGCGTAAACATCCACATCACGCAAAACAAGTTCGCGCAACTTATCGGTTTCCGAGAAACCCCTTACCCAACCGCAATACACGATCCCATTGGCGAAGTCGCGAAAGTTAACATATTCCACCGCCGCTCCGCGAGAATTAAAAGTGAAATCCCAAATGTCCTCGTTGCCGTAGCGCTTTGTCGCTTGAATCAACTGCAAAAAGCGTGCGAGAAACTTGTAGGTTGCGGAGTAAATCCAGAAAACGGAAAGTAGCAGACCAATTCCAATAGTCCAGACAATCTCTGCCGCCATTGCACCGTTGACGACAAATGTGCTTCCGGACTTGGAGAAGTCCGCAAGAACAAATTGCCAGCCAAGAGCGTGGTAAACGAGAAACGTTGCGCCGTAACTCGCAAGCCCAAAGAGAAATGCGCGGACGACGGATTCCAGTTCCGAGGGTTTTGGCTTGGCGACGAAGACCGCGTCAAGTCTCGCCCAAATCAGGCCCGGCAGAAAAATAATCGCGAGCTGAAAAATGAAGAGGTCGATGGTCATCGGTTCATTCATTCCGGCGCCGCGATTTCCTGTAGCGTAAACCTACACTACATGATTCGCTGTGAAGAATGCGAGAACCCCACTGGCCGCCAGAAGTCCCGTCAGTAACCACCAGGAGCCGCTATTCTTCCTTGCGTGATTCGTGCGAGAAGCCTGCCTTTCGTCGCCGCGCTGGGCGCTCTTGCTGTCGCAGCCCTGTTTGGCGATACAGCAACCATCAATGCCCGGCTCAGCACCGCTCGTCATCGGCGACGCTCCGCGTGCGCCCGGTGCAGCAGGGGGGCCACGTCGGCACCCACTCGCCACGGTGCCAACGAGGGAACGTGCCTTAGCCACACGTACGCAAGCTTTTTATTCCCGCGTTCGGATAACGTGCAGATAGGACTTCCATCGCTGAATGATTATACACAATTTCATAACGTCACTTTGCTTGACATAGAACGTCATTTTGAAATCGTGCTCATTTCTCTGAGCATCGTGTGCGTAAGCGCTGACACTGAATTGCGCAAATATAACGCGCGCTTGCATAATGTTCCTAACTTTGCAGAGAATTTTAAGTTATATATCAATGTCGTAATTAGCTGTCGACCTTGGCGCAAGTCGCTAGAGTCGAATAACATTTCAAAAGCTGGGGATCCGTCAGCGTAAGCTATCGCGCGCCAGATAAAATGAGGGAATCCTTGCATCAACATTTTTTTGCGATCGGACTTCGTGATGCCGTTGTGCATAAGTATCGATTTTTTGAAGTCACAGGCTGTACTAAGAAAAATGTCCCATTCTGGGCGTTCAAAAAGTGACCGTTTGTATTTGTGTTTCGATTGCTCAACTACCCAGTCGAAGTCCTGGACGGCGGCCAATATCTCTGGGAATTGCACTCGAAGTGTGTGTGAAAGGGGTACAAGCAAGACGTCCGCTGCGGCTTTCTCGCGATTACCGTTTTCGTCGAGCCAACTCGTAATTACATGTTTGGATTTTGCGTCTATTGTTAAGTCGGAGTAGGGGCCCACGCCATCGTCATGGGCATAAATTCGTTGAATCCTGGTTGCTCGCAGCAGAAAGCCGGTTTCGGAAAGTGGCGTAAGAGGGCCGTCCATTGGACCAATACCCGTGAGCGTAACGCCATGCAATTCGCTCGTTTCGAACCGAAAGGTTAGGATTACGGGTATATGGGCTCGCAAGTACGCTGCGGAAGCGGACTGCAGAACGTACTTTTGTTCGGCAGAAATGTGATCCGCTTCGAGGCCGACATCGCGAAAAACCGAAGCAAGTTGTTCCAACGTAAGTCCGTCACTGGGAAGTGACACGCTTAGAACCGGGCGCTTCGCAGCCGCCCGTTGGGTTATTTGAAGCGGTGAGAGGATCGGCGTACCAAATGCGTTTGCAGTTCCGTGAAGAGCTGTCCACATCGCGCTTGTAGCGCAAGCTCCCACCTCGTGATCCTGCTCTTGAAACGGCAATGCGCTAACCCGAAGATCGACGCCAAAAAGATGTGGCCTGTAGCCGCTTCTTGTCAGGAAAAAACTACCTGCGCTTGTTCCTCCGTCCACTACCGGCAGGGGCGTCAAACAGGTGCGGCCGACGACGGTTTCAGGCAGAGGTTTAACTACGACAAATCCGCAGTAGCCGAAATCGTTGAAGTCCAGTCCCTCGCCATTCTTGAGAAATGCTTCGACGGCCGAGGGATCAATAGCTGCCTTGAAGAAATGCAGCCGGGCGCAAGTTTTCGGATATTCGCTGTGACATTTTACGTAGTATCCCCAGTAATCTTCCGAGTAGTGCCTATCAACATAGGGAGCAACCAAAATCAGCGATTGAACCCCGGCCTTCTCACAGTAATAATCCAGATAGGCTATTTGAGGTTTGCCGGATACGTAGTCGCCGCGATCGATGTTCGGAACAAAAGAAAAAAGAGTTACCAGATTGTCCCAAGTGTAGGGTTCAAGTTGGTAACTCCCTGTCATCGGTCGTGACGCTTACACAGTGATCGGTTCGCGTCGTCGTTCTGGAGAGACATAGACGTCGCGCCGGATTCGCCTGCTGGCGCGGATTGCCGGTTCCATATCGATGGCAAATGCTTTCTTTTTTTTGCCGCTGGCGCCTGAAGCGTGCTTCGTCGGTGCGTTCGCACCTGCACGACTGGCGCGGTTTTTCGTGCGCATCTCCTTTTACTCCGTTGAGAATAGGCCGTGAAAAGGCTCCGCGCCGGTGGGAGGCGGATATAAATCGGCGTAACCCGAGATAAATCAAGCCTTCTCCCTTCGCCGCGGTTGTTGCCCGCTGCGGATTTGATCCCCACGAATCTCCCCAGCCCAGACTAATTGTACGTTAACCTTAACCAAACACCAAATGTTGTGTGTGCCTTAAACCCGTTTCAGTGTGTCTTTCTCGCAACAAGACGGCATTTCGGGTGAAAGTATCCACGCGGACATGATTCGTCTCGCTGGCAACGCGTCATCGTGCCCAACGATCCAGGCCGATGAGACCGTCATTCTCCACCAATGCGGAACCCTTGGCAATTATGGGCCGGACACGCTGTCGAAACGCCCTCCCGAAAATCGCGATCACCATGCTCTCTTTTGGTCAAAGCGACGGCCGGCGACACGCCCCGCGTGCCATCTTGGACTTGAGAAGCGGGCTCGCGGGTGTCTAGGACCGAGTTCGACCCTTCCTAACGTGCTTTCCGAAACGGGTCGGGTCTGGGACGAGCTTGGCGCGTCAACGCTCAGCACGAAAATCAGTGCGTCGGTATTGAATCCCGCTTGCGGACCTAGAATTCTGCTACCGCGACCAGCTTTCGCAGTTCCTCAATCGTCCGTCGTCAAAAAGAATTCGAGCTTTGGGCCAGACAGTCGCGGCTTCCACTCGCCCCGCTCCCATCTCCTGAATGTGCCCTCATCAACTCCAACCTTGGCGGCGGCTGCCCGTAAGGAAAGTCCGAGCCTTCGCCGCTGCGCCCCTATCCGCTCGGGCAGCGTCGTGGCGGCGGGATAAGGATCGTAGCCAAGGAACCGAAAAATCGCCGGATAGAGGCGGATGGTTGGCTTAGTGCGGTCGGTCTCCCACAGACAGTACGTCCAAGTGTTTGCGCGCGCGGCCTGAACCGACAATGTCACGCTCTGCGTCAGATGATACGAAATGGACTCCTCTTCAGGACTGGGTGCGTATAAAGGACTCGGATAGTGACGATTAGTAGCGCTTATGCCTGCCAGGAGTCTTGAGTAGGCGCGATTGTCGGATTAGTTGGCAACGCAACCTGGGCGAATATTCTTAACGTCCGATCGGTAGAGGCTTTGATGCCAGAAGCACCGGAAACCAAAATGAGTTGCCGTGGTTTCGCCTGAGGCGCGACTCGTGCACTTCGTCGCGGGCCGCAGCTCTATTATTTCAGATTGCTATTAAGAAGATTGCCCAATCGAGCGCCGGCGGCTTCAATGCGCTCGTTGGCGAGTCGCAGTGCCTCGCTCTTATACTCGGGCGTGAGCGCGTAAGGGCCTGTACCGACCCCTATAGGCGCGACGTAGACCGAACTCTGTGCAATTTGAAAACTTTCCGCGATCCAAGCCTTATCGTCCATTATTGACGCGATGTTCGGCGGAGCGTCTGGCAGTGCGTCTGCTGCGGTAATGGCTATCAACGGACTTTCAGCGTCTCCGACAACCCCATCCCAGAAGGCGTGCAATTCATCTCGACATGGACGGCTGCAAAGATGGACCAAGTTTCCACCGAAATCGCCATTGGGAGATCTGGCTGTAAAGCGCGCAGTCGCATGTAAAGGCTGATGCACGTCCCCCACAAGATGAAGCAGCCAGCTAAGGTCGTAGGACTTAACATCGTCGCTGATCGTTGGACTCGCAATTGCAGTCTCGAACGCTTCGATCTGCGTTTGCGCATTGGGGGGAACAGGAGCGACAGTTGGCGTCCCATCGGGCGAAAACGGCGTATCGATGAAGTGCCAATACCGGTGCTGCAATCTATCGGCGTAACCAACATTACGCGCCGCATCGGACCCTGAAGGCTCTTCCCCGTCATCCGTGTACGCCGGATTGCTCTTGATAGCATCTGGCCAGGTGGCGGACTCGACGAAAACAATTTCGTTGCTCATGTCCGCGCTCGAGCCAGGCGGAATCATACTCAGCCATGCATCGTGACTTGGATTGAGTTTCAGCAGTGCGATCGCACGCGATTTGACGGTCGGCGTAAGCTTCTTCCAGGCGATCGCTGCCACCATCATGTGGCCCTGGTCAAACCAAGCCAAACCGGTCGAAGGGGCCAACGCAGCAATTGCCAGCGAGAAAGCGGTGAAGGTAAGACGCATGTTCAAGTTCTTTGGCATGCAACAGCGCATAAAGTTCCCTCGCATGATCATGATTCGATTTTAGTCCACTCTGCCATAGCGCTGGAGGCTCAATTCCGTAGATCACTTCTTAGGATCGAATCCGCTGTTAGAAGCGCCAGCGCCGCTATAGTCAAACTTGGGTTACCGGTAGCAACGGTTGGAAAGGAGCCACTGCCCGCAATGAAGAGATTGGGGTGGTCCCATGACCGCTGGTTGCCATCAACGACCGACTTCGTTTTGTCGCTGCCCATGCGATGTGTGCCGACAATGTGGCCAGACCCAAAATATTTTATCGATGTCTCTTTGCCATCCTCGACCATCGGGAAGCTGCAGGGGTCGTTCTTGTCGGGCTCCGAAGTAAATGGCCTGGCACCCATTTTAGCGAATATCTGATCAGCCAGTTTCTTCGCCGAAACGAGACCATTCTTTGTGTATTGAGAGAAGTCGTACTGGATCGCCGGTCGTGGCAGACCCAAATGGTCGGTCTTGGCGGCGAGCGTTACACAATTTCGCTCTTCGGGCGCCTGTTCGACCAAGAACGCGAGCCTGAATTGCCGCGTCAGATTGCTGTTGCAGGCCTCGATGAGCGCAGAACCCGACAGCGCGGCGCGCGGTTCATTCAAACCGCTTGTATTCGTACCATTCACAAAATCAACGGTACTGACAAAAGGATCCCCTATCGGAAAGTTCCATCCCTCATTGCCGATCTCAACGCGGAACGCCGCGCGCTGTTGTCGAAATTTTCCGTCCCTTAGTTCTTCGATACCGCCGGTAGAGAGCGGCCCGCGATAGGGAAACACGGGGTCTTTGGCGAGAGCCCATGCGAGGTAAAGTGGATGGTCCATCAGGTTTTTTCCCACCTGACCGCTTGAGTTTGCTACGCCTCTGGGGGTGCGGCCGCCATTCTTGGACATCAAGAGCAGCTTTGGTGTTTCAATCGCATGGGCGGCAAGTATGAACACCCTGGCTCGAACGAAATCACGCTTTGTTGGGGCACCTCCCGGTTCGGCGTATTGAATAAAATTTACACTGCTCACCTTTCCATCATTGCCGATGATGATCTCGCTCGCGACCGATCTGTACAAGATTTCAACGGAACCCGTGTCAAGCGCTTCGTTCACGGTGACACTGGGATCATACTTGGCCTGTATGGGACAAATCGGTATACAGTTCGTATTGCCCGCACAAACCGGCCGATGCTGATAGGGTTGGGAATTGCGGGCGGCCGGTGTACTGCGGACGCGCAAAGGAATGCCATCCATTTCCATCCCGTTCACGGCGGCAGCTACGGCTTGATCTACGAGCGACAGCGGTATCGGGTTCATTGGGTAGATATAGCCGTCGGTGAATTTGACACCGCTATAGGTCTGTTCTTGCACATTAGCAGAAACGCCGATTTCGGCCTCTGCCCGCCCGTACCAGGATTTCAAATCATCATAGCCAAGCGGCCAATCGACCAGCTGCCCGTACTCAGACTGCATGCGGAAGTCATTTGGCAGAAAGCGGAAGGAACTGCCGAGCCAATGGCGTCCGGTCCCACCGCCGATCCGCTCATAGGTACTTGCAAAAGCAAGCGGCCCGTTCTGGATCAGATAGGACTTGGCGGCATCCTTCCAGCTGGAAACATCTAGCGTGAGAACTGTGGGTCTGCCGGCGTTCAGTGTGCCAGGGTTAGTGAGCATACCGTCCGGGCCGAACAGTTCCGGGGTGTAGGGAGTCTCCGGCACTTTAGCGGACGCCCCGTAGAAGCGCTCCATGAAGTCGTTGACATTTTCAGGAATTTCAGCACCGGCTTCCAAAATCAGTACGCGTTTGCCAGCCAGTCCCAGTTGCTTCGCAATCATGGCTCCGGAAAAGCCGGCCCCCACGACAACGGCGTCATAGATCGTATCCATGGCTCAGGGTCCTACAAACGCGGCGAGCGGCGGGGGCTGGTCCTGCCAATAGCCAAATCGGAGATTGCTGTAGCCCATTGGGTGGGCCTGTGCTGCGCTCCAGACCCACCCCTGGGTGTAAGCCTTGGGCGAGATCACGGTCGAAGGTAAAGGGTCGGTGGGTGGATTAGCACTCCCATAGCGCTTCAGATCGCCTGGCGCATACCAGGACCCCGTCAGCCACATTAGGATAATGCTTCGACAGACAAAACGGACGTCATCACCTGACTGATTAAGAAGAACGTCGGCGAGAGTTACCGGCGGTTTTGCGGCGACCGCACCAAGGGCCTTCGTGAATGCCTCCCCTCCGTCTCGCGTCGCCTTGTCAAAGTACTCTTGCCGGACATTTATCGGATCGACGTCCGGTGCCAGCTTTTTGGCGTCGATACCCGTCAGGGCTGCAGATAGTGTTACAAAATCATCGAGCGCGGCCATAAATCCCCCAAATCTTGATCCGGCGTCAGTGTGCGTTTTCCAGAATGAACGTGAAGTCCGAGAATTTGCCAGTCGTTGTCGTGGCGTGGTTGTGGCATTGAATGCAGTTCGACGAGCTCTGAGGAATTGTCCCTTGAATATACGTTTCTGCCGTGGTGTTGGCGAGAAACTGCGGCGCCGGCACGCCAGTCGGATCGGTTGGATCCTTCGCCTTGGTGGGCCATTGCGTGCTGATCAACATGTAGTTCTCCCACACTGTTCCTTTTAGAATCGCATGGAAGCCATCGTTAAGAGCCATAGTCGCCGGCGTCAAAGGAATGACTCGGGCGATCTGGCTCTTATAGCCGTCGGGAAAAGGCTGGACGTTGGGATCCCAAGGCCGGGGCGGAGGTTCGTTGACTTTGCAGGTCTTGCAAGTCGGATCGTAGTAATTATAGCGCGCCGCCAGATGCTTGGCGTCGACATCTGCCCGACTCGGTACGTTGTCCACGTGCTCGAAACTCGACCATATCCATTGCGGATCTCCATCAATCTTGTGCGCTATGTGCATCCCAACTAGACCGAGGATCGCCTTGTGACAACTTTCTTTGATCGATATCCCGGTGCCGGCCACCGGCTTGGTGTGGATAAGAGCGGTGATGGTGTGAAATCTTGCCGGCGAGTCGCTTGGTCCCATGATCTTCCACGCGACCTTGATCATGATAGAACCGATAGTGCCTGGCGCTGTAGCAACGTTCGGCGGAGGCTTTGGATCGTCCAATGAGCCGTCAGGGAAGTTCACCGCTCCGCCAAAACCCTTCTGGTCAGCTTTGCTGTACAACTTTTGGCTAACGATGTAATCGAACATCGTGTGGTTCACGAGGATATCAAACCGCGTATAATTTCCGTTCTGATCGATCAGCGGCCCGGTCTTAAACGGCTGGCTTATTGCGCTCAGCACGTCCGGGGTCTTGCCCACCATGCTGACCACCGTGTCGGCCTGTCCTGCTATGCCGACACACGCAGCAGGGACCGGTGTCGATTCGCCCCAGGGGGTTGGTGCGGACCCGTCTGGACGCATAACCGAGTCGATGCTTTTCCACGGCTGCCAGACCGTCGGAGCATCCCCGCCCGGCCGCTGCCCTTTTCCAATGATCGTTTTTCCGTCTCGAGGCGAATTCAGCGCCAGAAACGTCAGCCAAGAATAGAAATCAAAACCGTGCTGGATGCCGTCGAGGGTAAAGGGAGCGACGATCATGGCTTTGCACGGCAACCCGCTCGTCAGCAGCGCTGCGGTAACGGGCGAGCTTGGCCGGGTGACGTCGCAACCCACGTGGGGCGCTGGCGGCAGATCATTGGCTTGCGCATGCGATTCCGGAAGGGCGGCAACTAGGAACGCGGCCGCGCACCAGGTAACGGTCGTAAGTTTTCGGTTCATGTGTCCCCCCATGCATTGTCGGCGATACACTATGGGATTCGATAAAACGGGTCTGGCAGCTGGAATGTTTGATCGGCATGGCCTCCGTCGAGATCACTCGGCTGGTCCCCAACATTGGCGATGATGTGGTAGCCGAGTGCCTCTACTTTGGCGCGCGCGGGTGTTTTGAAATCCGCCGCCGATTTGGGATGTACGTCGTCCGGCTCCATCATAAGTGCCGTCCAACCCGCATAGCCCGCCCGCGCAAGATTGCGCTCCGTTGCCGTTCGCTGCGACTCATGCCGGCCGGTGATGAAGAAAACGGCAACCCCCAAAGATCGCGCGTCATTGAAAAGCCGAAGCGTGGGCGTTATCGGAGCAGCGGCCGCGAGCGTAGTCCAAGCGTCATTGCCGCACGGACCCTGCGGCGGATTCGAACACGGGCCGTTCAGTATGAAGCCGAAATCGTCCACCTTGATCTCCGGCCAATTTGACAGAGACGTTTCGTCAATGTCCAGTACGATCGCGGGCTTGGCCACGTATTTGGCGTGACTTTCCACGTAAGTCGTAGCCTCCACAGCGATCTCCGCCAGTTCCCTGTCGTAGTCGCCCGATTGTACATATTGCAGCAGTTGCGTTTTCAGGTCGCCCAAGTTCGGAGGTTGCGCCCAAGCTGCATGCCCTCCGCCCAAAACAATTGAAAGCAACAACACAACTCCAGGCTTAACTCTCCGCATGAATGTCATCCCCACCTTCAACAAAGTTCAATGGAAGTCGTTGCCGCTGATGCGTTGAACGCCGGATTATCGCAACCCGAAGCGGGACCATCAGATTTAATCCCGAGTGTGGATGGATTCCACGACATTCTCGACACCGTGCCCAATCCATTTGCCCGTTAATCCGATGGTCGCGAGACTGCGAATTGTGACGTATACCCATACAGAGAACGTATAGCAGACCCGTGGCTGGAGAAAAACCGGCATAAGACTCCAACATCCTCTTCGGGGCAATTGCTATGGTTGCAGGTCATTGGGTCACGTCGTTTTCACGGGTTCCGGCGGCAGATCAGTGAACAAATCCCGCGGCGACGCCCCGAGCACGCCCGCGATCAGGGTTTGTGCGCTAGCGGGAATAGGAGCTTTGCCGGAAATCCAATCATCGAATTCTTTGGGGTCCGCTGCGAGCAGCAGCCTGACGCGTTCGGGATCACGCTGCGACAACTCGAACGCCGGCTGCAAATCGGTGCGGGCCCACCTCTCCGGCTCGGGCGGGGCGTCGGTGCCAAAAAGCTTCGTAGCCTGGTTTTGAACGCTGATGATGGCGTTTTCCGACATCAGGCCTGATATAATTGCGAGGAATGAAACGAAATACGGGTTGATTGGCGTCTCTCCAGCCATTCGCGACGTGTCGGCGACCAGCGGAATTCCCGCTTTGGACACAATGAAAATCACCAGCGCGGTGATCGCGCCTACGCAGAGGCGCAAAAAATAGGCGCCGACCCGGTCCAGTTCGTCATACTTGAACAGCGCATGCGTCATCTGCAGTGCACTGCCAAGCACGCCCATCGCAATGACGAGCGCCAACGTGAGGACGTCCGGGGACATCAACAAAATGTAATTGGTCAAATCCCGTAACCCAAACGAACGGCCAGTCCGCACCGCTGCCGCTCCCGAACTGCGATCGCCCGGCGCCGACCCGCCGCAGCTGGTACCGTACTTGCCGCCGCTATATAATTCGTACATAGCGTTTTCGACGCGCTCACGCGTGGCGTCGTCGAGTTGCTTGGCGCCAATTTGAGTAGCAAAAATGTCGTCAAGAGATGCCTTGGTGGCGTTGACGTTCTCTGTAAGCGTCGCGACCATGCCTTTGGCCGCTTTAAGTTTGTCCCTCACTTCAATGCGTTCGGCGTCGGTTTGTCGATAGTGCGGACTTCTTTGTAAAACATCGTCGATCAGTGGTTTCAGTTCCGGCGCCTTGTCCGTAAGCGCCTTCTGGTAAGCGGTTATGCCTTCGAGTCGTTCTACCGGTCCCCGGTCTTTCAACGAGCCAGCCAATACCGGGTCGACTTTGGTTATCGCATCTACCAAAGGCTCCATTTTTGCATCGAAGGCCGTGCGCTCAGGCTGATATTTCACGTCGAACTCGGCATTGGCCTCGGAAGCGGCGCGCTCTTTCTCCTCGGCCAATGCAAGTGTGCAGAGTTCGGTGCCGAGTTGCTGCCGGATATCGCTCCACTGAACCCTGATATAATCGAGCTTCCAGATGCTTATGTTGACGCCGTTGACGGCGATGCTCCCCAGGCGGGTCTGCGTTAACGTGCAAGACAGTAACAGCACGCACAGTAGGGCGACGAGCAGTGTAAAAACGATCAGTGCCGAGCTGATGATCGAATGCCGCGCGCGACTGATTCGGCCCGCAAACGGTTCATCTGGTGCAGTTGGCATCGAGTTAGGCATCGAGCCCCCCGGAGGCGCCTAGTTGGTGGTCTGTCGGACGACTCTGAGCAACACCCCAGCCCGACCGCGCTGAACATCCCCAAGCACCTTCGCGGAAATCGATTGGCCGGCGCTCGCCCTCTGGCGTACCGACCTCCGTCTTGCCGCCCGGTCGCAGGGTCATCGGAAAAAACCATACGAAATTGAATCACTTCTTGTGCTCGAGCACCCAAAATTTTCTTGCGGGCGCCTTATGGTTGTGTGGCCACCGCCGCGACAATTAGCGTCTGGCGCCCTGAATCGGCCTATAGCCCGGCGACCGTTGACCATCCGATACAGGCCGGCCACGCCATACATCCGGCGATGCTCGATCTCTCCACGAACCATCCCAGCTTCCCATCGCTCAGGCTCTATGCGGTGAGCCCCGATATCCCTCTATGTCCGCGTATTCATAGAATTTCCTGGCGCCCTGAAGGCAGTCCTGATTTGTCCAACGATCCTGACCATCTGCGGTTTGGACGGTCGGATACCGCAATGCCAGAGCATCAAACTCCGATGCACCGGCTTCAAATACATCGTGCGCGATGTCTGTACACAAAAACGACGTGATTGAGGGCTCGTAGTCCACACTTCGCTTGTCCGCCGAGACGAAAAATGCTCTGTTCCGGTCGTCCTTTTTCTTCGCGTCGGTAATGTCAGCAACGAAGTCTTTGTAGGCGCCGTTCAGTTGCCGGTATCCCACAAAATCAAGAGCATCGCCGGGTATGGGCAGCGGCGCCAACCTCCTGCCCGCAGAATCCTTACCCGCAAGATTGTACATAATATTCCCGACTACATATGTAGTTGGATCGCGCTGCAAATAGACTACCTGCTTGACCTGCCCTAGGGACATCACGCCGGAACACTGAGCGCACGATTCCAAGGATGTATAAATCGTTACGTCACTCAACGAAAACGAACGAGCCCTTCCGGGCACAGGTTCACCGAGGCGCCACCCATCTGCGATGTTGGACAAATTGAAGATTCGCCTAACCAATCTGGACTCCGCGTGTTCAGCGGTGCTTCGAAACAGCGCATTGTGATTGAACTCAAAATCGATGATCTCACCTTTGCCGTCGACGGCGATGCAGGCAATGTTGTGACCCAAGTAACGGTCCCAGTTGACCCGAAAACCGTCGGGGTTGCTGACGCTGTCGCCTTGGTAGCGGCCGTCGGCACACGAACTATCCTTTTGTCGAGCGCGACGGGGATAGATTCCAACCGGACCTGCTTTGTTACCATTCCAAAACCGCAAAATCAGTTTCATCACGAGCAAGCAAAAAATTCGGTGCCGTTCCTTGATATCTGGACGGCCAAGCTCAGGAAATTCAACCGTTGGGTTTACTTGCGCCAATTCGAAAACGTGCTTGTTCCAAAACTGAGCAAGTGGCGCGTCGGGATCAACGACTGGTGGAGAAGGAATTGCTGCTTCGCCCGCCACACCTGTCGAAAAGTTGGCGAGTACGCCCGCTGCGGTAGCCGTGCCGGTGGCCGCGAGAAAATTGCGTCTGTCGAGATCTTCTTGCCCAGACACTCTGCCCCCCTTTACGTTTCCCTCTCGGAAGCTGCGGACATTCGGTCACCCATCCCGAGTTCACATTGGCGCCGCGTGTAAACCAATTCGCGCGTCGCAAAGGTGTAGTTGCGCAGTTTTGCACTAAGCGCTGTTACCGCCGGATCGACGATTGGGAAATTGAGTATGGACACTTGCAGCGTCCCCAGCCCGCTTAGCGTTCAGTTGTCCGGCGCCGGTGTGACCGGCACTGGCGTAGGAAGTTCAGTATTCGGTGAAGAAGAGAACGGTGCATTGGTGCAACCGGGTTGCGCGTTAGCGAACTCAATTCCTAGTATCGGATGAATCTCGATTGTATTCTTTGCCCTGCCAATCTGACCGTGGTCGAAATCGAAAAATCTAACGCCGACTATAGTTACCGGCTCCGCAATATCCTGATCGAGCCGGTTGCCGATGTTGCATGATACGGTTGCCTGTACAGCTGTTATCTGAGACTGGAACAGACTGACGGAGGCCCCGCCACCACGACTCCCAGCTATGCAATTGGGGTCAACCGCTTCCGCTACAACACTGGCCCCGGTCGGCTGGCTACCGCGCCCGCCGGACGTGAAGGCGTCGCCAGCCGTGTCCGTCAGCACCATGTGAAAGTCACTGTCGGTTTCGTGTTTGGCAAGGCGAAGTATTCCCTTGACTTGAACCGCCGTCATCTCCTGGGGCAACCGCGTATTGCCGGCTTGGTCCGCTCCATCGGGCCGACCTTCGCTATTCAATTCGGCGACAGTTGTCGAAGCGGCTGTTGTCGTATCGATGGATGCTGCTGCGTCATCGGTCGCAACCTTGACGAGCCAACGTTCCGCCCCGCCACACGATTGCGACAATGCTTCCTCAGATCCGCAAAGAAGCAGTAGGGCCAAAGCCACGATTAACCTCCGCATGCGATCCCCTCTTCCGCAGCGCACCCCGCCCCTTGCGTGGTGTCCAGCAACCACGTCCCAATCAGCCGTTATTCAAACGGCCGATCGGAAAATACTCCTTTAAATGTGGACACGCAAGCACTAACAAATCGAAGCGCTGCCGATGCGCCGCGACCGTATGCCGGGCGACATCGCCTTGCCCATCGTGAACATCGATACCGCTCAATATTCCCCTCTCCCGATCAACAATGGACTTCTTGTCGACCCCGAAGGCTTTTTCACTACACGTTCAAAAATGACTTGATGCGCGCAGATGCGTCGGCGAGTGCGATTGCGACATTCGTCGGCGCCCGAAACTGCATCGCTGCCGGAGGGGGAACGAAATCGTTGGGTGCTTTGATGGGAAGCGATGCCGCCATTCTGGCGAGACTGGCCTGCATTTGGTTTGGCGTGGCCGCGGCATGCGCTGCTAGCTCGCGCGTCGACACGTCGGGTACGGCGGCCACAATAGCGGCAGGTCCGTCGTTTAGTGGTAAGGAAAGTGTCAGTGCGCTGGTGAGATCCGGCGCGACTGCGTCGCGGGCGGTCATTGGTGATCCGAGATTGAACAGTTTGCGCAGCGTGGCGAGGATTGACGTGTGATCGAACGGGTAAGGAGGCCCTTGCGACGGCAACCCCTCCTGCGAAACGCGCACGATCGATCCGGCCGGAACATACGGCGAGATCAGAATGGCCGGAACGCGCACTCCATAACGGTCGAAGCTGAATCCGTTCTGACTGTGTGAATCTGGGGGAACGGCTTTTGGCGGGGAAACGTGGTCATAACAGCCTCCATGCTCATCGCAGGTAATGATTAGCAGCGCCTTCTTCCAGCACGGAGAGTTTCGGACGGCGTTGTAGACCCGCGCTATGAGCTGTTCGCCAAACTTGATGTTGTGGGGAGGGTGTTCATCATTTTGGATTTTCCAGAAGATTGCGTCCGGAAAATACCGAGGCTCGATAAACGCGTAGCTTGGAAGCGCCCCCGCCGCGGCGTCCACCAGAAACTGATCAAAGTAGCGATAATGCAGCGCAGCCGACAGCCAAACATCTCCGAGCAGCAGCGACTGCGGGACATCATGAAAATAAACCCGCCAGGTGGCGCCGTTGGACTCCAGTTTTCGAAAGATGCTCGGCGCCGGAAAGGGAATCGGGAATTGGCTGTTGTTCACGCAGCCAAGTGCTGTTCCGGTGTGGGCAAAAAAGCGGTTTGGCCATGTCTGACAGGGTGCCGACGCGTGCCATTGGTCCGAGACGCCAAACGCCATGGCAAGTGTGCTTATCACCGGCAATTGGTCTGGCGTGAAGTAGTGCATCGGGGCGCCGGGATTGAATGGCTTGCCGGTCTTTGGCTGCGCAATGAAGTTCATGGCGAAACCAGACATGGTCGGAGGGGCGGGACCCGCTGGCCCGCCAAATAACTGCTCTGTCATATCTTCGAAAAGCTCGCCCGGATCGAGATCGGGGATGCACGCTGCCGTATCGTCAAACGTATCGCTCTTCCAGACACGTACGGGCTGCCCGTAAAGCGTATTCGCTTCCGTTCCAGTCAAGCCATTGAACGTGGGACTCGATGGATAAAGCGCGCCTAGGAGACAATCGAAAGAACGATTCTCCAGCATCAGAACAATGACGTGTTCTACGGACACGGCCGGTATCCTATTGTTGCGTTTCCGGATATTTGAAGCCGACGTAGCCAACGCTGCTGACACCCATCAGGGCAAGCAGTGTATTGCTGAAGTTTGGCATCGCGAGATCACGCCATACGCCGTAGAGAAAGATTCCGCCCAACACCCATGTCCAGCAAAAGACCTGGAGACGATGAAGTGCCGTTCCATTCAGGTCAGTAACCAGATCACGAAACCAACCCTCGGAGACGAAAGGTGCAATCGCCTCCTCGTAGGAACGCAGTTTGAGTTGGCGGTCTAAGATCTCCGACGCGAGCTGGGCCTGACTCGTGGCTGGCGGTGGGGCGGTGGTGCTTGCGAGCTGTTCCTGGCGATCGGCGATTTCGGCCTTGATACGGACAACGTCGGTCCAGCTACGAATTCCGATCAGGCGAAGGCCCTGGTTCACGGCGTCGGCAGGGGAATCTTTGATGGCGTCAACTTCGATTGCAGCAAATGCCGTAGCGCCGGAGATGCCCATCAGCATGAGCGCCTGCGTAGAGACCGTGTTGTAGTCGTCGAGCAAGATAAACAGAAATAGGTAGCTAGCGATCACCAGAGAAAACCAGAAAGCCATCTGCCAACGGCCCAAGCTGTAGGTCTGGCGCGCCGGATCGATCTGCGGAATCAAGTTGTCCTTCACGATGGCGGTGCGGCTTGCATTGCCCCAGACAAAAATGAGGATCGCACCGATCGCCAACACTGCAATCGCCAGCCGTGGCCCAGAAATCATCTGAAACTCAAACGATGGTTCGGAGCCGTCTGCACTGACGATACTTGGCTGAGGGTGGGCAACTTCTTTGGTGGTTACGCCAAGCGCGACATCGACCGTCTGCCGCAGAGCCAAGGGCGCACCAAGCAACCTTTTCCAAGCGTCTGCGTTCGCGGGGTCGCGCTGCAGATGAAAGATTAATCGTTTGTGATACCCATCATAAATCGCATTGCCGGCGCTGATGGCTTCGCGTCCCTTGAGAAACAGCACGAAAGTGGACGCGTCAACTGCGCCTGGTTGGCTCAGCCCAACTCCCAAATCATCATCCAAGCCCAGCGTCAAAGGACTTGTCTTGCTGCAGTTACTGTCGCTAAGGCTCGTAATGACTGGAGGGGCACTCTTGTCCATCAACTGGGGGGTGGTGACACCGTTGTTAGACGCCGCCCCTCCCGGTTCTGGCTGTGTTTCCTTGTTTGGCGACGCCGGTTGGGCTGAAAAGGTTTGGACGCCACAGCCACGCAAAAGATCATCTGCGGCGTTCGCAATGCTGATCGTTGGATTCGCAAAAAGGCCGGCGACTAGAATTGTCACGGCGCAAAGAAGGAGGGCGGTAAAGCCGCGTGACAGGACAATTCTTTCGAACGCATGGCTCCCGAATCCGCGACAAATTACTCGACGGCAAATAGCCAGAACGCCCATTTTGTCCCCCCAACGCCTCTGGACACGCGAGCAAGGTTGCTGGCGCGCATCATACGCAAACCATCAAGCCCTGAACTCGAGCGCCACTAAAATTCTGCGGTGCTTCTTCACCCCCGCCGTCGGAGTGTACTATTGGCCCAATTGTCTGTTTGCGGAACCTTTTTTTTTGCATGCCCCCATGCAAAAATCAGCGAACACGTTCTGTTCTACTAGGTGTATTTAACCAAGCAATTGATTTTGTTATCGATTTCTTCGAGCACCAGACTTGCGGATCGGCGCACCGCTTTCCGGAAATCGCATTGGCGGCCGGCGCGCTCGACGAGGGGCGAACCGCTGGTTCGCGGGCTCAGAATTTTCGTTCCGATGCTTTGTCGATGAATTCGCCGGCGTCGGCCGGTTTAGTGGGGGGAACGCAGGCTTCATCCAACGCGTCTTGCGCGAGGCCCGCCTTCGTAAGCAACTGTTTCGTGTTGGTCGCGAGACCATGACTTTGAGGTGGGCAAAAGCATCCCGGATAAAATCCTGCGCCGCCATCTGAAATCATGCGGGCGGGCGGCATGCTCGTGCACGGTCACACTGGAGGCCAACATAGTGGCGGCCCCCACGTGGATGATTTGCGATGAACAGAATGCTGGGCGGTCTCAATGGGTCGATGCAACACCATGTAACGGACGGACTTGGTGGAGGTGGTGCAAATGGATCAGCGAGGACGGATCGGACTGACACAGCAGCAGCATAGGGAACTGTGGGAG
>Ga0182024_10002230_pt1 | contig 48611 bp, 38 predicted proteins | sample P32metaG_FD_120480 | JGI IMG/M metagenome (GOLD analysis project Ga0182024, IMG submission 120480) | Permafrost microbial communities from Stordalen Mire, Sweden - P3-2 metaG (Illumina Assembly) | ecosystem: Environmental > Terrestrial > Soil > Wetlands > Permafrost | place: Sweden: Stordalen...
ATGGCGGGCGTGTCCATGTAGCTGGCGTGATTGGCCACCAGTACATAGCCGCGATTCGGGTCCAGCTTTTCAATTCCCGTCACGCGGCAATCGATGAAACCCAGCGCCAGCAGGATACGCGACCACGCCCGCGCCACGCGATGCTGTGTGAAACCGGTGCGGTCCCATAGCGACGTCGCGAGCGAAATACCGCCCATCAGGATCGTGGCTAAAACAATCGCCGGCGCGGTGAAGAGGGCTGCCCGAAGTTTCCACACAATGAAGTTGAAACTCCATTATCACTGCCACGCCCATACTCACGCGCGTGCGTCATATCAAGTATCGACACAGCCTTGGGGTTATGATTTATTTTGTAGAATGATAAAGGAGATTTGCGCACTCATCATGAAGAAAACTCAATATTTAACATTGATCTGTCTGTTGGCCGGAGCCGCCACCCTGTACGGACAAACCCCCGCGAAGGGCGTTCCCGCCAAGGGTAAGGCCGTCTTCGATCAGCAGTGCGCAATGTGCCATGACGCGACGACCACGGACAAGAAAGTGGGCCCGGGCCTGAAGGGTCTTTTCAAGAGGCCGAAACTCGCCACAACCGGCAAGCCCACGAATGACGCCAATGTGCTCGATAAAATCAACATCGGTGGCAACGGCATGCCCCCATTCACCAAAGACATGATTTCCGACGTCGACCGCGCCAACCTTCTGGCCTATCTGAAGACGCTTTAACGGTCGCGAAAATCGGTTTTAACCCCGCGCTTTGGCAATCTCAATAGCCTTATTGAGAATCACGTCTTCGCCCGACTTCTTAGCTGCCGCCGCGGCTGTAGCCTCCGGCGTTACTGTGTCATCCTCTTCCGGATCGCCGGTACCAGCAGTCGGATCGATCACGATACTCTCCGGCGTGATGCCGTTGTCCTGTATCGACTTTCCGTCGGGCGTGTAGTATTTGGCCACGGATAAGATAACTGCGCCGCCGTCATCCATCGTGATCGGCCGCAGGACGGACGCGTCGCCGTAGGTCCGCTCACCCACCAGCGCCGCACGCTTTGAGCCCTGCAGGCCAGCTGCGGCAACTTCAGCCGCCGCCGCCGTTCCCCGATTCGTCACGACCACCAGCGGCAGCGTCGAGATGACGTTTTTCGCCTCGGCATCGTAGTCTTTGCGCGGAAACTTCTGGCCCTGCGCGTAGGTAATCAGACCCTTGCCAAGGAACAGATTGGCCAGGTCCGCGCCGTTTTCCGGATCTCCCACGGCGCAGGAACGTAGATCGAGGATAATTTTTTTCGCGCCCTGCTTCTGCAAATCGAGCGTCGCGGCCGCAACTTCTCTCACCTTGCCCGTGCCGAGCGTGGTGACCTTGATATAGCCCAGTTCGCCATCCAGCATGCGCGACTCAACCGGCGGATTGGTAACGATAGCGCGTGTCAGCGTCATCTTCTCGGGCTCCGGCTTGCGGTGCAGAATGGACAACTCCACGGTGGAAGCGGGATCGCCGCGTAACAAGAGGTTTGCGTAGGCCAGTGGCATGTCACGGCTGCCGACGCCATTGATGGACTCAATATAATCGCCATTGGTCAGGCCGGCCTTGTCCGCCGGCGATCCGGGGACGGCGTCAACCACCACGATATAGCCGTATTTCTTGGCCAGAACCAGACCCAGGTCGGCCGGATGCGCGTCGGAATTCTTCAGGTATTCTTTGTACTGCGTCGCATTCAGATAGCTGGCGTAAGGATCGATTGCCTCCAGCAGCCCGTTCAGCGCCCCCAGGGTCACATTTGGAATATTGGGCTCTTCCACGTATTCCGTCTGGATGTAAGAGAGAACCTGCGTGTACACCTTCAGATGTTTCAGAACATCGGTGGTGTCGGATCCACCATCGCCCGAGGCGGCTCCCTTGCTGACCACGGTTCCGAACAGGAGCAGGGCCACCATCACGGTGGACGACAGGACGACGGTAAACTTGGCGCGGTAGTTCATAAGATTAAGACGCGGAAGGACGGGCAAACGGTTGCCACAGTCCCCAGCATTTCCCTATTATATGTCCATTTCGCCGCCCGCTGTTGCGCGGACACTCCGGGTGCGGGTAAAAGAGTGTCTGGTTTGCTCAATCGAGCTGCCCAATCCCGCAAGTGTAAACTGGCTTTGCGATGGCCCGCAAACCCAATGAAGTGATGCTGAAAGAGATCCGGCAGCAGCCGGAGGCGCTGGAACGTACGTTGTCGCACCAGATGCGGCGAATCGGAGAATTCCGGGCGTTTCTTGAGAAAAGAAGACCCCGGCTGGTGGTTATCGCCGCCCGGGGTACTTCCGATAACGCCGCGCAGTTCGGTCGTTATCTGATTGAGATCATGACCGGAATCCCGGTCTCACTGGCCGCGCCGTCGGTCCATTCCATCTACGGGGCTTCGGTCGATTACAAGGGAGCACTGGTCGTCGGCATCTCGCAATCCGGCGAATCGACGGATATCAGCGCGGTGCTTGCGCAGGCGCGCAAGTCGGGAGCCATGACGGTCGGTATCACGAACGAGCCAAACAGTACGCTGGCGAATATGGCCGAGCACGTGTTTCTGGTGAAAGCGGGCAGGGAAAAGAGTGTCGCGGCCACCAAGACTTACACCGGCCAGTTGATGTCGCTCTATCTGCTGGCGCATGCTCTCGGCGCGAAAATTCCTCTCGAGTATTTGCAGGCAATCCCGGAGGTGGCGCAGGCGGCACTCGGATTGGAAGTGGAGATTTCGGAACTGGCCGGACGCTATAGCGATATGCGCCAGGCGGCGGTGGTGGCGCGGGGTCTGAATTACGCCAACGCCTTCGAATTCGCTCTCAAGATGATGGAAACCTCGTACGTGGTGGCAGAGCGGTTCTCCTCCGCCGACTTCCTGCACGGCCCGATCGCGATGGTAGACCACGAACTCCCGATCTTTTTGTTCGCACCCGCCGGTCCTGCATGGGCATCTCTTCGTGAGACTCTCGAAAAGCTTCAGGCATTGAACGCCAAAACGGTGATCGTTACGGACCGGAGGAATAAGGAAGCCAGCCGATTTGCCTCCGACGTGATCCGGGTGCCGGTTCTTCTGCGCGAACTGTATACGCCAATTCCGTACATCATCCCCGCCCAATTATTCGCCGCAGCGCTGGCCAGGGCGAAGAGCCTTGACGCCGACCAGCCGCGCGGCCTGCGCAAGGTCACGCAGAACCTGTGAAACAGCGTCAACCGCTTATGTTTCTTGGGTTTCCGGGCTGCAGGCGATTTGCGTGTTAGTATCGAAAACAATGCGCTCTCTCACGCCACGCCGGGCCGGTGCGGCCATTTTCGCATTGGCGTGGGTCGTGAGGGTCGCCATCGTGCTGCTCACGCAAACGTACGTGGGACAGGTCGGGGCTCTCGAATCGTCGAACGTCTCGCGCAGCTTGGCGGCGGGACAAGGTTTCAGCAACCCGTACAGTTGTGTCACCGGGGCCACGGCCCATCTCGCTCCTGTCTATCCCTACCTGGTGAGTCTCGTTTACCGGGCGTTTCCTCCGGGAAACTCCCGCGAACTGGCGCGATATATCTTTTCGGCGACGATTGCTTCGCTGATATACGCACTCCTTCCCTGGCTGGCCGTGAAATTGCGCCTCAAGCCCGGTGTGGGGATGCTCGCTGGTCTTGTGGGCGCGGCTGTGCCATTATTCTTCTGGGTCGAGGTTATCAGCGAGTGGGAGCAGCCTTTATTGACCCTGCTGCTCCTGGTTGCGCTCGGGTTATTCGCCGACCTGTTCGGTTCGATCGGCCTCCGGCCGGCGATCGCGGCAGGCGTTGCCTGGGGGGCCGCGATTCTGACGGCTCCAACAGTCCTGCCGGTGTTCATAGGCGCTCTGGTTGCATGGCTGTGGCACTGGCGCCGAAGCCTGCCTTTATTGCGACGACCGATAGCAGCATTATTCGTGCCGATGATTCTGCTGATCCTGCCCTGGACGATTCGGAACTATGTCACCTTCCATGAATTTATCCCGATTCGCGGAAGCGCCGGCATGCAGCTCAGCATGTCGTTCAACCCCCTTGCCCGTGCCACATTTGACGAGGACGCAACTCATGGCGCTTTCGTGAATTACCCGTATATCAGCGTCCGGGTCTGCCAGAAATTCGCGAAGTGGGGGGAAGTCGCGATGAACCAGCGGTACCAGCAGGAGGCCGTTGAGTGGATACGGGCGAACCCGGGAAGGACTGCACGATTGATCGCAGAGCGCTTTGTCGCCTTCTGGGAAATGTCGGTACCCAGCCGGATCAAGACGGCGGCTTCCTGGCTCCTGGCTGTGCTCGCGCTGCTGGGCCTGGGGCTTTGCCTCCGCCAGCGTGCCCTGGCCGGTACGTTGACTGGACTCGTACTTCTGATGTATCCATTGGCGTACTATCTGAATACTTACGAGACGCGCTACAGGTATCCGCTGCACCCGTTTATGCTTCTGTTAGCGTGCGTATTTTTAAGCGACGTGCAGCGGAGAATCAGCGGGAAAGCGCCGGAGCCGGGCGGCGAACGGAGCGGCGTTGCTGACGCCATGTGAAAACGGCAGTGGCCGCGTAGTTCCATACCGAACCGATCGACACGCCAACGAAGCCGGCTTCGTACCATGTCCAGCCTGACGCCAGCAGAAAAGACGCGCTGCGGATGTTAATAAATGCGCCGATCGAGCATGCGGTATAAAAGGTCGCCAGCCCGAGAAGAAGGTGCTTACCCCTCACTCTCCGGTCGCGGTAGGTGACGGCATTGTTCAGAAGGAAATTCAACGTCATTACGAGCACGGTTCCGATCACCTGAGCCGTGACGAACGTTGTGTGCGCGATATTCAACAGGACAAAAAGAATCAACAGGTGGACTAAAACGCCGATCGCGCCCACCATTCCGAACAGGATGAATCGCACGGGTACGTATTGCCCGGCGGACTTATCGAGCAGCAGTTGCAGGTACTCCAGCCCGACCAGAATATCGAGCTTGCTCTCTCCGTGAAGGCGCTCCCCAAACCGGTAGGGCACCTCGCTGACGCGGACTCGTCGATCTGCCGATGCGAGAATATCCAGGAGAATCTTGAAGCCAATTCCCGAAACGGCGGGTACAACTTCATCGAGAAACGGACGCGTCACCATGAAGAAGCCGCTCATAGGATCGCTGACCTGGTTACTCGTGATGAGATTGCTCAGGTGCCTTCCAAGATTGCTCAGCCTGACACGCGAAGCCGAAAACTCTCCCATACTGCCCCCGGACGCGTTCCGGGTTCCGATAACGACCTCCGCGCGGTCGGACTTCATTCGCGCCAGCATCCGGGGAAGGATCGTCTCATCATGTTGCAGATCGGCGTCGATTACCGCGATGTGCGGCGCTGCTGTCGCCATCATGCCCTCAACGCACGCTGAGGCAAGTCCGCGCCTGTGGATCCGCTGCAGAACTCTGATCCGTGGATTGACAAGCGCCAGGTCCCGAATCGCGGCCGCGGTTCCGTCGGGAGAATCGTCATCGACGAAAACGACTTCATACTCAACGCCCCGCAGCGCCTCGGAAAGCCTCTCCAGGATCGGCGCAATATTCTTTCTTTCATTGAATGTGGGGATAACGACTGACAGATCCAGGGCTGGCATCGAATTCCTGAATTGGGGGAACCCCATCAGGGTACTATAGCGATCTGTCGTTTCCTCTGGATACCCCGCGCGGTGAACTCCGAAGGGTCAGGCCTGCGGCTGATATGAAGAGGATCCTAATTTTCGGCGACCAACACGCCGCTCAGCGCGCCAACGGCAGGGCTATCCGCGGCCGCGCTGCCACGCAAACAAAGTGATTCCCGCCGCCACCGACACATTCAGGGACGCGATCTTTCCCGACATGGGAATTCTGACGAGCATATCGCAGTTGCGTTTCACCAGATCGTGCAGCCCCTTGCCCTCGCCACCCATTACGATCGCTGAGCGATCCGCGAATTTGACGGCATCGTAAGTTGTCTCGCCGCGTTCATCGAGGCCATACACCAGATAGCCCATGTCTTTGAGGGTCCGCAATACCTGATTGATGTTCGTGGCGCGCACCACCGGGAGGTGTTCAAGCGCGCCAGCCGCCGCCTTGGCCACCGTTTCGGTGAGCCCTGCCGCGCGCCGCTCCGCCACCACCACGGCGCCCGCGCCCGCCGCGTGCGCCGTGCGGATAATCGCGCCGAGGTTATGCGGGTCTTCGACACCATCGAGCACCACGATCAGCGCGGAGTGCGGCGCAACGTCTTCGAGGTCCGCATACTGTTTTTCGGAACCGAGCGCGACGATTCCCTGGTGCGATTTGACTCCCGCCAGGCGGTCCATCGCCGCCCGATCTTCAAAACGCACCGGCGTGCCCGCTCCACGCGCCAGATCAATAACCTCCTGCACGCGGCCCCCGCCCAGGCCGCGCGCCACAAGGACGCGTTCGAGGGGGCGCTTTGCGCGCAGAGCTTCAGCTACGGGATGAAATCCTATGAGAACGGCCAAACCCGATTATCGCGCGGCTGGTGAGCTCAATACCGTCTCATGCTCCACCTGGACGTTCAGGCCGTTGTTGAAGCGGTTCGTAAAATTAGCCAGAGCGACTACCAGCGTCAGTTCCACGAGTTGTTCGTCGTTGAAATACTGGTGCAGCTGTTCACGGGTCCCGAATTCGTCGGCGCATGCGCGCGTCATTTCCCTCGCGTAGCGCAATGCGGTTTGCTCGGCGGGTGAAAAGTTCTGGTTGGTTTCGCTCTGAATATCTCCGATGTTGTGTTCGGACAATCCGGCTTTACGCGCGCCTTTGAGATGGGCGGCGGTGCAATACCTGCATTCGTTGACAGTGGAGACGGCAAGATAGATCGCCTCCTTCAATTTGCGGTCAAGCGAACCCGGCCCCATAATCGAGCCGTAGAGTCTGGGGAAGCTCGCCATCACATCGGGCTTGTGCGACATGGCACGATAGAAATTACTCGGTCCTGTTTTGCGCTCCAGTTCGGCAAGCGCTTCGTTGTTGGCCGGATCCCCGCCTTTTACCATCTGTCCCATGCCCAGATAGTACCGCCGCGCGAAGCCGAAGGGAAGCGGGGATCGTTTGCCGACCTATGGCGTTCGCTTCGGGTTATTTTGCCCAGGTTGACTCGATTCCCGCCTCAATCGCGTGACATAAGCACCACGGTACTGCCCGGCTTGGCCGCAAGCCGATAACGTGCTGCAGGAGCGATCGACGGCAGAGCGGGAAGCGTTCATCTCATCCCGCTCTGCCGAGCCGGCACTACGGCCGCGGCTTCCAGGAGCCGTGGGCCATGCGTGGCGTCAGCCGGCTACGGCACGATCTGCAATTGAGTGCGGCCCGGGACCGCGTTCCCGTTTCCATCCTGACGGTCAACCGCATAAAATACGATTCGACCGGGGATCGCCGGTATCTGGACGGTGCATCCGGCCGCGCATGACTGCCATTGCGGATTCTCGCTCTGGAACGAGTAGGGAGATCCGCCTGTGACGCATGCCTCCTGCCGTGGGGTGCAAAAGAAGCTTCCCGGCGCGCCGTTTTCGGCATAACCAAAACGAATCCTTGCATTTGGCAGGTTCACATTTGCCGCGATCGAAATCGATTGCGGGATGAAGTTCGATCTGTTGGTGGTCACATCCCTGGGATTAGGCCAGGGTGGCAGCTTGGCCAGCAGAAGATCGTTGCGGGCGCCGTCGGGCCAGAATCCCTCCACGATGCCCCAGTTCCCGGTCGGATCCGGAATCATCGGAGCGAACTGGAACTGACGGCCGGGCCCGCTCAGACCCATGCTGATCCGGCGCCAGTAGTTGCCGTTCGGATCGTTGCGCGAGATATCCTGCTGGATCGTGAATGCCGCCGCGGCAGGAGCTGTGAAAGCGCAGGGGAAATTATCGTCGTACCAGTTCGACACGCAATTCTGCGACGAGCGCACTGTAGCGGATGGCACGCTCATGTAGAGCTCGCCCACATTCGATCCCGACTGGCACTCGCCGGCGGTCAGGACTACGCAGAACTGCCACGGGGTGGAATCGGTAATGACGTTCCCTTTCGCCGGGCTGCTCGCGTCCTGTAACAAGTGGTATCCGGCATACGCGACGACGGGGACCGCCTTATAATTCAGGCCACCGTTGACCGAGGTAAATCTGAAGACTCCCTTTGTGCCGGCCACCAGAGCGTACGCGACGGCGCCGACATCGGAGCTGACTTCCGGGCCGGAGCCAAAGCTTGGATTGAGGTGACGAAAGTTGAGCATCCACTGTTGTTCACTGGGGGGCGCCGTGAGTTGATGCACCGACGGATACCCCTGAAGAGCGATTGATCCGGATAGACCTGCAAAGCTGCCTATGTTATTCGTGAAGGCGTTGGCAAAAGAGCCGATTTGTTTCGCCATCGGAATGTTGTAGCGGCACACGCTCGTCTGACAATAGCTGTTTGCTCCCGGCGTTGGTCCATTACCTAAATCGGAGTGTGCGCCAAATGCGCCGGGGTCCAGGAGCCATGACAGCGAAGTTGCCGTACCGTCGAACCACAAGCCGACGCCGGGGGTGCAGGTCGGGCCATAGTTGCACGTTGTGCTGGGAGGCACCGCGTAGCCGGTCCATCCCGTGGGCGTACTGGTCAGGTTCCCCACACCGCCGGCCGACGTTCCGTACCGGACCGCGGTGAATTGATAATTTGCGGATCCCAGGGGCGTCACGGTCAGAATCATTTCCGATTCGGGTTGGCTGGTTCCGTTCAGGGCCATGATCTCGTCGCCCGGGGCAAGAGGCTGGAGTTCGGAATAATTCGAATTGTATTCACAGGGCCATTTCGTGTTCTCGCCGGGGTAGGGCGTCAGAGAACAGGCCATTCGACTTTGAAAGGTGACGCAGTGAGGGCTGGGTGGGATCAGGCTTGTGAGAAAAGCCGGAATCGCCGGGCAGCTATCCTGCGGAGAGGTGGGCGTCATCGACGTATTTGGAGAAAAAGCCCCGTTCTTAAACATCGCGCTCGGCGTCAGTTGCCAGGGACCGAATCCCAGGATCCCCGCATTCGAGCCAAAACCGCCCTCGCCTCCAATCGGATTGCAGACCAGCCCGTACCATCCCTCGACCGCAATGCTGCTATGCATCGCACACCAACGATCCGGGAAAGTCTGCCACGTATCGGCGCTCTGAACCAGGCGCCCGGTGCTGAGATCGAAGGAATGGATCAGCGTAATGGATTCCGGCCCCGCATTACTCATTGGATAATTAACAGCGAAAGCCCGGCCCTTAGTGGCCTCCTGCACGGTGGGTCCGTGGAACAGGTTCGGGTCAAAATTACTATCGGCCTTTGCGATCTGCGAGCCCAGATCCTGTCCCTGAGATGCCTTAGTGAGATTGGCCCAGGTCAGTCCGGTGTCGGACCAGGCCGGTCCACGGTACCAAAATTGGGTGGTGTCCTGACCCGGGCTGTAGCTGGCGGTTGCCGATGGGTACAGGGAATGCGTATACGCGCGGTACTTGTAAACAGCGGCGTTGTAGACGCCGCTGAATATCGCGATCCCACCGTTGGTATTTACCTGCGCGTAAATCGTATTAGGGTCCGTTGCATCGAATCCGGACGCCAGTGGGCGTGTATTGGCGGGTACCGAATCGGCAACCTGATCGATACTGGCGTCCGAGGCGTTCATAGCATAAATTGGCGACAGGAGGCGGGTTTCGCCCGTCGAGGGGATAAGTAAATAAAGAACCTGCGCTGGTCCGTCCAAATGTGTGGCGAGGCAAAGCTCCCCTGGTACGGGAGTAATGGAGGTGATACCGTCAGCCGCAAAGGAAACCGTCGTGGGATTCGGAGAGCACTGGGCAAACGCGCCATCCAGGGGCATTGTGAAGTCGTCCGAGTATGCGTAGTCGAGATTCACGCTGATCGAGGCGGTTTGATTTCCCGTGCCCTTTTTCACCCACAGGACGACTCCACGGTTTTCGGTCGTAAACCCGGCGTTACTCAGTGTCCCCGCGTTTTCCTGGATCGTAAGTTGCGAGGAAGAGTTGACGGATGCAATCGTACAGAGGCTATTGGCGCATCCGGGAGCGGATCCGGCTACCAGGATCTTGCCCCCCGGCTTCCAGTTCAAATTGAAACTGCCGGAGATGACGGTCACCGCGGATCCCGTCACGTTCACCGTGCCGCTCGAAGCGCCTATTTGCCCGTTGACGGGAGTAAAATTCCACCCCCCCCAAAAGCCATTATTGGGAAAACAGCCTTGGGCCGTTTCGGTGCCGCAGGCGACCGGAAAGGTGCCAGCCGGGTTGCCTCCGGACGGGCCAAGGTTTACCAGATCGACCCCCGGAGACACGCAGTGTGCTCCGGAATCGTCGCTGAGGCATCCCGAAATGGTCCCCGTTCCGGTTCCAAAGACCCGAACCATAATGTTGTCCAGCGTTTGGTTCGGATACCAGCTGCCGAAGCCACTCCCGTTGAATCCGGTCAACTGTGCCGGATCGAAGGCTACGAAGAGGGGATCGCCGCCGGCGCCTGAATATCGGGCCAGCGTGGATGCGCTTCCGCTCAGGATATTGGATGCGTTTGTCCACGCGCCGTTGAGGTCGATAGCGAGACCGAAAGTCTTACCCGTCTGCGACGCGCCATACCAGCCCGGTCCGGTGGCTCGCTTGAGCAGAATGCCCGTCATCGGGTCAACGTAGCTTTTGGTCTGATCGCTCCAGTTGACGGAAGGCCATGCATAGTTGCCAAATCCCGTGGCGTCGAAAGGCGGCGGCTCGGGGAAGTTATTGCCAAGCGGCGGATTGGCCGTAACGAACCGTCCGGTCTGTACTGTTCCGCCGCAGGTCACCTGGAAAAAATATTCCGTGAACGCCTGCAGAGCTCGCGAATAATGATTACCGTCCGACGCCAGGTCGGCCCGCCGCCTGCCCACCACGAAGTAGTGCAGGGTACCGGTCGGAGATGAGATATTGCCGGCCCGGTTATCCAGATTGGCCCCCGGGAACAAACCCGGATCCACATCGGGGACCAGAGGGTTGATCGACTGATTCGGACTTACCTTTATCTGGCAGACCGTCGAACTGGCCGCCTGGTATTGCAGAACCGCCTGCGTGGCGGTCACACCGAGGACCGTCGACTGCGCCAAAGCGGATGTGGGCAGCGCCACCGCCAGACATACAAGGGAAGCGGAGAAGGAATTAAATTTCATCATGACAGTATTTCGATCCTTAGAAAGTAAAAATAGTAACCTGAGAATTTGCCCGCGTTGTTGACGGCGGGGCCGCTTTGTTGATCGTGAAGGGGCTGACACTATAAAATGTCGACGGACTGCTTATGTTGTTATATCGGGCGGTCACGTAGTCAGGACTTCTGGCTATGTTCGAGTAAAATACCTCATCCATGATCCCGTTGAAGCTGTTGGCTGAACCGGGTCCGCCATCCCACCCTAACCCCTTCCATCGCTCCATTCCGGTGCCGAACCCGGAGGCCGCTGTTCCCGCCACTCCGTCGACAAAGACGTTCATACTGTCACCGTTGCGCGCAAATACGATGTAATGAAACGCTCCGGGCGGAACCGTAACCGGCGCTGTTGGACTCAGCCCGCCCCACGAATTCCGGTAGATGACAGATCCGGCCGGAAACCAGAAGAAAGCAGACATTACGTTGGGTTCCCCTGAACTGGACTCCAGAAACACCGAGTCATAGTCGATGTATGATGTTGCGTTGGTCCAGTACTCGATTGTGTACGTATTCGTGAGGGCAGTAGGGGTTTGGAACAAAGCGTAGTCGTTGTTGGTGCTGTTAGCTGTCCCCGTAAACCTCTGACCGCCTCCAACCCGGCCTGACGCGGTAGGCGCGGGGCTGCTGTTCGCCTTCCTGATCGCATTGTTGGCATTTGCCGTCGAGTCGTACAGCGTGGTCCCGGTGCCCTCTTCCATGTGAAGCGCGAGCAGGTAATTGCTGTCGTACGCTGAGCCCTGAGGGCCGCCTTGAAAACTCGTGACTGCCGCGTTGCCGACGCAACCGTATATCTTTACCGGCCGTGTGTTCGATAACAGCGGAATTTCCACCGCCGCCGTCAGCTGGCCCGTGACTGGCGAATAGGAAATGACGTCCCATCCGCCGAAAGCTTCGCTGCATCCCGAATCCTCCGCGAAAATCAGATCGGCGGGACAGACAATCGAATTCACGCCGCACGAAGTTGTGTTGACCACTTGCCCGCCGTTCGCAACCGTAGCGAATGCCGGAAATGTTCCGGTGAGCAGGAGTGAATACGGCGAAGTAAGGCTCGATCCCGCTTGCGAGGGTATGGTCTGAAACAGAACATATCCCAGGTACCCGCAGAACCCAGGGTAACAGCATATCAGCCCAAGGGCGAGCAGTTTCTTCATCGCGCACACCCCAAAAAAAACTCAACGTGGCTTGCCCCGCTCTCGGCCGACAGGTTCAGGCCAAGCGTGTCGAAGGCAAAGATGGACGTGCTCGTGAGATCGGTGAGCGTCTCTGAGTGGATCCGCGATCCGGTTGAAAGAGAGAAACCATTGGTGCTGATCGAGTCGGCATCGTTGGGCAGGGACGTGCCACCGTCCGACACTCGCCATACCGCAATCGTCACAGCGCCATCGGAAGTGATTGTCCAGTCGGTAATTGTGCAGGCATAGGGCACGGTAAGGAACAGCGTTTCGCCGGCTACTACGTCGGTGCCCCTGAAGGCCACGCCGAATCCCGCCTCTGCCGGAGGTGCGCTCAGGGTACTCACGGCGCCGGCGGAGGTGTCAGTCAGCCCATTTCCGACGGTGACCAGATCCCGTCCCATCGTTGCCCTGGCGTCAACACCACTCGGACTCCAGGCTCCGTTGCTGGCTGTCCAGATCGCGATCGGGTATGAATCCACGGGAAAGCCCGTAACACCCGCCTGTGCCACGCAGCCCCCGGCACAGGAGACGATCATACTATGCCCTACCGTCAGCAAGCCTCCGGACGAAACATACACGTACGCCGTTCCCGACCCGCTTGAAATCGTGGCTGTCATGCCGTTCGTGAAGGCCGAAACCGTACTTCCGATCCGCACATTGCACGGCGAGGTGGCCGTACAACTCGCGCCGATACTCATTACGCTCCCCGACGCCGACACGGCCAGGACGTTTGGTGCCGCAATACCCCCGCCGGCTTCCAGACTCCATACATTCGAACTGGTGCATACGTAGACGTTCTGACCGGGAGGGTTGCTCAGGGACACGAATACGGCGCCTGTGGAACAGATCGCGGGGAGTAACATACCGGTCTGGGCCGGCTTGGTCGAGGGAGCCCCGGAAAAATCTACATTGCGGCCCTGGTTTTGAAGGTTAATCTGCGTCTGCGCGAAGGCTGTGGTCGCCGTCATTGGCGCGACCAGTACCCAACCGAGCAGTATACTAAATTTTCTTGACATAATAAGCTTTCTCCAACGAGTTTTTCATCGCATCCACAGCATAGTCCGACGCCCTGGAAAATCCGGATCTCATGTGTCGGTCTACGGCCGAATAAAATTTCAATAACTACCATTGAATCAATTATTTGGGTGGATTATTTTTTTTTTAAAAATTCTTGTGACTGAAAAAGACCTCTCTGGCTTTTTGGGGAATCCATGTAAGAAGCGGGGATCCGGCACGCACGCCCACAGCATCGCGGAGTGAGCCCGAGCCGCCCGGTTTCCGCATTGCTTCCTGACCGCGGCGGAACAGCGCAAGACACACTTCCAGGGACTGGACCCGGGTGGGCAGGATGTTCGCTTCGCGACTGCAGATTACAACATGGTTCCGATGCGGAATCTGTCCGCAGCTCAGGCGGCTAAATCCGGGGAGAAGTGCGTTTGGACGTCACCTAAGCGGCGTTTAACCCGGCCAGCCTCGGCGGTAAAACGAATGGAAACCTCACGGAAAAAGGAAAAACTCAGGCCTGCGCGTTTTTCAGCAGTCCGCTAAAACTCACTAATCCAGGCACGCCTGACTAACTTAACTAACTAACCGCGCATGCGGTGGCGCAGCTTTAGCAACGGCCTTTCGAGCAGTAGATAAGATGCCAGGGCTGCGGCGACTGCAAATACCAGATTTTGCGGAAACGCGCTTACCCAGGAGGTCGAATACCTGTTAAGAAAAAGCTGCTGCCATATGTAGAGCGAGTAGCTGAGTACACCAACGAACGCAATCGGCTTCCAGTTGAGCACCTGTCCGACCCAGTCGCTGGAGCAATAGACAGAGCGGTGAATGAGAATCGCGAGACTGATGTTGGTGGCCGATGTGCCGAAAACCCAAACTACTGTGTAGCCCGTGTAGCGATTGATCAGCAGGATCAGCGCCAATAATCCAAGCGAGAACGTCGGCCGGAATAATGCCAGATACCACTCCTGGCCTTCGAGCCAGCCGCTTACTTTCGCCAGAAGACAACCCACAGCAAGGCTGTCGGAGACCGTCGGAAACATTTGCATATCACGATAGGGGGGCCCAAGCAGCCAGGCTCCAATCCTTGCGAGGGGCCCACATAGAATCACCCCTCCTGCGACCCAACTCGCCCGGCGCGGTCCCACCATGACAAATACGCAAGGCCAGAACAGGTAGAACTGCTCCTCGACGGAAAGAGACCACAGATGTCCAACTTCCCGTGACGGCCCGGGCAGATAGTTCATCGTGTAGGTGACAGCGTGCCAGAGATCCCGGGCTTCCAACTGCACAATTCCGGCCCGCCAGAGGAGGAAGACGCAGGCGATAAAGGCGTACGACGCAGGGAAAAGGCGCAGCGACCTCCGCGCATAAAAGAGCTTGAGGGATATAGACCCCTTCCTGGCGTGTTCAGACAGCAGCAGACGTGTGATCAGGAAGCCTGAGATTACGAAAAAGACGACCACTCCCAGATGGGCATAGTCTCCTACCCCGAGGTCGAGGCGTACAAAACCGCGCGTACCGGAGAGATGGCCCAGCAGGACAAGGGCAATCGACAGGGCTCTGAGCCCATCGAGCGACCGCAGACGGTCAGCACTCGCGGATTTCTTCCCGGGCAAGTCCGTGCCGGCTATGATCGCATCTGTCATTCCATTCCTGTCTCCATCCCACAATTTGGTTCAGTAAGAAGCCTGCCGGGCCCGGGAATTTACGAAGCCCTGGCTTGAAGGATCGCACATCGGAATACGGGCACCCATTATTACAGAAGTTCCCCGAAAGGCTCGGAGGCTGTATTTCGCTAAAGTGTCTTCGACGGGAGGATAGGGAGTTCTACGAACGATGAACTGAGACTGCAGAAGACATTGTATTTGAGGATATACCAGAAAGCCGCAACTCCATCAAGGGGTCCGATTTTCTTGCCCTGCTCGTAGGTCCTCCCGTAGTAGCTGATGGGTACCTCGTATATTGCGCACTTCAGCTTTGCGACCTTTGCGGTGACTTCAATTTCAAAGCCGAAGCCGCTCGAAGTGATCGTCATGTTGCGCATAATATCCGCGCGGAATGCTTTGTAGCCTGTCTCCACGTCGGTCAAATTGATATTGGTAAACACATTCGACGTGAACGTGAGTAGTTTATTGGCCAGAAAGTGATAGAAGTAGAGAACTCGTGACGCTTTGCGAACCAGGAACCGTGAACCATAAACCACATCGGCGTTGCCATCGAGAATCGGCTGTATCACCTCCGGGATCTCGGACGGATCGTATTCGAGATCCGCATCCTGAACGATGACAATTTCTCCGCGCAAATGCCGGAACCCCGTCTTCAACGCTTCGGTTTTCCCGCCGTTCACCTCGTGACGCAACAGCCTGACACGCGGGTGGTCGGCCGATAGCTGCTGAACGATCTCGGCCGTCCGGTCACTCGAGCAGTCGTCCACCACGATGACCTCGGCGACGGCGTCGAGCTTGAGTACTTGCTGGACCACGTGGGCAATAGTGGCCTCTTCGTTGTAAGCTGGCACAACTACCGAAAGGCATCGACGAGGTTCAACCATCAGAATTGTCAAAGTTTAACATGAAGGCGGTCGCCCCCCGACACTTTCTTCTGAAGTCCGTCCCGTCTCTGACGGGAATGATCGGGATGCGCAATAATTAGAAGCGTGGGGGAGTTCCCGACAATGAAGCGAGTTCTGAACAACCCCGCGCATGTCGTAAAATTGCGTCCGCCCGGCTCGCCTAGGTTGGCCACGGTACAGCAGGCTCCGGGACAGCCGGCAAAGCCGGTACGTAGCGCATTCGTAACCCCGTTAGTAAAGCCTTTAGCCGGCTTGCAGGCGACTCCTCCGCTTTCAGGCTTGCACAAGCTGGGTCTTTTCTGTTTTTGTGGCTTTCTTTTTTCGGGTTACGGTAACGATCTGAGTATTCGCCTGATCGGAAACAAGGCCTATCTTTCCATCGTTTTCGGCGCTGTATTGCCAATTCTGTTCCTCGGCTGTGGAACCGCACTTCGGGGACTGCAAACCAGCGTCGGCAAATGTTGGGCGGGCTTTGTCCTCGGCCTCCTGTGCTCTGGTCTGTTCAGTATGTCGCGAGCGGAAAGTCTTGGCATGATGGAGGACTATCTGCCCAAGATCATGATTGTTTTCTTCTATTGCTGCGCTTTCGCTTTGACATTGCGCAACTGCCGCACTCTGATCGCAACGAGCATCCTATGCACTTCGGCAATTCTTCTGAGCGCCGCTCTCTACGGGGCGCCCGACGTGGATGGCCGGTTCAATATTCCGGACAGCATGTTTTTCGGTAACTCCAACGACTTGGCCCTGTCCCTCATTTGCGGGCTCGGGTTTAGTTTATTTCTTATCTGGCAGTCTTCCATTTTTGCCCGGATTCTGGGCACGGCGGAATTCCTGCTGGCTCTGTTGTTTGTGCTGAAGACGGGATCGCGGGGCGGATTTGTGGCGCTCTCCGCCTGCCTTCCGGTCTGGTTTCTTTTCTCGAACCGTCGTGGCAGGCTGCTGGCTCTGGCAATTCCGGCAGTGTGCCTGCTTGCGGTGTTGCCGGGCGCTATTCTGTCGCGTCTGGTTGAGATCGCCGTTCCGGGCACTCTTACGGCGAACGCCGTGAGCGAGGATACTTCCGCAGCCTCTCAATTTGAGCGCACTGAGTTGTTCAAGAAGAGCGTTCGCTTCGCAGTTACTCATCCTGTGTTTGGGACGGGTCCGGGAACTTTCATGGATGCCCTGTATTTCGATGATGTGGCGAACAGTACGCACACGGCAGCCCTCGGCACCCATAACGGTTACACGCAGGTGGCGAGCGAGTGCGGTTTTCCGGTGTTCTTTCTCTATGTTGGAGTAATTGTCGGCTCGATTCGCAGCAGTTATCGCGTCGTGAAGCGGACCAGAGGCGTTCCCGGCGCCGAAAATGTCTTAATCATGTCCCTGTGCCTCCTCGGCAGCCTGGTGGCTTACGCGGTTGGTTCGGCATTCGATCACGTCGCTTTCTCGATGACGCTGCCCGTTCTCTCCGGGATCACCGCCGCTCTTGACCTGGCATCGCGGGGTGGCGATCCCCAGTGGATTGCCACCGAAACTGCCGCAGGCAATGTCTAGCCCGTCGGCTTGCCCGATGTCTGGCGAAGGAGATTTCCAATGCCTCCCCGTAACGTAATGCTGATGACCCGCACTCTGGGTCACGGAGGCACGGAACGCCAGCTCACCGAAATCGCCCTTTCGCTCGATCGCGGGCTTTTCACACCCCACGTCGGCTGCGTCGAGAGTAGTGGCTTCCGGGCGGACGAACTGAGGAAAGGCGGAGTGCCCATTCTCGAACTGCCGCTCACCTCTTTCATGAAACCCCGGTGTCTTGTCTGCATGGTCCGACTGCGGCGCTATATCCATCACCACAGGATCGCGGTGCTCCATACGTTCGACACTACGATGAACCTGCTTGGTATCCCCGCGAAGTTGTTTAGCGGACCCGTCGTGCTTTCCAGCCAGCGCTGCTATGAAGACACTATCTGGCCTCCGTACCGCAAACCGGCCCGTCTAGCTCACATGTTCGCCGACGCCGTGGTTGTCAATTGCGAAGCGGTGAAGGCGCATCTGCTCCGCGACTACGCGGTGCCGGAGCGCAAAATCCATGTCTGTTATAACGGCTTCGACACTTCAGTTTTCTACCCCGCGCCGACGCAACGGCCGCCCTCATTGTCCGGTGCCTCTCTCGTGATTGGCACGGTGTGCGTGCTGCGTGCGGAGAAAGGTCTGGTGACCCTGCTCGAAGCGTTCTCCGTGGTGAGGAGTTCCCACCCCGGTCTCCGTCTTGTCATCGTCGGCAGCGGGCCCGAACTCGGGGGTCTCGAACGTCTGAGTAGCGATCTCGGACTCGCGGGCGACTGCCTGTTTTACCCTTCCACGAACGACGTGCCCTACTGGCTGCGAACGATCGACGTGTTCGTGCTTCCCTCGCTGTCGGAGGCTCTCTCCAATTCGATTATGGAAGCCATGGCCTGCGGTTGTTGCACTATCGCGTCGCGCGTGGGCGGCAGCCCCGAATTAATAGAGGACGGGGTGACCGGGATGCTGTTCGAGGCCGGTTCCGTCCCGGGCCTTGTGGAGAAACTCCGGGTAGCCATCGAGAATCCGGAACTGCGCCGCAATTTATCGCAACAGGGACAGGCCCTGGTCTCGCAGCGGTTTTCCAGCCAGATCTCGGCTCGCCGGATGGAGGAAATCTACCTGCGGTTCCTGTCATGAGATGGTTTTCTTAGAATGAAATCCGTAGCTTCCGGCAGGTTTTGAAAATTTATGTGCGGTATTGCGGGATTTGTAGCAACACAGTTACCGGAAGACGCTGAAGCGGCGGTTCGTGCGATGGTGAACTCGCTCGCGAGGCGCGGGCCTGACGCCGAGGGCATGGCCCGCTGGCCCTCTGCCATATTCGGCCATCGTCGTCTCTCGATTTTCGATTTGAGCGACGCGGGCAGCCAGCCCATGCTCTCCGATGACGGACAGATCGGTGTTGTCTTCAATGGCGCGATTTTCAATTTTCTCCGGCTGCGCGGGGAACTGGAGGCGCACGGCCGCCGGTTTCGCTCCAACTGCGATACCGAGGTGCTGGTGCATGGCTACGACCAGTGGGGGCTTGACGGCCTCATCGAACGCCTGCACGGCATGTTTGCCATCGCCGTCTGGGATAACCGGCGCGGCACTCTCTCGCTCGTTCGGGATCGGCTCGGCGTCAAGCCCCTGGTCTACGCCTCGCGGGACGGGCAGATCGCCTTCGCCTCTACCGTGAGCGCCCTCCATCAGACGGGCCTGCTGCGGGATATCGATCCCATTGCGGTGCTCGAGTTTCTCGAGTTCGGCTTCGTCACCGACGATCGTTGCATATTTTCGGGTGGCGTGAAAGTTCCAGCCGGAACGATTGTCGAGTGGCGCGCTGGTGTCATCACCTCCCGCCGCTACTGGACGCTTCCCGAAGTCGAAGAGAGCTCGCCCATCACTTTCGAAGAAGCCGTCGGGGAAACAGAGCGCCTGCTGATCGAAGCCGTCCGTCTGCGCCTCGAAGCCGACGTTCCCGTCGGAGCGTTGCTGAGCGGCGGCATCGATTCCGGGCTGGTCTGCTGGGCAATGGCTAAGCTCAACGCCAATATAACGGCGTTCACAGTTGGCGCCCCGGGCGACCCGGCCGACGAGTCCGCCGACGCCAGGCACACTGCGCGGATACTGGGAATTCCGCACGAAGTGGTGGAACTGTCCGCCGGCGACGCGGCCACCGTGGACGACGTTGTTTGCGCTTATGGCGAACCCTTCGGCTGCTCATCGGCTTTGGGCATGCTGCAGGTGTCGCGCGCTGTAAAACCGAAAGCAACCGTCCTTCTTACCGGTGACGGCGGCGACGACGTTTTTCTCGGCTATCCCTTTCAAAAGCATTTCTGGATGGCGCAACGCCTCGCCCGCAGGCTGCCTGATTTTTCGTCGAATCTTTGGCGGACTGTTCGTCCCGCTTTCGCCGGCGTCGAAGGCCTGCGCCGCGCCCGGCACTTTCTCGACTACGCAACCGGTGGCCTGGGGGCCGTTACGCGCGTACACGACGGGCTTCCCGGCTATGAGCGGCTCAACCTTCTCGGCGACCGCCTTTCATCCGGCACCATTGACCAGCGAAGGATTCCGCTGACCGGCGTCCCGGCGCGCAACCTTTTTGCCGATTGCCTGGCTTACGAGCAGCGAACGCGTTTCGTCGCCGAATTCATGACGAAGGTCGATGGTGGCGCGATGCACTACGCGATTGAAACCCGCTCGCCGTTGCTCGATCAGAAGCTTTGGGAGTTCGCCGCCCGGCTTCCGTTTTCCCTCCGTCTGCATAAGGGGAATCTGAAAGCGATCCTGCGCGAAATTGCCAGCCGGCGGCTCGGCCCGGAGATAGCCTCTCGCCGCAAACGCGGCTTCACCGTGCCGGTACAGGAATGGCTCGCCGGCCGCTGGCGCGGCGAGCTCGAAGAGATTGCTTCCGGCTCGCTGCTGGAAAAAAATGGCTGGTTGCGCGCCGGTGCGATCCACGCTGCGACGAAAGAGGCAGCGGAACGAGGAACTGCGCCCAGGCAGCTTTGGTATCTTCTGGTGCTCGAGCGGTGGATGCGCGCGGACTGCTCTTCCTCAGGCCCCGGGTGAATAGGTCACCTGCCCATAGCCGCCGGCGCTGGCTCGCGCTCCCCACTCGCGGTGGAAAATGTCATTTCCGATATACTGGCGTCAGGAGTTCCCTCTGGATCTTCGCGCAACACGCTGGCGCCGCAGGGGAATTGCTGCCATCGATAACAAGGCGTTCGTTTGCGTTTGACGCGGGATAACCTTACTTTCCCGTTAGGTAGTTGCGGCGGAGCCGACCTATCGGTATCAATGATCGGTTTATGACGGGATGAAGCCAATTCGTGTTGTCGCGTTTGTCGAAGCCGACACTGTTACGGGCCCCGCCGGGAATCTGCTCCGATTTTGCAAACTGGCTCAGGCCGAGGGCAGCGTCACGGTTTCCATCGCCGCGTTTCACCGTGCGGGTTCGGCGCCAATCGCCTCTCATGCTTTCTTCGAGGCGGTTCGCTCGTCTGGTGTCGGATTGGATATCATTCCGGAGCGGTACCGCTTCGATCGTGCCGTCATCCCGTTGCTGCGTGATGCCGCTGAAAGGCGTGGAGCCGACATCATTCAGACTCATGCCGTAAAATCCCACTTCCTCATTCGGTACGCGGGGCTGCACCGGCAGTTTCGCTGGATTGCTTTCCAGCACGGCTACACCGGGGAAGACCTGAAAATGCGCCTCTACAACCAGCTGGATCGCTGGTCTCTTCCTGCGGCGGACCGCGTTGTGGCCGTTTGCGGTCCATTTGCAAAAGCCGTCGCGAACATCGGCGTAAAGCCGGAGAACATTCACGTATTGCCGAATTCGATCCAGCCCCGGCGGCTCCCCGATGAGGGTGCGATTCGCAGCCTGAGAGAACACCTCGGCATTTCGGACTCCGCCAGGGTCATTCTGTCGATTGGCCGGCTTTCCAGCGAAAAAGCTCACTCCGATCTGCTCTCGGCGCTCCTGCGGTTGAAAACAGACGACCCGCAACTCGCCACCCGTCTGATATTGGTCGGGGACGGCATCGAACGGCGCAATCTCGAAAATATCGTCGCCTCGTCCGGGCTGGCGGATCGGGTAATCTTTGCCGGTCACCAGAGCGACGTATGGCCTTACTTCGGGTTAGCCGATCTGTTCGTCCTTCCGTCCCTCAGCGAGGGGTCGCCGAACGTCTTGCTGGAGGCGATGTGCGCGGGCCTTCCAATTGTCGCCACTTCGGTAGGCGGCGTGCCCGAAACCGTTGAAAATGAATCCAGCGCGATGCTTGTTCCTCCGCGTGACCCGGGCGCGCTCGCGGTGGCGATGCGGCGGGTTCTCAGCGATCCGCCCCTGAGCACCCGCTTAGCCGCAAATGCGTCGGCCCGCGTCCTCGAATGCTTTTCCCCTCAATCTCATTACAACCGGCTCCTTGAAATCTATCGAGCTACGATGGCAACCTCTCGTGGGATGAAGTCATGACCGTGGTTTCGGTAGTCGTCCCTCTGTTTAATAAACGCCAATGGATTCAGCGGGCGCTGGACTCAATTGCCTCTCAAACGTTCACGGCCATTGAGGTCATCGTCGTGGATGACGGGTCCACAGACGGCGGCGACGACGTCGCCGCGCTGTATCCGGATGGAAGGTTCCGGCTGATCCGGCAGGAGAATGCCGGCCCTGGCGCCGCACGCAACCGGGGACTGGAAGAATGCACCTCGGAATTTATTGCGTTTCTCGATGCCGACGATGAATGGCTCCCGGACTATCTGGAAGCATCCGTTCGGGAAATGCAGCGACTCGGGCCGGACGTTGCCGCAATTTCCTGTAGCTTCCTGAATGGGGCCGACGACGTTTCCTCCGCAAACATGTGGATCCGGCGCGGAATATCCAACGGTCTCTTCCGTATCCAGGCCGATACCGATCCGGTTTTGCTGGCGCACCGGCTGGCCTTCATGCACCCCTGTTGCACAGTGGCGCGACTGAAAGTAGTTCGACGCTGGCGTGGCTTTTATGGCGAGGATAAGTGCCGGTACGCTGAAGACTCGTTTCTATGGCTCAAGATCCTGCTGAACGAAACCGTTGCCCACGACCTTTTCGCGCGCGTTCGGATTCATCACGGAGCTGGAAACCTGAGCCAGAATCTTAACGGCGCGCGCCCCGTTGAACCGTTCCTCGAGCGCCACGAACTGATTGAACAGGTGTGTCCGGAGAACTTGCTCCCGCTTCTGAAACGTCTTTTTTCGTTTCGGGCTTTCAAGACCGCGTGTATGCTCGGCTATTGGGGCCACTGGCAACAGGCCTCGGCTTTGCGGCGTCGCTTTCGCACACTGGGTGACACCGGCTTACCTTATTTCTGGCGGTCATATTTATTCTCCACGCCTCTGGGTCCGGCCATTGCGGCCACGTGGCGCGCGCTAGCGAGCCGGCCTGACCCGCCTCAACGTTAGAGATGAACCTCGCGGTGTCGAACCGCCGGTATCGGATCGGCGGCATTTTCACGTGCCGGCGCGGTTGCTACTATTGATTCTTGATTTGGCCGTTGCTTTTCCTTGCATGTTGCGTCGGCATTCTCTACGTTGTAGCGGGATATCCATTCCTGTTAAGGTGGATCGCCACACGCCGATCGATTCCAGTCCGGAAGCTCCCGCGGACGTCGAGCATCTCAATTCTGATCGCGGTCCACAATGGCGAACTCTTTCTCGCCGACAAGCTGGATTCTATCGTTAATCTGGATTACCCTCGCGACCTCATGGAAGTGTTTGTGCTCTCCGATGGCTCGACCGACCGCACAGCCGCGATCGCGCGCACTTATTCCTCACGGGGAATTCAGTTGATCGCGCTCCCCAAAGGCGGTAAACCAGCTGCTCTCAACGCCGGAATTCTGCGCAGCAGCGGCGAAATCCTCATTCTCACCGATGTCCGCCAGGTCCTCGAACCCCAAAGTGTCCGGGAACTCGTCGCCTGTTTTGCCGACCCAACCGTCGGCGTCGTCAGTGGCGACCTGCCCACCCTCGAAGGCATCGATCTGGAAGAAGCCAGTACTTCTCTCTATTGGCGGTACGAGCGCGAGATTCGGAAGAACCTGGGAAAACTCGGATCCACGTTCGGTGCGACGGGACCTTTCTATGCCATCCGTCGCGATCTTGCCAGCGTCATGCCGGCGGGCACTCTTCTCGACGATATGTATCTCCCTCTCGGTGCATTTTTTCGCGGCTTTCGTTTGATCGTCGATGAAACCGCCCGCGCCATCGAGTACCCTCTCTCGATCCACGGCGAGTTCCGGCGCAAGGTCCGAACCCTGGCGGGTAACTACCAGATTATGTCGCTCTACCCGGCACTGCTCAGCCCGCGCAACCCCATGCTTTTTCATTTCGTGTCGTACAAGATCGGGCGCCTGATGCTGCCCTGGCTGTTCCTCGGTCTTTTCTTTTCAGGTTTCGGCCTGCCGCAACCATGGGCATCCATCGCCGTCTTCGGACAATTGGCGTTCTACGGGCTTGCGGCCGCGGACACCCTCCTCCCGGCGAGTTCCGGAATCAGGCGTCTGTCCACGGCAGCCCGGACCGTGGTGGCTATGCTCGCCGCCGCTGCCCTTGCTCTCCCGGCATTTTTCGTGAGTCCCGAGCGCCTCTGGGTGGTGACGCAGGCCCGGCGTCGCGATTGAACGCCCCGATATCTGCCATCGCCCGGCAGTATTATGGGAATTAGTTTCACATCCGCAGACTGCCGCCGGTTCCGGCTAAACGGCAACTCCAACTGTGGTCCCTCCAGAAGCTTTATTCGCACATTCATTTCCTCCACAGCCTGAGCGGACGCGCGGAATCGATCTACGCTCTGACGTCCTGCGAGCGGCGCGACCGCATCCTTCAGGCTGAGCTTGCGCTTGACCCGAAAACCCTCACAATGGCTTTCACGGCGTACTCGCAGGCCGACGAGGACGGTATCCTTGCTGAGATCTTCTCGCACATTGGAACAACCGACCGCCGTTTTATCGACTTCGGCTGTGGCGACGGGATGGAGAATAACTCAACTTACCTGCTTCTGACAGGCTGGACCGGCTTCTGAATGGACGGTGGAGAGCAGAACGTCGGAATCGTTCGTGAATCCTTCGTCGACTATGTGGCTGATCGCCGCTTAGTCGTTGACCGCGCATTTATTACGCGCGAGAACATCGATTTCGCTCATCTCCTCCACCGGCTTTACGGGAGAAGTCGATTTTCTCAGTATCGACCTTGACCGCAACGACTACTGGATCTGGGAAGCATGACCGCCGTGCGTCCCCGCGTAGTAGCCATTGAGTACAACGCTACTTTCCGGCCTCCCCACAAAATTGTGCAGGAATATAACCCGTCGCACGTTTGGAATTCCGATAACGCTTTCGGCGCCAGCCTCTCCGCAGTTGATGCGCCTGGCTCGAAGCTGGGATATGTTCTGGTGGGTTGCTCGTTCGCCGGTACGAACGCCTTTTTCATTCGTCAGGACCTGAAAGCCGGTAAAGTTTAGCCGGCCATTCACCGCCGAACATCACTATCGCGAACCCATGTACGACGCTTTTGTGCGCGGTTTCAGCGGTCACCGCCGAGCTGTCGGCAAGTATCGCGTCCTGTAAATTCCGGAGCCGGCGTCACGGATGCGAACCGGTCGGCGTCACCTTCAATAAATAATCGGGATAAAGCACGGCGTCGAAACTGCCGCCACTGTTTTCGGCGGCAAGTTCGTTTTCATTCGAATATCCCTGTACGCGCATTTGCGGGAAGTAAAAATGCAGCGTCGGGATCGCCTCCCTCGGCGCGAGCAGCGTCTTCTCCCCCATTCTGTTCGCGCGCAGCGCGTCGAGCAGAGCGCCGGGGTGCGGATCGTTTTGTGCCGGTCGCCCCGAGAGCTGATGCTGCGCGTTCCAGATCAGCAGGCAGCCGACAGCCCCCACCGCGCCGTATACCAGCGCGGTCCGCGCCGGCCGCGCCACCGCCGGCGCCAGCATCCACGCCGTGAACAATTCCACCGCCGGGAAAAACGGCGTCATGTACCGGGGGCTTTCCGCATACACCCTCAGTGTTGCCAGAATCATCAGCCCGGCGAACAGCCCGAACGTGACCGCGCCATCACGCCCCGCCCGCTTTCTCGTGAACACAAGCAACGCCAGCGCCGCGGCAAAGAGACACCACTCCGCCGGCGAAATCGCGAAACGATACGCCCATGTCTGAGCCAGGGTCACATCGCCCCACGCGCCCTTCCGGAAAACCGCCAGATACAGCATCACAAGATAGGCTTTAATAAAGCTGAGTTTCAGCAGCCCCGTCGGCCAGACCACCAGAATTGTGGCGATCAGCAGCCCCGCCGAGTTCCTCGCCAGCAGCCAGTTCGAATGGAGCCGCGCGCGCTGCCACCAGGCAAAGATCACCAGAACCAGGATCGGAACGAACGCCACTTCCAGGGTGCAGAAAGCCAGCCCGGCAAACACCACCGCGCCATAGTAAAAGCGGCGCCCCCCGCCTGCGGCCGCTTTGGCCAGCAGCATCAGGCCGCACACATACCAAAGGACGAACATCATATGCGGCGCCAGTTCCGTGGTCTCCAGCGTCACCGGGCTCCAGAGAAACAGCGCGGACGAAAGAATCGCCGCCACCTGCCCTTCTCTTCCCCCCAAAATGAAAAGGCTTCCGAAATACATCGCCAGCATCGTCAGCAAAGGGAAGACAAAGGACAGCGCGCGCTCCGCGTGCTCATCGGCGCCCGCAGCCGAAGGAATCGCAAGCCACAAATAGTAGAGCGGCCCGTGCCAGTGCCGGTAAACAACCGGATCGTTCCCGCTCCGTGCCAGCGTCGAAAGCGAGGCCTGCTGGCTCGCATCCGCGCCCCGTCCCCTGCCGACCGCGATGAATTCGGAGAGTGGCATTGACCCGACATCGAGCCAGTTATGCTCCACCCCCAACCCCGCCGCGAACATATAGTCGGCTTCGTCGTAAGCGTAAAGAGAATGGGAGATTTGACCGCGGACCAATGTGAAAGCGACTGTCAGAAGAATGGCAAGCGCCGCCAGATGCTTCATCTGCTCTTTCCCCTTGTCGCCGTCGCTTTGCTGAATGACCGCAACCGACATTATCCACTATCGGTTAATAGACATCTCAACGCCGATACTGCGCAGCAGGATCCGGCGCACTGGTTCTCCGGCCTGGCACGTCCGAAGGTTCAGAGCCCGGATATTTCGGACGTATTCGCGGGCCGCGCGGCGCGGGAGCCGACATGGTAGGCGAAGGCCCGGCGCTTTGCCCCTCAAAACGCCCAAAGCAAACTCGTGTACCCCGTATTGGCCCGGTAGTTCTGGTCTTCCGCGAGCACCCCGAATTCCTCGTGATACCCGTAATACTGGTATCCCGCATTCCACCGCAGCTTCTCGTTAAGCCGCACTGACAGCCGGACCAGCGGTGTCTGGTACGTCAGCGGAAACGTCTGCACGTTGTAGAAAACCTGCGCCGCCGCCGTCGGTTGCGCCGCAAGCGATGCCCGCCCGTCGCCCGTATCCTTCGTCAGGCTATAGCCAAGATACAGATCCGCGCGTTTCATCAGGGCAAATCTCATCCCCAGATTCAGCGCATGGATATTGCTGATGTAAATCGAATCCACATTGCTCACCAGAGACGGAAAAGGCGTCCCCGCGAAAAATGCAATCCCGCCCGCCGTATCCAGATGCAGCTTCGAATACGAAGCGTCGAACGACATGCCGGTTTTCACCATCCACGCCGCATCCGCCGAATAAGTCCGCGCATGCGAGCTATATGATGTCACCACAATCGAATTGTTGTTGTAGTTCTCCTGGTAGCTTGCGCCCAGCGACGTATTCTTCCGGCGATACTGCGTCCGCGCCCGAATTTCGTGGTAATTCCGGAGGCTGATCGGCGTAAAGGGGTTGCTGTTGACGCCCACCTCCCCCTCCAGATGCATCCGCAGCCCCGTAACCGGCGTCCAGTTGGCGCCAGCTACTCCCGCCGTCGTGTGGTTCGATTGTTCCGCGCTCACGCCGTGAAAGGGCGAGCCGAGCGCCCCGGCATCCTCGGTGGACCGGATCAGCCGATCCGCATACCGGAATCCGCTGAACATATCGAACTTCTTCGAAAATTTATAGCGCGCATCGGTTGAGTTGGTGAATAACCGGACGCCCAGAAACTGGAAGTTGATCGTCGTGAACTGGAAGGTCGCATCGCTGAATTCGGTGAACGCGTTATCCCCCACCATGCGGGTATCGGCAACGGACGAATTATTGATCACCGTAAAACGCGAAGATGAAAACAACGTCACGTTGAAATCGCCTGTCAACACCGGCCGGTCGCCTGTTCCCGTGACTGCCACCTGCTGATTCTGCGACGCGCCGAAGCGATCGGTGCCGATCGCCGTTTCGTCCTGGATGAAATCGCCCTTACCGCCGGAGTAACTCGCGCGCGCATTCATCGTGATCCAGCTGAACTCGCCGATCAAATTGCCCATCCAGCTCGGCGTGCGCCCGCGATACGGCAGCGATGATTGATAGCTCTGCAGGACCGCCGGGCTCGTGCCCGCCTCCGGCGTCGTCACACTGCCCGCCGAATCTTCCTTGAAATATTCCCAGCGGCGCTGTACCGTCAGACGGAATGCCCTGAACTTCGCATCGAAGCCCAGCCGGTATTCGTTGTATTGCTGGCGCACGTTCTGAAAGATCGGATAGACATCGCCCTGCGAATTGTATTCCTCTTCCGTCATAAGCGTCGGGCCGTTCTCCGTCATGTGTCCGTACCCGGCGTGGATCCGAAAGGCGCTCTGCGGGAACAGCGTCAGATCGTGATCCTGCCAGCGATGTGTTGTGTCCTCCAGATGTTCTCCCGAAGCTACGGTGAGTCCCGGATTGAAATAGTCCACCGAGCGCCAAGTCATGTCATACCGGTAGAGCCGGTTTTTCTGCACACGGAGAGTGGCGGATTGATACGGATCGTTGCCAAGCCCCGAAGTGGTCAGCACAATCTCGTCAAACCAGTTGCCCTTGCCATCGAGCGAATGAATCGAAAGCGAACTGCCGAGCAGCCGCACGCCATTGCCGTAATTCACGTCGCTGCGGTACTTGCCGTCGTCGCCGCCCACGGAGGCAAACCGGTAGCCCAGTTCCCAGGATTGCGAGATATTGTATTTCGCAAACGTGTCGCCTGCCGCCGGACCCACCTGCTCGCCATCAGTCGGCGCATCCGTCTGCTGCGCGAACGCGAGCGCCGGCACAAAGACAAACAACGCTGCGACCCGAGCCCGGTTCATCGCAGGAACCTCGCATCGCTGTTCGATCCGTGAATCCGCACGTGGCACAGCGTGCACTGCCGGTATCGGGGATCCAGCATGTTGTGCGACGCGGACTGCACGTACACGCCCATATTCTCCCGGCCGAACGTGCCCGCCCCGTTGTGGCATTCGAGGCAAACCGTGAATACCACCGGACGCTTCAGCAGTTTGGCGTTCGTCGAACCGTGCGGCACGTGGCATGCCATGCAGCCTTCGATGCGCACGCTGGCATGCTCGAAGACGAACGGTCCGCGTTTATCCACGTGGCACTTCAGGCACGGCTGTTCGTTATCGTGCGAGGCCGTCAGCATGGTTGATCCGGATCCCATCTGCCACGACGCCGCGAAGCTGCCGTGCGGATTATGGCAATCCGTGCACTGCATGGCGCCTTCATTCACCCGATGCTTCACCGGCATGCTGAACTGTGCGCGGATCGGCGCATGGCAGCCGTAGCAGAGTTCGCTCTGCTTTTTCGCGAGCAGGTACTTCGGCGCGGGCGAGTTATGGATGGAATGGCAATTCGTGCAAACCACATTGGCTTCCGTGTGCGCCGAATGCCGGATATTCGCCTTCGAAAAATCTTTCGCATGGCAGCTGAGGCACGTATCGAGCACCTGCGTCGGCGTCATCTGCGGAAAAGTGCGGATCGTGGCCGCGCCACCGCCCGCCGCGAAATGATCGCCGCCGGGTCCATGGCAGCCTTCGCAGCCGGTTTTCCCCGGCGCTTCTTTCCCGGACGCGATGGATTTGTAGTGGGGGTTCTTATAGAAGTTTTTGTACAGGTCGACATGACACATGCCGCACTGTTCGCTGCCGATGTACTGATTGGCCGGCCCCGGCGCGGGCGCCTGTGCGGAGGCGCAGAGCGCAAACACCAGAACCTCAACTGACGCCGCGATGATCTGGCTGCGCACTCGCATGTCTGATTACCAGCATAGAGGGAGTCGGCCTGACCGTTGTCACAAAGATGTCAAAAAGTTGTACCCGGCATAAGTACGGGGATAATTTTACATAAATATCACAACTCAGCGACATGCCTTGCTTACCTTTACGACAAGCTGGCGTATAGAGGGAAACTGTCGATGAAATCCATGAATCTGAATGTATGCCTGAAGTCCGCGCTGTTTCTGGCGGTCGCGATTGCGGCGCAGGGACAAACCCCGCCGAATGTCTACCGCGTCGTGAACCTCGTATCCAATGTGGCCGGCGTGGCAGCGGTAACCGATCCCAATCTGGTGGATGCATGGGGGATCTCCAACGCGGCGACACCGTTCTGGGTTTCCGACCACGTCGCCGGACTTACCACCGTATACGCCTCCACCGGTGTCGCCTCCGCAACCGTCGTGACAATTCCCTCCGCCACCACCGGGGGCACAGGCAAGCCGACCGGACAGGTGCAGAATTCTGCCGGCTCCGCCTTCACTCTGGCCAACGGTGCGAATGCGAGTTTCATTTTCAGCACAGAGGACGGGATGATTGTGGCCTGGAACAGCGGCTCGGCGAAACTGGCTGAAGTCAAGGCCAATAATTCCGCCAGCGGCGCTGTCTACAAGGGTCTCGCGATCGGCACCAGTGCGGCGGGCGGCACTCTCTACGCCGCGAACTTCAACTCCGGCAAAATCGACACGTGGGGACCGGGATTCGCTGCCGCTACGTTAGCTGGCGGCTTCAAAGACCCCGCCATTCCGGCTGGCTTTGCGCCGTTCAATATCTGGAATCTCGGCACCAGCCTGTATGTAGAATACGCCAAACAGGACGCAAAGCAGTTTCTCGATGTCGCTGGAGCGGGAAACGGCTACGTTTCCGTCTTCGACATGAACGGGAATCTGCTGCAACATCTGATTTCGGGTGGCGCTCTGAATTCGCCCTGGGGCGTTGCGATCGCCCCCGCTGGTTGGGGCGCGTTCGGTGGCGCGCTGCTGGTGGGCAATTTCGGTGATGCGCGCATCAACGCGTTCAACCTCACAACGGGCGCATTCCTCGGCGCCCTGCAGAATTCCACCGGTAGTCCGATCACTATCTCCGGCCTGTGGGGCCTGGTGTTTGGCAGCGGAACCAAGGCCGACGGCAACACGCTCTACTTTACGGCGGGCATGCCGGATGGCTCGACGATTGCCCGGGGCCTCCTCGGCAGCATCGCACCGCCTTCAAACATCGCCGCGGTGGTTAGTGCCGCCAGCTGGATGCCGGGCCCCATCGCGCCTGGCGAAATCATCGTCATTGGCGGCCAGACCGTTGGAGCGATACCCCTGGTTTCCGCTACGATTCCGACAAGCGGAAGCATCGCCACAACCTTGGGTGGTGTCACGGTGGCGATCAATAACGTCTCGGCGCCGATCCTTTATACCAGCGGTTCCGAGACCAGCGTCCAGGTGCCGGACGCCCTGATACCCTCCCCGTTCAGCGAATTTGCGAACGTGGTGGTTCAAACTCCCGGGCAATCGTCGCAGACGTTCATCGTTCCCATGAATACAGTTGCTCCCGGCTTGTTTACCACAAATGCGGAGGGAGTCGGCCAGTTGGCAGCCATGAATCAGGATGGCAGCGTGAACACGGCCACGAACGCGGCGACGGCGGGTTCCAGCGTGACAATTTACGCCACGGGCGAGGGAGCAACCAGCCCCGCCGGCGCGGACGGCGCGATCCAGAACGGGATGAGCCGTTCGCCGATTCTGAAGGTCTCCCTCACGATCGGTGGCCAGGTGGCAACGGTGCTGTCGGCCGGCACGCCGATCGGTGAATTATCCGGCGTAATGGTGGTCCAGGCCGTGGTTCCGACTGGTCTGACGCCGGGCTCCGTGCCCGTCGTGCTGACCGTCGGCACCGTGAGTACAACCCAGAACGCCACGATCACAGTTAAGTAACGTCAGGTTAGGTCGATCCCGAAAAAAGTCGGCATTTCCACCCCAGTTGCGAGTGGAAATGCCGCGACTGGGGTTGTTACAGGTAACGAGGGACGATGACCAGGCGAACGAAGATTATTTACGCGAAGATGGTGGTTGTTCTGGCTGCCATTCCGGTATTGATGTACGCGTATGAATACGGGCCGATTGCGGGCGTTACGGGCGCTCCGCTCGATAATCCCACAGCCTGTATTAATTCGGGTTGCCACGTGGGCACGGTCAACTCCGGACCGGGAAATGTGAAAATAGTACTGCCAGCAGGCAACTCGGGCACTTATGTGCCTGGGCAAGCGATGCAGATTCTGGTGCAGATTACAGATTCTACGAAGATCGCGTACGGATTCCAGCTCACTGCGCGTATGGGCAGCGCGAACACAACGCAATCAGGTGATTTCATCACGACAGACGCCAACACCCAGGTTCTCTGCACTGACAGCAGCATTAAGTTGAACGGCAAGACATGCTCGACGACGTACCCGATCGAATACATCGAACACACCGACACCGGTTACGAAGCTTCGATCGCATCAACGCCTAAAGGATCGTACACATATAGTTTCAATTGGACCCCGCCAGCCGCGGGCAGCGGCAACGTAACGCTCTACGTGGCGGCCAACTGCGGCCCTGGAGATCCGCCTGAGCCGACGCCGACCAATGTCTACACCTCGAAAATCACACTGACCCAAGCCTCGTCATCCGCTCCCACGCCGGCCATCACCAATGCGCAGGATGCGGAAAGCGCGCGCACCTCCTTTACCTCGGGACAATGGGTCGCGATCTATGGGACCAATCTTTCCAATACGACCAGGTTCTGGAACACCAGCGACTTCACAGGAGGCACGTCAACGGGCAGTCCGCTTCCCTCGAAAATCGATGGAGTCAGCGTGTCAATCGGTGGCCAACCGGCTTCGGTGTATTACGTCAGCCCGACTCAGCTCAATGTTCTCTCGGCGTCCGGTCTCACCGACGGCCCGGGCTCCGTTGTAGTGACCAACAATGGGACCGCCAGTTCGTCATTTTCGGGCACGGTTGTTCAGTCTTCTCCGTCGTTTTTCTATTACCCGGCAGGCGGAAATCTTTATCCGTTGGCAGTGCATGTCAGTGACGGCGTTTTGGTTGGCGATCCCGCTGTCCTCGCAGGTACCGAAAAGGCACACCCCGGGGAAGTCCTCGAAATGTTTGCGAATGGCATCGCGCCCGCCACCGGCGGGATCATCGTGCCAGTTACGCAGTTCCCGCAACAAGTCACAATCACAGCCGGAAGCACCGCACTCACGACCAGCGCGCCGTTTCTGGTTTCAGCGGGCGAATTCCAGGTCAACGCCACTTTGCCGGCCACCATAGCGACCGGTAATTACGCGCTGGCTATGACGGTTCCGAACGGCTCGACCTCGACCGCGGGTGTCACCGTTACGCTTCCTGTCGGGCCGTAACCATCCGGCCCAAAAATCATTTTGAGAATTTCCGCGCCCCCGCGCCACCTGTATTCCTGCACGGCTTTTCATGCACGAATACGACATCGCGTTAAAGAGCGTTCTCCGGCGGCTGACCGGCGGAGTCCTGCGGGAATTGACCGGCTTCGCGGTCAAACGCTGGCACAACGCCGAGCTTCCGGCCGTCCAGAGCCGACGCGCCGACATGCTGGGCGAGACCGCCGACGGCACGCTGCTGCACATCGAACTGCAAAGCACGAATCAATCGGGCATGGCGCTGCGTATGCTCGAATACGCGACGGCAATCCAGCGGCAGTTCGGGCAGTTTCCCGAACAGGTGGTTCTGTATGTCGGGGCGACGAGGCTGCGTATGAAGGGCGAACTTAAAGGCCCGCAACTGGCGTTTCACTGCCGGATCGTGGATATTCGCGAACTGGACGGCGACCAGTTGATCGCGTCTGGCCGTGTGGAGGACAATGTAATTGCGGTGTTGGCGCGGCTGCGCCATGAGCGTGCCGCGGTCCAGCGGGTTCTTCGACGCGTCGCGAGCTGTGGGCCGCGAAAACGGGCGCAGGCGTTCGCGGAGTTGATGTTGCTGGCGGGTCTGAGGAATCTCGGGCCATTCATCGAGCGGGAGGCGAAACAAATGCCGATTTTGAACGACATCATGGACCATCCGGTGCTGGGACGCGAGCGGAAACGCGGCATCGCGATGGGCCTTGAAAAAGGGCTGGAGAAGGGCCGCAAAGAAGGCCGCAAGGAAGGCGAGCGGGCGATCGTTCTGCAGCTAATCTCGCAGCGCTTCGGTCCGCTGCCGGACCCGGTCCGCAAACGCGTCGAGACAATGCCCGCACCGAAGCTCGAGCGCATCACCCAGCGTCTGCTGGGAGCCAGCAGCCTCGACGAACTCATGTCCGCGAAATAACCTGGACCAATTTCATCGAGTCCATAAACCCAAATGCGTCGGCAAGAAGCCAGACGATGGTGGGTACATGCTTCAGACGGTGCGGCCGAGCGACGTTCGGCCTCGTGGAGTTTCGCCGCGTCCTGATGGCACTGGGAAAAACCCGCGCTCGCTTCATATCAGGATCTACGATAATTCCGAAACTCCACTAATCCACGTAGCAACGTTTCACCCGCGCGCTGATCCCGCAAAGCACGTTATACGAAATCGTTCCCGCCGTTTTCGCAATCTGCTGCGCATCGAGCGAAACATCTCCCTCACGTCCCAGCAGAGTGACTTCGTCGCCAGGCTTCAGCTGCGGCGAAGCCGTGACATCGATCGTTGTCAGATCCATCGACACCGTGCCGAGAATCGGGGCCAGCCGCCCTCCCGCAATCACTTTCCCCTTATTCGACAGCCGATGCGAAATGCCATCCGCATAGCCAGCCGCGAGTACCGCGATCCGCATAGGCGCTGCCGACACGAAGCTGCCGCCATAGCCAACCCGCGCGCCTGCCGGCAGATCCTTGATCGCGACGATCCGCGTCTTCCATGACAACGCCGGTCTTACCCGCAAAGCCGAATCCGGCGCATTGCCACGCGCCTGCGACACGTAACCATAGATCGCGTGGCCCGGTCGCACCAGGGGTTTTGCCGCACCTGGACGCGCATAAGCGATCGCGTTCGTGCTCGCGCAATGCGTCAGCGGTGGCGTAATGCCGAAAGCCGCAAGCGCCACCGTCATCTCATTGAACGCGCGGATCTGGTCATCAGTCTGCGACGACGTGAAATCCGCGGCGGAGGCGAAGTGCGACATCAGACCCTCAAGCCGGATACCCGGCGAAGCCAGGACCGCGGCCGCAATCTCGGCTGCCGCTGCGCTCGTGCCTAACCGGTTGAGCCCCGTATCGATCTTGAGATGAACATCCAGTCCCGCAATCCCGCCGATCTCATGAAAGAGAGCGATTTCGCCCACCGAATGCAGCGTGGGCGTGAGGTGAAATTCGCGAATAGACTCGCGTTCCCACGGCATCACGCCCGCCATCACAAGGATGCGGCAATCGATTCCGGCACGCCGCAGGGCAATACCTTCCTCAACGGAACTAACCGCCAGCCACCGCGCGCCTTCTTTCGTGAGGACGCGGGAGACCTCGACCGCGCCGTGTCCGTACGCATCGGCCTTGACCACGCCCATGACTTGCGTACCGGGTCCGGCCGCCGCGCAAACGGCGCGATAGTTGGAGGCGATGCGGGAGCGCGAAATTTCGACGTAGCAACGGGCGGCTTGCGGCACGGAAAGTCTATTTTCGCAGGCTGGCTTTCCCCATGCCGGCCAGCAGCGTTTCGTACTGCGTAGTTACGGCCTCCCAGTCGTACCGTTCCCGCACGCGTTGCAGCGCACGCGCCCGGTAAATTCCGCGCTCCGCGTCACTCATCCGCAGGGCGGACGCCATGAGTGCCGTCAGTTCGGCCTGGTTGGAATAAGCGATTCCCGCATCTCCGCAGACCTCCCGGTTCTCGGTCGTATCCAGATAGAGAACCAATGCGCCGCGCGCCATCGCTTCAATCAGCGCGGGATGCGTACCGCCTACTTCCGTCGCGTGGATGTACGCGAAGCACCATGTGCCCAGTTCGCGATAACCCGCGCCATAGACAGCGCCGGGCATCACAACGCGCGCGTCTTTCGTGTCCCGCACGCGGCCAATATATTCGCCGGCATAAGGCGCATCGCCAATCAGCGCAAGCTTCATTTCCGGCGCATGCACGTTCTCGAATGCCTGTCTCACTTCGAGCGCGCGATTCTCCGGCTCCAGTCGGCTGACGTAGAGAAAATACCGCTGCGGTTCCAGTCCCAACCGGTCCAGCGTTTCGCGCGTAGTTGCCAGGGCCGTGTCCGCGCCATACGGAATGAAAAGCGAATCGGCCTTCCAGTTTTCGCGATAGTACCGCCGGATCGCTTCGGCGTCCGTCACGAAGCGGTTGGGAAAAATCGTCGAGAGATACTCCGACACGAAGTACCACGCGCGCGCGTAACGATTCCACTTTTTCCGCTTCCGCTCGATGCCATCTACATTGAGCGCCACCGGGATCCCCATAATGCGTGGCAGCAAAGTGAAAATCGCGTTGGCTGCGTTGCAATAAAGCGCTGCGTCAATTGGATACGGTCCGCGGCGGAAAGTCAGATGCCAGGTGGAAACGAAGGTATGCGCCAGTGTGTCGAAATACTTGTGGCGGATCGTGGGCAGCCAGACCAGGTCCACTCCGCGATAACTCTCGCCTTCATAACGGTCCCGGCAATAAACCGTGACCCGATGACCGCGTGCCACCAGCCGTGTGGAAAGCTCTTCCGCGAAGGTTTCAAAACCGCCGTAGCATGCGGGGATGCCGCGCGTTCCCAGTAACGCGATGCGCACGGAATCAGCGTTGCTTCGCGGCCCGCGTCGGCGTCAGCGCGGCCGCGAATTTCTTCGGCGCGGGTTTGCTGACCGGATCGAAGGCGAACCAACTGGCCATATATTCGTCGCTGACCCGGCGACGGCTCATGATTTCCCTGCGCTTCTCCATCACGCTGCGCCAGTTATTGAAGAGGAACGGGAAGGCCCGGAGCGACGTGTGTTCCCACAGCAGGCAGCAGCTGACGACGACGGTATCGCGTGCCGTAATCGAAAAGAAATTGCGCCAGTAGAGATCGCCCGTCATGTTCTTCATCCGCAGCAGGAAGCGATTCTTCACCGAGTGCATATTGATTTCCGCTGTGAGATCGCGCCGGTTTCCCGGGGTCGCTTTGCGGACATGATAGCCCTTGGCATACGGTGCGTACAGGCATTTCCAGCCCATCAGCTGGGCTCGCCAGGCGACGTCGGCATCCTCGCGGTAAGCGAAGAAATCATTATCGAAAAACTCGCCGCCGATGGCGATATCCTCGATCATTTCGCGGCGATAGAGCGCGGCTGCGGCTGTCGCCCCGAAAACATATTCGTAATTGCGGAAGTGGCCGTTATCCGGCTGGCGGCTGCCACGGTCCAGGTGCCGGAGATTGGGAGTGAAATAAATACCGGTGGAATCGACGAGCGGCTCTTTCGGGAAATCGAAGGTAGCCATCATCGTCATGAGCTTGCCGCAGACGGTGCCGACTTTCGGATCCATGCCACCGGCGGCGACCAGCGCTTCCATAAATCCCTGCAGTAGCAGCACGTCGGGATTGAGCGTCAAAACCCATTCGGAATCGGACATTGCGATGGCCTGATTCTGCGCGGCCGAGAACCCGATGTTTTCCTCGTTGTAGACGATGCGGCAGCGATCCTCGAAAGGCTCGAGAATATCGATGGTTCCATCCGAGGAGTTATTATCGATGACGATAATTTCCTTGAACGGATATTTCTGATCCAGCACCGATTCGAGGCAACGCTTAATAAAGCGGCCGCTGTTATAGGTGACGATGGTTACCGAGACAAAGTCGCTACGGAACATGTACGCGAGTGTTTTCTCCAGTCATCGAAAATCGCTTCTACTGCGTAACGCCTGCTACACACCTTTACTTACTACCCCGCCGCAGGCCCGGAAGATGGGCGAAAGACAGACGGATCACAGAACCATAAATCCCAAAAACCCTCACGCCGGCGCGGGGAAAAGCCCGGACCGCACGGCCGGCCACTCCAGCTATCACCGACAGGCAAACTCCCGCAACTTCAATCGGATGATAGTGTTTGGCCGCATATTTAAGAAGACTACCATACCAATATGTTTCCCTGATCTCGGCCGGAAGTATTCCCAGGGAATGACCGCCCTGGTGCCAGGCGCGAGCCCGCGGTTCATACCGGACCGAGAAACCCGCCGTGCGCAGCCGCGCGCAGAAATCAACGTCCTCAAACCAAACAGGCCGAAAATTCTCGTCGAAACCACCCAATTGCCCCCACGCGGCCCGGCGGAACATAAAGAATGCGCCAGCGGGCTGATCTACGAAAGCGGGAACCATCGGGTCATTTCCTAAGCATCTGTAGTGCCAATTGATGGAATTTTTAGGCCACATGCGATTAATTCCCAGAACCTCGAACATCAGGGTTGTGGATGTCGGCAGGTTTCGCGCCATAAAGCCAGTCTGAGGATTCCCGTCCTGTCCGGTCAGCATGCCTCCCGCGCCGCCGACTTTCGGGTCGTCGAAACATCCGATGAGCGCTTCGAGCCCCGTTTCGAGCCGCGCATCGGGGTTCAAAAGAAGAATCAGGGGTGCGGACGTCTCCCGCACGCCCTGATTCACCGCCGCGGCAAATCCCGAGTTGTTTGGATTGGCGATCAGGCGGACGCCTCGGGCCGTGACTTTTTCACAGGATGAATCCGACGAGGCGTTATCGATTACGACAATCTCAGCGTCCGGGATTGGCGTGATCGCATCGACACAGGAACCGATGAAATCACCCGACTGGTGAGTCACCACGACGATTGAGACACGGGCCATGTGTCAATGTGCCGCGCCCGGCGAATTGGCGAAGGGCGAAGTCAGGCGAAAGTACCAGCGCCAGTACGTGCCGGGCGCGCGCCGGCGAATCTCGTCTTCGGAGGCTGCAAGAAACGCGCGCAGACGTGGCGAAGGATCGCCTTCCAGACTGAAAGTCCGCAGCGCGTCAATTTTGCCATACAGCCAGGAAGAAATTGCGCCATGGCGCAGCGCCACCAGACCCCAGAGGAGTTGCCCCGCGACAATAGGCCAGAAGCAGGCGCGGAACAGTTCACGATCGTAATGCCGCCGGACCAGCAGCAACTGGTTACGCGACGTCAGCCGTACCACCCGCCGATTCCAGCGGCCCAGGGTCGCGCTCCCGTGATGCCATGCGACCGCGTCCGGCACGTAAACTCCCTCGTACCCTTCCCGCACACAACGGAGTCCGAGGTCCACGTCTTCGAGGTACGATTCGAATTCTTCATCGAAACCGTTCAGGCACTCCAGAACCTCACGGCGGAAGAGGCACGCCGTGGCGGGAGCGAGGGCGATGGGCATTGTCTTTTCGGAACTCGCCCGCGGATTATGCTCGCCATAGCCGGCGCGCCACGCGCACCCCGAGCGGCTGAGCAGATCGTAAGTGCCGTCGATCGCCTGCCGGTCGGTGGCATTGTAGATCGTGCCGGTCGCAAAGCTCGAATCCGCCGCGCCGGCGAGGAGGCGCTCCAGCCACTGCGGGTCGAGCGTTACGTCGCTGTTCAGAATCGCGATCCATCGGCCGTGCGCCGCGCGCCAGCCGATGTTGACCGCGCGTGCAAAACCGATGTTTCGCGTCTGCCCCATGATGGTGCAGCCCCGCTCGGCTGCCAGGGTGGCCGTGTCATCCGTCGATGCGTTATCGACGACAATTACATCGGTAAACGGAACGGTCTGCGCCTCGATGCTGTCCAGAAGCTGCGCCAGCAGGTCCGCGCGATTGTGGACGGGTATCACAGCGGTGATGGAATCGTGCGTGTTCACTTTATTGTGATTGTAAGGCGGCCGCGACTGGCCTCGCTGTCGCTGCGTCTTTTCCCGCGCGCGAGCGTTTGTCGAAAATGAGCGCGCGGTACCTCTCCACCAGGCGCGTGGTGATGACGGGCATATCCCAGTTGGTCTCCACTTCCAGTCGCGCGCGCGCGGCGATTTCCGTTGCGAAAGCGGAATCTTCCAGCACGCGGATGACGCTGTCCGCGAAGCCGCGGGGATCGTCTGCGAGTGCGCAGAATTCTCCGGTTTTGCGCGCCAGACCCTCGGCCCCCAATGTCGTCGAAACCACCGGAATACCGCTGGCAAAGGCTTCGAGCAGCTTCACGCGGACACCCGAACCGCTGCGAATCGGACAAACAAAAACAGCGCAGGTGGCGAACAGCGGTTGAATGTCGTCGACGAAACCAAGCAGGTCGATAGCGTTCGCCGGATCGTGGAACGCGTGGCGCGGGGGCGGGTCGGAACCAGCCACGAGCAGCCGCACGTCGGGCAGTTTCGCCAGCACCAGAGGCAGCACTTCGCGGGTAAACCAGTCGAGCGCCACCTGATTGGGCGTGTGGCGGAAGCTGCCGAGGAACAGCATCGTCCGCGCGCGTCGCGGCCCGCCCGGATATGCGTAGAGCGAGGAATCCACGCCCGCCCGCATCCCTGCATCGATGCGTGTCGCGAGTTTCGGCAGAAAGCTTTCGAGGTAGCGCTTATTTTCGAGCGTGCAGACCTGGATCTGATCGCACTGCGGCAGAAGCCCGAGCTCGAAGCGGATGGCGCGGATGTATTCAAAGCGCGCTTTCAGCCGTTCGAGAGGGCTGCGCGTGAAAGGCAGCGCGCGGCCGATCGATTGAAAATAGACGTCGTGCTCAAACAGAGCGCAGACCAGCCGCTGAAACGGGCGAGCGTACTGGCCGAGCGCGGTGTATTCCAGCTGCACCACGTCGATCTGGTGCAAAAGCACCTGGCGCTGGATCAGCCATTCGATTTCTGGCGTGTGAAATTCATGCACCGCGTGCGGCGTGATGGAAGCGAGATGCGGATCGCGGTCATTGCGGTGTACCACGAATTCCACGCTTTGGCAGAATCTCCGCAGCTCTTCATTGGCCGCACGCTCGCGCTCGTAGTCGAGCATCACGATGGCGTGGACGTCGCAATGTCGCGCAAGTTCCCGCAGCGTGTAATACATGAACACGCCGCCGCCGTGCGTGGGCGGGCAAATCGGATAAGGCGAGACGAAGAGCACGCGAGGCCGTGCTGGTTCGGCAGGCAGCGAAGAAAAACGGTCGTGAAAAATTGCCGGCCGCGAGCGTAGAAAAACTTCGCGGTCGGAAACGAAAGCCAGCGACCGCGCCCGCCATCGCGACCGCATCGCCCCAGGGATCTGCGAAACCGCGCGCAGAACGCCGTCCGCGCTTGCTCGTCCGCGCGCATCGCCCGACCACGCGCTGACTACGGCCCCCGCGAAGGCGAAAACAAAACTGCCGCCGAGCCGCTTCCACTCATGAATATTCTTCCAGACGAAGAGAATGAAATTCTTCCGCAGAATCGATTCGATATATTCCGGGCCGAAGCTCCGCCCAATGGTGCCGCGATGCTCGTGATGCACGACGCTGGCAGGCTGGTAAAGAACTTTCCAGCCGCGCTTCCACGCCATGAAGCCGAGATCGGTATCCTCGAGATAAAACGGGACGAGAAGTTCGTCGAAGCCGCCCAACTCCAGAAACTTACGCCGGTCGAAAGCGCAGGAGCCGCCGCCACCGTAGAAACACGGAAAGAGCCGGTCAACCGCGCCGTCCTCCCGGTGGCTCACGCGCAGCCCGCCATCCTGCCACCAGCCTTCGGTCAGGCCCGTTTCCTCTCGCCGCTTCGTTCGGTCGCCTAAAAAAATCTGGCACGAAACGGCAAAGACGGATTCATCCGTAAAACCCGCCAGCAGCGGGGCAAGGAAGTCGGGTTCCACGCGCATGTCGGAATTCAGCAACACGACAACGTCGTTGCGCGCTTCCCGGAAACCGGCATTCGACCCGCCGCCGAATCCCAGATTTTCCGGGAGCGCGAGCACCCGGACTTCCGGGTAGTTCGCCCGGACCCACTCTGCGCTTCCATCGTGCGAGCCGTTATCGACAACAATGATTTCGCTGCCGGGATGGCCGGAAACAGCCGTCGTCCACGAAGGCAGAAAGCGCTCCAGCAGATCGCGGCCATTCCAGTTGGGGATCACGAGCGAGGCCGCGCGCGTATCCGGCTTCGTGTCACGAACCGGCCGCCGGCGCCCGAAAAGCATCCAGAAAAGATCCGTCAGCGCCAACGCCGCTGCGGCGATCGCGAGCACCACCGGCAGCGCGATCAGCAATGGCAGGTTCCGCAGAAACCGGAGAGCCGAAGATTTCATTGGCCGTCACGCAGTTGGTCATCACGCAGCTGGGGGACCAGCCCCAGTTTTGCGCCCGCGCGAAACCACCCCGATGATCCGATCCGGTGCAGTTCTCGCCGATATTCCGCGATCTCCTCATTCAGGCGTTCCGCCCAAAGCGTGCGCTCGCCGACCATGGCCTCAAGGCGTTCGGATTCCGCGCGAAGCCGTTCCATCTCAATTCGGGCGCGCTCGATCTGCGATTCCAGATCGCCCGTCCACACAAGCCGGATTTGCAGCTCGTTCTGAAGCTCGACGATGCGCGCTCGCCGCGCCATCACCTCGCGATCCAGTTCAGCGCCCCAATTGTTTTGCCGCTCGAGTTCCGCCGTCAGGGCTTCGTGCCGCCGTTGCAGTTCGCTGTGATCTTCGAGAGTTCGCTGTAGCCAGGCATCTTTTTTTTCGAGCTCCCCATTCAGCTTCGCGATGTGCCGTTCCCGCTCGCGCAGCACGTTGGCGCTCGACGGAACCCACGCGAAAACATCGTTCGCGACATTGGCCACGATAGGCGACTGGCTGCACGCCGCCAGATAAAAATGAGCGCCCGCCGGATCGTTCGACCCGGAAGCTTCGAGCGCCGCGCGGGCCGGATGCTCCGGTGAAAATACGATGGCCTCCGCATGATTTTGCGTCCAGATCCGTACATGCGGAAATACCGCGCCCAGCGTCTGCCGGAATTCTTCGTAATCGAATTCATGGCGATGGAACGGGTTGGGTCCGGCCGCGCCGCGCGATTCCGCGTAGTAATCCCGGTTGGGTGTGGAAACCAGCAAGACCCCGGAAGGCTTGAGCACCCGGTTCGCTTCTGCCAACAGATCCTGCCAGCGATCCAGATGTTCGATCACTTCAAAGGCAGTCACCAGATCGAAGATGGCGGATGCAAAAGGTAACGCCTCACAGCCGGCCTGCACAAAACGCACGCCCTCGCCGCCATATCGCAGCCGCGCATGCCCCACGGCCTCCGCCGCGATATCCATGCCGGTCACCGATGCCGTGCCGGCCAGTTCGGCCGTCCCGTAACCCGAGCCGCAACCAGCATCGAGGATATGGACGCTATGCTGCGTCGCTCCCATGAAATGCTTCGCGAAGCGGTATCGCGCGAGATGTTCGTTGAGAAGGTCGGCGTCCACCAGTTCGGGGATGACGCGTTCTCCGGTAAACTCAGCCAACCGCGGCCTCCGTTGGATGCACGTCGATCCGGCAAGGCACCTGAACGTAGCCGTAAACAGGCCCGTCGCCGCGCGCCATCTGCACCGTGATCGCGTTGTCAACGGCGTCGCAAACGGCGTCACCATCCCCCACCCACGGCGAAAACGAAAACGAGCCAGGGTACAGCTCCGGAATCTCGAAATGGAAATCGGCCGTCACGATATCGCCGGTCTTCATCGCCCCCGCGGCATGTCCCTCGCGCAGAGCGCTTGTCGCGGCGAAATCGAGCCCCAGATGATTTCGAAGTCGCACGCCGATATCCGGCGAAGTCAGGTCCCGATGCGCCCGTACGCTGATACGTACCTGGATCCGGCTGCGCGGAATCATCAGGTGCAGCGGATCGCCGAACTCATCCAGCACCGCGACCCCCAGAATCTCGGCGCGGCCGTCGCCCGAGCGATGGTCGATATTCGGGATGGTTTCGACGAGAGCGTGAGCCGCGCCGCCGCTCGGACTATCGGGATCAGGCTCACCGATCAGGAGAGGTTCATCTCCGACCGGAGTTTCGCCGTCGGCGAACGCCAGATATTCCGCGACGACCGTCGCCGCCTCGCCGACAGCCCTCGCACGTCCGCGGTCGAGCCACAGCGCCCGGTCTCCGATCGCGCGCACGTCGGCCGCGGAGTGCGAGACAAAGACGATCGTCACGCCGGCATCCCGCATCTCATGAATGCGGCGCATGCAGCGCTGGCGAAACCATGCGTCGCCCACAGCCAGCGCTTCGTCCACCACCAGTATCTCCGGGTCGACGTGAATCGCCACCGAAAAGGCAAGACGGACTGTCATGCCGCTCGAATAGGTGCGCACCGGTTCGTCGATAAAATTGCCGATCTCCGCAAAGGCTTCGATCGAACTGTACCGCTCGTCCAACTGCTTTTTCGAGAAGCCCAGAATCGCGCCGTTCATATAAACATTTTCCCGGCCGGTGAATTCGGGATTGAAGCCGGACCCCAGTTCCAGCAAGGCGGAGACGCGGCCGTTCACCCGAACCTCGCCCGCGGTGGGCGCGAAGATTCCCGCAATGAGCTGGAGCGCAGTGCTCTTCCCCGAACCGTTTTCGCCGACGAGGCAGAAAACTTCGCCGCGTCCCACCGAAAACGTGAGATCCGTCAGAGCACGGAACTCCCGATGACGGCTCGCGGCTCCGAACGTGGCCAGTTCCATCAGGCGGCCAGCGGGAGTTTCGTAGACGGCGTAACTCTTCGAAACGCGTTCGAATTCGACGGCATTCACGGGAAACTTCAGTTTAGAGCAACACGGCGCTCCCATGCTCAACACCTTATATCCAAGAGACCAGATGGGTGGGTTCGTAGGTGGCTGTAACGGGTACCAAGGGCGCTTTAGTTGGGTTCGAAGGGGGGCTTGGTGGGTTCAAAAATCTTGGCCGGTCTTTTGTTTTCAAACCCCTGGCGTTCGACGCCCGCAAGCCGGGAAAATGCCGGCGTCATTCGAACCCAGCAAGCCCTGGGGTGCAGGGAATCGGGGTGGGTGGGAAGCTCAGATTTAAGGTAAGACGTTTAGGGTGAATAAGATACGAGAGTTTAATATTCTTGTGACTGAAAAAGATCTCTTCAGCATTGCGGCTCCGGAGGGAGTGTTGCGGGGTGAAAGAGGGTTTATTTAGGAATTAAGAGGTGAGTAGCGTACGGCTCCTTCACAGTCGCGGCTTAGTTTAGATTAGTTTCAATTAAAGTAAGGCGGCCAGACGGCGGCCCGCGCCCGCGCATTTGGCCTGTAGCCGCTCCTGACGCTTCCGCAGCGCGTCGGAATCTCCGATCTGGCGGGCCGCCCGGACGCATTCCATCGCCATCGTGAAGCTGCGCTCGCGATGTTCGTAATGCCGGGCCAGTTCTTCGTAAGCGCGAACGCGGAACGGATTGGGCGATAAAGAAAGGTCGGTGAACGTGGCGATGGCCGCATGCGCCTGGCCCTGCTTCTTTTCGATGAGCCCCGCCGCGAACAGCGTCGCGAACAGATGCTGATCGGGCAATCCCATATCAATCGCGCGCCGCAGCAGCGTGTGCGCTTCCGCGAGCCGGCCGGACATCTGTAGCCAGCGCGCCAGACCGAGCAGATCCATGCCATGCCGCGCGCGAACATTGCCCGGATCGCGAAACGATTCGGGAATCACGCCGGTCAGGCAGGCGAGCGACACAATATCCAGCACGTTGTGGTGAAAGATGGGCGGGAGCCGGTGGGCGCGGCGCGACCGCAGGTATTCGAAATAGCAATACGGGATCATTTCGCCGGGAATATCGCCCTCGCGTTCAAAGCCGAGGATCTGATTTTCCAGATTCACCAGCCGGCAATTTTCCAGACGAAGACGGAACAGGCGTCGTGCCCCGTAAAGCAGATCGAGATGCTCCAGACGTCCAAAAGGGTGGCGCGCGCGGCACATCGTATAGCGGGTTTCGAGTAACGGCTGGTCGTAGGAACGGCCGTTGTAGGTAATCAGGACGTCGAATTTCGCGATGTATTCCGCGAGCGCATGCAGCACCGAGGCTTCCTCACTGTAATCGCGCATGAAAAACTGGCGGACACAGAACCCGTCGTCGCCGATCGACCCAGCGCCAATCAGGAACGCATACGTGCCTGAGCCACCGGCCAGACCAGTCGTCTCGGTATCGAGAAAAAGCCAGCGTTGCGGCGGGACACCCGCAATTGCGCCATCGGATAGCGCGGCCAGAAGGTCGTCCGGGAGACTCGCCAGGTCAGAAATCTCGTAGCTGCCATGACGATGGTGCGGGGCAAAGCGCTGTTCCGTTTCGAAATGGCTGCCGAACGGCGTGAACACGACCTCGCCGGAAATCAGGTCTTCAATGAAGCCTCGCGTGCTGACCGCGGAGATGGCTGGCAATACGGGGCGGGGCAGTCCGCTGTATTTCGTGTTGATCCCCTCCACCGTTTGACGAAGATGCGCGAGCTGTTCCCGGATGTCCATATGTGGCGGCGTGTTCGCCGTTGTTTCGCCTGTCTGAGATCTAATATAACGCGGAAGGCGTCAGCCGGAAAGCAAAGCAACCTACAATAGCGATTGTGTCTGCCAACAAGCGCATTCTGGTGACCGGTGGCGCCGGGTATATCGGCTCGAATACCACGCTTCAGCTTCTCGATGCCGGGTACGACGTTGTCGTGGTGGACAACCTCTCGCGAGGGCATCGCGAAACCGTCGATCCCACCCGCTTGCGCGTTGTGGATCTTCTCGATACTGAGAGTCTGGTCGCGGTGATGAACGAAGCGCCGTGCGAGGCTGTGATCCACTTTGCGGCGTACATCGCGGTCGGCGAATCGATGCGAATTCCCGAAGTTTACTTCCAAAACAATGTGGCGGGATCGCTGTCGCTCCTGACAGCGATGGTCAGGACGGGCATCAAACGGCTGGTTTTTTCCTCCACTGCCGCGGTTTATGGCATGCCGGAGCGGCTTCCGATCGTGGAAACCGAACCATACGCCCCGCTCAGCGCCTATGGCGAGTCGAAAGTCATGGTGGAGAAGCTGCTGCACTGGTTCGACCAGATCCACGGTCTGCGCAGCATTTGCCTGCGCTACTTCAACGCCGCTGGCGCCGACCCGGCCGGGCGTGCGGGCGAAAGCCACGAACCGGAGACCCACTTAATCCCGCTGTTGTTTCGCGCGATCCGCACAAGCGTCCCGGTGACTCTGTTCGGAAACGATTACGCCACGCCGGATGGCACCTGCATCCGGGATTATATTCATGTGACAGACTTGGCGCGGGCCCACATCCTGGCCGTTGAAGCATTGTCGGCAGGGGCCGTATCGGGTAAATTCAATGCCGGGACCGGCCGTGGATTCTCGGTCCGGGAGGTGCTTCGGACGGTTGAGGACGTCACCGGCTCTGCCGTTCCGTACGAAATCGGACCAAGAAGAGAGGGCGATCCGCCCCTGTTGGTGGCCGATTCGGGGAATTTACAGCGGGATCTGGGATGGAACCCCCAGTACTCCGACATCAGGACGATCGTCGAGACCGCGTGGCGCTGGGAGATCGGAGAGCGCCGAAGCCGCTTGCCTGTCAACTAGGCGGAATATGAATAATTGCCTGTTTTTCAATCGTTTAGTATGATTTCCCGCGGGACCTGAGCCGTCCTCCCGAAATCATGATAAGATCTTCCCATAAGTCCTTAGGCATGCAACGTTTAACCGATAGACGGTCGGACAGTACGAGGGTACTAGATCCCCAAAACGCCGTTGCTTCATTTTGTTGCTTGAAACGGAATTTAGCTGTAGTATAGTGATACTTGACTGGGCGGGTACTCGTTCAGCAGCGGAGGAATAACAAATCATGCTTCGACACATCGGAATCTTCATAATCGGGTCGGTCGCGATAGCCAATCTGAACGCGGGCTCGGTTCAAATCCAGATCGGCGGGAACGTCGGGCTGACTTCCGGGACCTTGGCAACGGGAGGTTCTATTACAACAACTGGCGCCGTTCAACAGACTTACGGCCAGAATCTCACGCAGGGAGTCGGTTCAACTACGGAGACTTCGGGAAGTCTTTGCGCCGGGTTCACCATAAGCACGTGTACCCCTACAACCGGATACCCCTACGGAGAGCAAACAGTCAATCCCAGCAACGAGTTCGCCACGGCTAATAGTGTCACCTTCGCGATGATTAACCAAGCTACCAATATTGGCGCATGGGCGGCCCCGACAAGTGGAACCTCCAGCATTACGATTCCGATCGGGATCTTTGGCGTAACCGATGTCGACACTATGCTCAACGACGAGTACGGGGTAAGCGGTGGTAGCCCGATCACGGTGAAGTTTAACTTCAGCAGCGGTGCGGGAGATACGGGCACGCTTTCGTCGGAGTCTTTCACCCTGATCAACGGAGAGGTGTACCGTGACGGTTTCGACTGTACGGCAGGAACGTGCCCCGCCTACGTCACAACGCTCTCAACTCTTAGCGCTAACGTGACCGATGCTTTCAGCACGACTGGGACAGATGACGGGCGTGCCAACACTGTCACCGCAGGCACGGCTTATGTTACCGCGTTCAACGTTTGGTCCGGGACCTATACTGGAGGTACGGGTGCCTATAACCAAACGAACGGGACCCTTTTCCTGGATGCTCAGGATTTCACACTTGGCAGCGCTGCTTCGGGTGTGTACCTCAATAATTTTGTGATCACGGATACGGCTGGCAGTACAACGAAGGTAAGCAAGGATGCACTTTCCGCAGTCACCGTTTTCGAGGCGACCTCGACGTCAACCCCTGAGCCGTCCACGGTGCTCCTCTTGGTGACGGGAATTGGGGCTATGTGCTTGGTTCGTCGTCGGCGCAAAGCTTAGTAACGGAGGCCCGGTATCCTCCGGGCTCGGGCGGAAACAAAACGAAATCGGGATAGGGGGAAGCCTCACGGCTTCTCCCCTCCCACACCACCGGACATGCGGGTCCGCATCCGGCGGTTCGGCGGGTTAAGCTATTGTGCGACAGTCAATCTCGGAATCCCGAGCGAG
>Ga0182024_10002231_pt1 | contig 48610 bp, 42 predicted proteins | sample P32metaG_FD_120480 | JGI IMG/M metagenome (GOLD analysis project Ga0182024, IMG submission 120480) | Permafrost microbial communities from Stordalen Mire, Sweden - P3-2 metaG (Illumina Assembly) | ecosystem: Environmental > Terrestrial > Soil > Wetlands > Permafrost | place: Sweden: Stordalen...
CCGTCGCTTGCGCATCCGTTGGGAGCGCAACCCCGAAATGCACCAAGTGTTTCTCAGCCTCGCCGCGACCGTCATCTGCTACCGTCGTTGGATCAATGGAATCTAGTTCTGTCCCCAGCCTCTAAGGCAATGGCGACACGTTGACGTGGCACTATAACCGTCGGTGCCGGCGCTATCACACCGCTGCAGTTGCATTGTGGATCGCAGTTTATAATTTTTGCCGTCCGCACCTGACGTTGAAAACTACGCCAGCAGTGAAGGCCGGATTGACCGATGCGGTGTGGAGCGTGGAGCGATTGCTAGATGAGTTGGCAACATATGCCTGAAACCGCTACAATAAAAAACGCCAGCAGCGGCAAACTGCTGGCGTCGTGTTTGTTCTCTGCCGAGAGAACCATGTTTGGACAATTGCATGGTAAGCCTCTCGGCTTTTTTCGTCAAGCCGATGTACTAACATGCAAACAACTCCCAAGGCCGGCCGCTATTATTCCCGTCTGATGACAACTGCACTAAAGAACTCATTGGAACGGGTTGGACTCAAGTGGTCCGTTACAGCGTATGGTGCTATTGGATTCGTGATCGCTGGTGGTTTGTATTTGAAATACTTCGGATACAGTGATTTTTCGCACTGGGCTCTATGCTTGTGCCTCGTTTTCCTTGGGACTGTTGGGGCATGGGGTATAGCAATGTTTGTGTGTATTGTCGCAGCACCGTTTCAAATTCAAGTAGAGGATTATGCTGTTTTCTCCAAGGACCATGAGAGTTTGCTTCAGCAAGTAGCCGCATTGTCAGGCGACAGAGACAGGCTGCAATCAAAATCAAACGACCAGGATCGCAAATCCAAAGGCCGAGAATTGTTGTCTTCTATAAATGTCAACGCTGCTCGCCTATACCACGACAGACCCACCGCCGAGTCTATCGACGATTGGATTCGTCGATTTGAGCAATGGTCCGACACCGCTTACCGCCAAATAAACACAGAGATTTCACACGAGTTTGCCTTGCGGTTACAAACGTTGCCTAGTAAGAACCATGCAGATTTAGAAGCGCAGCGGAGACACTTTAATGGGCCGCATTTTGAGTGTCTTTGTATCCTGTCGGATAGTATGGAAACCATCAAAGAACTGATCCGCGATTTAACCTAACCCACCTTAACCCACAAAGTAGCGCGCCAGCACCGCTGCCCGCATAAATCAGGGCGCAATTGAACCGCCTGGCGTTATTGATCGGTTCAGGCGTACACCGTGCGTGCCCAGGACCCTCCTGGCCGCTTTCCCTTCCACTGGCGCCAGCGTTAGCTGATTAACTTTTTCAGTCTCCAGGGCGGCGCCGTCGGTCGCCCGGGCAGTTAGCACCTGGCCGATCCAATCCAGCCCTTGCCGCAAAAACAACCCTGAGTCCAATCACCCTGTTCTGGCGCGGCGGTGGTTTCGACTGCAGCGGTGATCGGGCAGAAAAAACAATTGTGCTACCATGCCGTGCTGTCGTGTCAGTTACCAGTAACTGAAATATGTACCTTTGCCGATTGTGGCCCGTTGCCAATTGCATGGTCATTCGGGTCGGCACTGACATTCCCTGCCAACCGAATCTGGTTTCGCCGCTGCTGGGGCGCCTTGACCTGGTCATGGACATCGGTAACCAGCCGCTGAAGTTCACGAATCAGGCAGATTGCCCCTCGGAAAGACGATCGAAAAATTGCCGCACGTGGATGGCGTTCAATGCGCACAATTGGTGAGGTTGTCGCGTCCCTGTAACATGCTGGCCCACATCGAGCTCCACGCGCCAAAATCATCATTTCCCTCGGCAATTTCAGGGGTTTCGGCAAACAAAACGACTAACGACTCCCATGAACCAAAAGCCCCTGGATTTCCCAAGCCTCCAAGTCCCGCCTCACACGGCCAGTTGGAGACCCAATTTCGATGCATTTGAAAGCGAATAATCCCGAGCGGCCTGCTCGCAGCATGCTGGAAGCGAGTTACCAACGGGTCTAGGTGAGTAGCTTGTGTACCTCATATTTTGGCTCGGGAAGATGGCAGTAAGACCCCGCCGCAGCTCACGGGCAGCTAGATTCAACCTGCCCTCTGATTTCCGAAGTCTTCTGATTCTGGTGGCTATCCCTATAGCGGGGATCAATGTCCGATTTGTCCAGGGATTGGGTGATGAACGTTTCCACTTTCACGAGTATGTCCGGAATGACCGTGTGCATTCCTTCAATAAGCAGTCTCTCAATTTCGTTCTTTCGGTCCAGGACTTGGTCATCAGCAGGGCATTCCACGACAACCTGATCATGGACAAAAGCCACAATTTGAAACCCCGCGCGCCACAACAACCAGAGTGCACAGATTGCGCCGTCGGCAGCGACTCCTTGAAAGAGGTTATTCCGTGCACTGCAGAATGTCGCGGCAGCACGAAGCCGCCCAGTAAGCGTAAATACCGATCGGCGACCGGCCCAGTTTCTAACACCTTCTGAAAGTTCTTGACTGGGCTCACGAGCTTCGAGCTTATCGACCAATGCTGTGGGGAGAAGGTTGATAAGACCGAGTGCCTTGTTCCAGAAGTAATCAATCTCTTCCGGGGTAAAGGCGCGGCCCCTGTTAGTGGCTGGGGTCGGATCTCGGAGCGTCTTGAGCAACATTCCGCCGAGCCAACCTTGTGGGCTGAGTTCATCCTCTTCGCCCATGGAAAAACACCGTCCTTTTGCACTGTTATACTCCGCCGGCGACATTTGCAGTTCTGCGGCGAGTACTCCACCCGCATCGACCTCGTCCTGCAAGTGCATGTCCAGTTCCGGACACAGTTGGTGGTACGCTGCGATTCGCTGCTCGACGTCTTCAAGTGAAAGATCCAGACCGTAGCTGTTCCACGCGTACTCTTGCAAGCTGCTGGCCACCATGCCGCCTGGTCGACCAAAAGAGACGGGTTTTGCTGCAGTACGTTCAGCCTTGGTGATGGCTTCCAATGGTTTACCCATTACGGCGGCTGCGATGAGCCGATGCAAATCGTGGTTTGCATTAATCAGGTCATACAGGGAACTTCCGTACCCCATTTGGAATTTCCAAACAAAACCTAGAACGACCAGTTCAATCTGGGAGTAGTCGGAATCAATAAAGACTTGGCCCGGGCGAGGCACAAAACAACCGCGAATAGACGATGCGGGTCCGTTGGCATTATTTTCGCGAGGCAGCGCCTGTAGATTGAAGCCCCCGCCGCAACTGGTGCGTCCTGTTGTCGCTAGAATGCTGTATTTGGGATAGACCACCGGTCGATCCATCTTGTCGAGATAAGATGACTTCAATTTCTCAGTGGCTCGAAACGCGCTAAGTTCCTGAAAGCGATTGTCAAATTGCCCGAGCTCCGCCAAATCGTCGGCCGCAGTCGACCACTTGCCGGATTCGGTCGTCTTCAAGGGAACCTCAGGATGTCGGTGGTGAAACTCCGTGAGGTTGTTCTGTAGATCCGCGGCGCTTCCTGGTCCATGGACTACAAACCCAGCCTGCCGAAGCTGCTCTTCGGCCGCTTGCATATCCTTGGAAACTTGCGCCAGTTTTTCCTGTTGGCGCTGGTGGTCGACGCACAACCCCATGCGATTGATGGCATCCAGTACAATGCTGGCCCGAAGCTGCAAATGGTGCGTTAATGGGCCGAAGCGGTCGACGACGCCACGTAACCAATCCTGGTCAACGTATCCAAAGATATGCTCCGCATGCATTAGAATCTCACGAATCTTGCTTTTAAGGGCATGAAACAAGGGCCAGGTCGCCATCGTGTCACGAGCTGCATACCGCAAATACTCCGGCGGGATGCTGGCCAGCGGGGCTCCCAGGTATTTGCCAAAATTGACACGGACCTGACGGCCGTCGGCATCGCTCACATCCTTGGCCAAATTGATTCCGAGGTACTGCTCCACGCAGTGTCGCAGACTGCATTCTTCCCGAGCTGAATGACCGACGGTGGCCAGCATCAGCAACTGATGCAGCAGCATGGTGCACCAGACCTGATTATTTTCCACCGCCATATAAATGTCATGCTGGTCACGCAGCCATTGCTGGGTTACAGCCAAATCGTACGTGACGTTGTGGCCCACAAACGGTACGCCGCTGTGGGCTTGGAAGAAGGGCAATAGATGATCCCGGTGGATCAGGACCCCACGCTGGCCATCATAAGCTGTGGCCAGAACCACTTGGGGAATAAGGTCGGGCCGTTCCTCAACAATCTGGGTGGTTTCCGTGTCGTAAGCAAAATCATTAAATACGCGGCCTTGGCTAGGTTGCCATACCGTGAATTCGCAACGGGACGAAGCAAGTTCAACTGTTAGCATTGGATGACCTGATATAAAAAAATGTTTGACTACAACCAGCCCTCACCGAATGACGGATTATTCTCGGCCTCAGGCTGAGGAGCGGCGTTGGCGGTACCACCACTAACGATGCTGGCCGAGCCGGCTGTTGATATTTCACCCATGACGTCCTCGGTGGTGCTCTTGTGGTACGGTGAATCTGCTGCGGCATTGCCAACCGGATCTTCAACCCACTGTGGGCCGTCTGCTGCATCCTGCAGAATTACGGCCGTAGCTTTACCGGGCTTGGGATTGCACGGTGCACAAATCACGGTGCCATTTGCCAGTCGCCATCCGCGGGAAGGTGGCCGCTGGGGCGATGACTCTGGGGGTTGCTTGGAGAGGTCGGCCAGCCAGGACGGTGGCCATTGATTTTTCGCCTTTGGCACAGGCGGCACAGCCGGCACAGGGTCTTTGCCATTGTGCGCTATATAGGTGTTGTTAGATGGATTCATTGAATTCCTCCCCACGCGTTAGTTTTGAAAAATGCCTGTGCCACCTGTTCCAGACTGTAAATACTTTTAAAATGAATACTTACGTCGACGCTCATCATGTGTCTCTCCTGTTCCCAGCCTGTGCCAGCTGCTGACTCAACAGCCCGATGCCCAAGTGGCGACGTTGCCGCTCACCACTTTCTCTTGGCTGAGAGTGTCCAAGCGTCGGCACCGCCGCCCGCAAATCCTTTCCGAATTGGCTGTCACTTCGCGTGTACTCGCCGTGCCGGACGCACCACTCCCGATAGGCCCGGAATAGTTCGTCCCGCGTGACGGAGTGTTCGGCACCCAGCACGCAGCATTCATCGATGAACGCTTTGACCGGGCTGGTCACCTGCACAAGTACAGCCCGCAACTGCTCCGCTGACCCGGGCTCGACAAAGTGCCCGCGGTCGTGCAATCGCCGCCAGCCTTCGACCGCCCAAAGCAGGATACCCGGGAGCTCACAGCATAGTTCGTCCGTTAGATGTGGATTTTCCCGGTCGAGCCAATCCCGAGTTAACGGAAGAATAATGTAGCGTGAAGCGATCGCACCGCTGGCATCGCTCAGAGATGGCAACTCGTTGGACAAAATCAAAATCCGTGTGAGTAACTTCGTAGTCACTGAATGTTCATATTTCCGGTCGACGGTGGTGTAGTCCTCACCTGAGATACTGAGCAGTCTTTCCGTAATCACTGGTCGGTTTGGTGAGCCTCCCAATCTCGCATCGCTGATTATCGCCACAGTTTTTCCGAGCAGTGGCCAAAGGCCAAACGGTGTCACCAAGCTGCTTAAGGTTGGGGCAGCCACATTTTGCTCGCCGACCAATCGGCGGAGGACTCGTCCGATAGTGCCTTTCCCAGACCGTGGCGGCCCCAGTAATAAGAAGATCTTTTGCTGGGAAGTGTCTGGCGTCAGGCAGTAGCCCATGATTTCCTGGAGCGTATTGATCGCCTGTCGATCATCGGGCCAAAGCTGTCCCAGGAATTGCAACCATCTCGCAGGTGGCGGTGCAGCAAGATCGAAATCAAATTCGAGGGCCGCTGGAGTAAACAGAAGCGGCGTCGCAGGAATAAAGTAATCGCCGGCACTGACAAGCGTCGGTAAATGCACGATTTGGTTTTTGCAGGCGACGATTTCAGTTGGAGACCATTGTTTCGGTGGTGTGCCCAGCCAACACGGCGCTTCGATCGTTGACGGTATTGAAGCTTGTGCTCGAAGCTGCGCCATGAAGTTGGCGATATGCTTCGTTTGCAGCATTGACAATTGATCGTTGAAATGCCGAATTATTCCACTTTGGATATCACTGGCCGATTGGTTAACGAACCGACCATCAGCCCAGAGCCACCACGCGTTTCGCCATAAAACTAGACGCGAAGCGCCGTCGATTTGGTTCATTTCGCGGTACTGCCGAACCGTATCTCGTGGATCCACGTTGCCCGCCGGTATCCTGAGCTGGCCAGCGGTAGGCGCTTCGGGGTCTGTGGCGCTAGCCATTAGTTCCCTGAGCGCATCGATCCCTTGCGCCACCAGAAAATCGTCGAGACCGACTTTCTGCTGCCGGCCATCACCATCCGCTGGCCCCGGGGGAAGGTGAACGATTTTTACGTTTGCGCCACACCGCTGCAGCAGCAACGCAAGTTGTGTCTCGGCTTCCCGGATCTGAACATTTGTTTCACGGTCCGAATCGAAAACGATGTAAACTTCGCGACCTTGCCAGGCAATTCTGGCCATGGCGGGGAGTAGCCGTTGAGCACGCGCTTCCTTCCACCCGTATACACCAACGAGACCGACGCAGGGAAAACCGTCCTGATCAGCCTTTAGGGCTTTTTTTTCTCCTTCGGTGATCAACAGTGGAATCGAAGGATCAGAGAGCGAATCAATCGTGTTCGGAGGAAAATAAACCTCGTTCGGGCGGCCCTTCGGAGACTCATATTTAACGACGTTCCCATTTTGCGTTCGTGGATAATCGAGCTTCACCCGGCTGTAACCTGTCGGCCCATCCACGCCAAAAAAAGGAAATACCAAGGCAGGTACTCTTGTGGCTGGGGCGCGCAACCAATTCAGAACTCGCGCAAGCTCCTCGCGGTCAGTGACGGAATGAATGTCCGCCAATCGAATCGTGTCGTCGCTTAGTCCACTCGCATACAGTTCGGCTCGGTGGTGGGGCAAAACTATTTGCTCACAACAATACGGATCAGCAGCGCGGACATTCCTGAGAGATGCTGTGCTCATTTGGTCTGTTCCTTTTGCGGCGGCTAATTCCTTCCCGGGTGGCCGCCGTTTTTCTATTTTGTCTTCACCAAAGCGGCCTGGCATTTCACCATCCCGCTTGCTCCAATTCTTCGTTTGCCTGTCTCATCGCACGTTCCCGCTGTCTCGATGTTCGCGACTGTGGTGTTGTCGGCGTGCCATTTTCGAGAGCGGTAAGACGATCAAAAAAACGCTGGAGCGCTTCTAGCGACGTGACTTTTGTGCCACCGCACTGGAGCACTTCGAGTCGCACGCCTTTGCAGCCTCGCTGAGCCCAACGATATCCACAGTTCACGTGCACATGCTTGCCGCTGCGCCGCTTGGGCAGATAGGCAGGAACGTCGGACAGAGAAATAAGCGTTTCGCTCGCCAGGTCAATCATCTGTATCGCTCCGCAATTGCGTGGTAGACAACTGCGAGAAGGATCCGACAAATCGGCGGGCGGGTCAAAAGCCAAAAAGTGGCTTAATTACGCCACAGCTTTTCCCGTGGGATCCGGCACGCCCGGCCGGGTTTGCGCTCGATTAAGCCACGGAGCGTGACCGGAAGAGTTTCGATTTTCCGACTGTGAAGGCCATGAGACGTCATGCTGACCGATTCGCCTTCAGCAGTAAGTATGGCCTGAAAGAATTGCGCCATTTGATAGGACACTGGATAGGAGATGTCATCATAAATGACTTGTGACGCAGTATGGTCAAGTATTACCTGCAAACGGCACGCCCGATCTATACGACCAGAATGTGATTGAACGCGCTCAAGCCATTTGCAATATTGTAAGTCGATTGTCCGCGCCGCCACTTCCGGCTGTTTTGTGATTATCTCTTCCCACTCAGGAAGCTTGTAGACATTTGACAACGCATCTCGTCGCAGCAATGACCAAAGTAAATCATATTTCTTCTGAAGCGCATTGATGTGTTCCCTGTGGCACGCCGCTTCCCTTTCTTCCTGCACTGCTAATGGCTCCGCCTCCTCAATCGGAAGATCACAGTACTTTCGACCGGGACGCCGGCGGACGTACGGAAATACTTTTAGATCATCTTTAAGCTGCATTGGTTCGTGGAAAAAAACTGCACGTTTTAGATGAAACTCCTCCTGCGCGTGATGCTCACCGACGCTGTTCCAGAAAACGGACGAAGCCACCTCACGAAACAGTCCATCCAGCTGTTCACTGTCATTCGGCATACTGCACCATCCTCCTCTTCAAGTAAGCTCACCAGATGCCATCTTGATTAGTGTGTTTCCCTTCAGGCGGTGAGTCTGTGCGAACGCTTGGCATCGCTGGGTAATCTACTCGATTAGTTTACACGGAATCACGAAACCGAGTTCGTTGTTAAATGATTGGCGAGGATTTTTCACATTTTCATGGTTCGTAAGAGCATTCCATTTCGAATATTTTGAAAGGCTTCGGGATCGCAGAAGGAGGATGATAATCGTTATCCTACCTCTCGGATCACCGCCGCCGCTTTGTCCAGATCGCGCTCGGCATAAATCTGCGTCACATCGGCCATACGGTGCCCCAACACCACTTGCGCCGCTTCTAAGCCGAACCGCTTGCGCAGCTCCGTGGCTGCAGTGTGGCGCAAGCGGTTGGGTGCCCACCGATGCTCAATTTTCCAAGTATATGCCTGCTCGGGTGTCGAATCTTCCGGCGGTGGAAAAGCCCGGTCGCAAGCACGGTCGATCGAGCGACGGTATCCGGCGGTATCATAGCGCTCGCCAGGCTTACGCTTTGATTTGCGCCGGATGCGGTTCGTACCTGGGCGGTTACCATAATTCAGCGGTGTGCGACGGGCTTCGTGGCGCAGCGCCAATCGCTTGCGTTCGCTATCGGCTGGGCAGAAGCAGTAGGCTTCCGACGGCCGCAACAAATAGGGGCGTAACACATCTTGCGCCCGTGGACCAATTAAGATAGTTCGCCGCTTTCCGTGATGCTCCGTCTTGTGTTCCGCCGGCACGTAGCTCCACACATCGCCGGAAGTATCCACGTCGCAAGGCCGAATCAGGCAGACCTCTTGCGGGCGGCAGCCAGTGAGTCGTTGAAATCGAACCATATCCGCCACCACAGCAGGTAGGTAGGGCAGCGTGGTATTGACCACTGCATCAGAGACTGGTGCGATCGGTTGGGTTTCGTGGGCTTCGGTCTTGCCTTTGAGCAATCCCGACACAGCTTCCAGCGCCTGCAGAATCGACGGGGGAACGAGTTCATTCTCGACACCCCAGCGAAACATTCGCCGGATGCGATGGACACTCTGATTGATCGTTGTGCGGGCATAGCCGGCTTCCACCAGCTTGAGTCGCACCGCTTTGAGCGCCAGCGGGCCGAACTCGGTCACCAGCCTATCGGCGTACAACTGGCGGACAAATCGCAGCGCCATTGCAATGTCGTGTTGTTCGCTGGTGGGCCGGTCGTTTTTGACGTAGTGAACGATGACGTGCTGGCGATAGCGCTTGATTAACTCCGCCACGGTCAGGCCAGCGTCGGAAGTGATGTTCAACTGCCGACCGTTGGCCATCCACTCGGCAATGAGGCGATCGTATTCAGCGAGGCTGGCCTTGGTGCCGTGGGGACCTAGATAGTGGTCAGTGCCACCGATATTAACGACGGCTTGCTCGCTGGCCTTGTGCTTACAGTATTTCGGGACAGAGGTTCCTGGGGATCGTGGCATAATGCGGTGTCTCCTATGCACTTGGGCGAATAAAACCGTACGTACGGTTTTATTCCCGGAGAAAACAGCCGCACTGCCGACCATCGGCAGGTAACTTAACGTGAAGTTTCAGCAATACTTACAAACAGTCGGGGCGAGGAGATTTGAACTCCTGACCTCTTGCACCCCAAGCAAGCGCGCTAATCCAGGCTGCGCCACGCCCCGAGTTCTAACCTTGAATCCTTCGGATTCTCAACTTTGCGCTTCCATGACCACTTTTCCACTGATTGGGGTAGTTTTCAGTGGTTTCCTCTTATTCCGATATGAGGAATCATCGTACCGCTACTTGGTAAAGCTGTCTAGCTTCGCGCAACTTAGGTAGTGATACTGATTTCGGCCCCGAATACCTACTTACGAGATTAGGCGACGATCGATTCCACTTCGATCTCCGCTGGCATGACAGGCATTTGCATCACATTGCAGTCATCTATGCTTGGTAGAGGCATTTCCTGTTGTAATTCTGCCAGTGCTGAGAGCAAACCATCGATTGCAGCCGCGGTATGGTTTGCATTGATTTGAATCCGTAATACCCCAGCCCCGTGCGGTACAGCCGGGAAGATTACCGACTGCACATAATAACCCCGCTCGAACAGAAACCGCCCCGCTGCCATAGTGGCTTCTTCTGAACCTATCAGCACCGAAACTATCGGAACTAATCCGCCGATCACCACGAGCTGGAGTTTATTTATCCCAGAAGTTAGATGTCGCACGTTGGTATCAAGCTGAGAACGGAGAAATTCATAGTCAGGTGCATTTAGAATGCTTATAACGGTGCAAATTGCTTCCAGATATGGCGGTGGGACCGGTCCGCCAAAAATTATTGGGCTTGAACGAAGTTTAATCACTTCCTGAGCAGCCGCCGAACAAGCGATAAACCCTCCTAGGCAAGAGAATGCCTTGGAAAGTGAACCAACAACCACTGTATTTTCGTAATTTCCCAAAGCGTCGCGAACGGTTCCTCGGCCTCTATATCCTAACACGCCAGTACCATGAGCATCATCGACATACAATGCCGCATCGTTTCGCAGGGCAACGTGCTGATATTCGCGCAGCGGCGGCAATTCGCCACTCATGCTGTACACGCCGTCTACTGCAATCACCGCATGGCGGTAAGGTCGTAATTCCTTTAGGACCCTTGTCAGGTCAGTAATGCTATTGTGCGCGAACTTGGCTGTCCGCACTCCGCGAGCTTTTGCAATCTTCATACCCTCATCAATTGAGTTGTGCGAAAACTGATCCGCTACGATTACATCTTGCCGAGTAACCATCGCGGGCAATGCTCCCAGGTTTACCAACGAGACCGACGGATAAATCAGCGATGCTTCCGTCCCCATCCAAGCAGCAATTTTTTGCTCGGCCTCTAAATGGGGGAGGACTTTGGAGAATGCCCGCGAAGTGCCGTTGTGGGTACCCCACGTCTTCACACCGCGTCTAATCGCCTTTTGAACACGGCGGTCTTGATCAAGTCCTAAGAAACTGTCGGACCCAAAATTTGCTACCCAGTGGCCTGCAATCTTAATCGTCCGGCCGGGTCGAATAGCTTCGACGGTCAGATCCTTCATCAACAAGTCGGGGAATTCATCGAACAGGTTGAGAAAGAACCGCGTCATACCCGTGCGCGAAAGCGATTTTACAAGGCGATCGAGCGGAACGGACATGAAGCGAACCTCCGTGTTGCGATGTAAGAATATTTACGGCGGGATCCGGCAAGTCGTGCACTCGGCGGAAATGGGCAGAGGTCTGCTGGGATCTGCGCATCCTTGCCGCAGTTTGGGCGGGATTTTCTATATGATATGTTCTTTTGGTGAAATTGCCAAGCCGCAATTTACTCGATAGGCCTTGTATTGAAAATCCGGTCGCCGGCGTCGCCCAGGCCCGGCACAATGTATTTTTTTGCATTTAGTTCCGGGTCGATGGCGCACACATAAATTTGTGTGTCCGGGAATTGCGAAAACACTTCGTCAATTCCTTCGCGGGCGGCGATCAGCGCCAACAATTTTACTTGGGGTACGCCCCAATCCTTTAGCGTGGCTAGAGCTGATACGGCGGAGCCCCCAGTAGCCAGCATAGGATCTAAAACCAAGGCGACATCCACCGGGCTCGTTCCTTGGATGCGGCTGTAATACTCGACGGGTGTAGCAGTCTTTTCATCTCGGTACACGCCCAGATGCCATACCTCGGCGCCTGGGATCAAGTTGAGAACAGGGTCGACCATTCCTAGGCCTGCCCGCAAAATTGGAATCAGGCCGATGCGCTGATCGAGCACTTGACCTGCGGTGACAGCCAAAGGTGTTTGAACATGCGCGGGAGCTAATTCTAAATCTTTCGTAGCTTCGTAGGCCACCAAGACCGCTAAGCGCTGAACGAGTACCCTGAATTCCGCGGGGGGCGTGTTGACGTCGCGCAAACGAGCCAAATGATTGGCAATGAGCGGATGCTGGACCTCGAAAATGCCCGACATACGTTGTTTCCTTTCCCTGGGTTCGCTAGGCCGTGTTGGCGATTGGACCGTCATAGCTACCTCCACAAGAAGGACAAAACGGGAGTTCTGCTCAGAAATAGCTTACAATAAAGGGCACAAATTGACCAGCAGCGAAAATTGCTCGGCTTAAAGAACGGACATTCGAACGACCCACTTGATTCGGCTGCGACGCACTTTCCGGAATTGCCTGGGATTGCGCTGGGCTGAGTTGGTGTTTATACGCAGCGAAGTTGGCCTGTTCCTGATCATAATCCAGACCATCTCGCTGGCTCCAGGTTTGTGGGGAGAGGATTCCGGCAGCGTTCTCGATGCGGAAACGTTGTGCCTCTTTCAGTTGGACGCGTTGTTCGGTCATTTCGTACAAAAAAGCATCGCGATCTGTTCGATGCTGGCTTCGTTCCGTCGCCAATTCACGGCGAAAGTTTTCGACGAGCTGCGGTATCGCTTTGGTAGCCGTGTGCCAGGCATACCAGCCCAAAATTGCCGTCGCGGTCAGATTGCTGAGTTGCGCAAAGGGCGGCTCAGTTGCTACGGCGGCCACCGCCGCGACGGCAAATAGCGGACCGGCTAAAAGTTTCATTGAAATGGCTCGCAAGAGGCCGTGGACTTTAGCAAGCGCATGAAAAGAGCCCGCAGCCGGAATTGCGTCCGGCGACGGGCTCTGTTTTTTAGATACCTTGCCAAGGATCACGTTCGTGTATGTTCGAGACGGGCTTTGCACAAAAAGTCGTGTCAAGCCACAACATCGAGAATTAACTCGATGTTGCTGTCGCAATGAGTTGTGCATGCACACGACTTTTTGTGCAAAGCCGTTCGAGACGTGATCTTATGTACAGTATCTTATTCTGCGCGTGGCCTCATTTCAAGGGCAGAAAACTCTGCTTTGACCAGAGGCGAATCCACGGCGGATGCAGATAGCGCGACTTGGTCTGCCACTATCGCTGTGGGACGGTTTCGGACCGACCCGCTAAACGGCCTGGTCCTCCGCCTTCGTACGCGCTAAATTCGGCCCAAACAGGGAAGTGATCGGAAACTTCCAGAGCCTGATTGAGCGTAAGATTGAATTCACGCATGATGTCGAACACCCCGGAATGGCCGGTATATTCGACGGTCGCTGTGCGATCAAAGATTATGTTGTCGTAAGTCTTGTTGCCGCGTGTATTGGTGGGTACGCCTGAAATCACCCAGCTAATGTTTGGAATTTGCTTGAGCAAACCGAATTTCTTTTCGTCGCCGTTCAGATCGCCCATCAGAATAATATCGTCCTCTCCACGACCATCGTTGCGAACCGCACGATAAACCTGAGCCAGTGAGTTGATTTCGGCGGCGGCTTCGTCGGGTTCTGTGTGGATATCGATAAGGGTAAATGTAAATGCTTGGTCTGGCGGTGGACCGCGAACGCGAAACGAGGCAACCATTGGCGGACGTTGGAATAGGTTGTCGCGGTCGTCGACGGTGTAAACTGATCCGCGATCGACTTCAATCGTTTGGGTGTCGAACACAAACGCATACTGTTCTTTGCTGTTGGTGCGGCCTAAGCGTGGTCCGATGACAAAATCGTAGTGCCGTCCCGTGGAATTGATGAGTTCGACGAATCGCGGCAGGATGTCGTCGGTGGTGGATCGCACTTCCTGGATTGCAACCAAATCGAATTTCCGCACGGTTTCGGCCAGAACTTGCATGACTTCGGGCTTGTCAAGTTTCGATCGGCCAAAAACCTGGATGTTGAATGTCGCAAGCTTCACGGTGGCGGCGTCGCGAGCCGGGGCTGCTGCGTAACTCTCGCCGCTGGGGCCCGAAGCCGTGGTTTGCGGACGGGACCGAACAGATATTTTGTCCAGCCCATCGACCTGAAACCTTTGCAGGAACCAATAGCCACCGTACAAGGCCGCAGCCAGCACAATCATAGAAAGTGGACGGCGACCCATAGAGTGTTCCTCACGCACGAAAATTCGTAGTACGAATCCACGAAGAGCCTGCAGAAAGACGAAGCGGAAGCATTCGTCATTTCGAACGGGCCGGTAAGATAACCAGACCGTAGAAATCGCTCCAGGTCAGTTGAGCTATCGCCGGGCTTCGCGCACGAGATGGCCGATTTCGGGCAGGATCAGCTTTTCCATGGCGAGCCGAACCGCGGCCGTTGAGCCGGGCATTGCTAGCACCAAAGTTCGGCCGATCAATCCTCCGATTGCTCGGCTCAACATTGCGGCGGCGCCGATTTCTGGATAACTCAGCATGCGGAACAACTCGCCGAAGCCTGGCAATGTTTTTGTGAGCAGGGGACTGAGCGTTTCAAAGGTTTGATCGCGGCTGCCGATTCCAGTTCCGCCCGTGAGCAAGATTACATCCAGATTTGGAAGTTTCTGAAGTCGGGAAATAGTTTCTCGAATTCGCTGTGGTTCGTCGGGAATGATTTCCCATGCCGACACTTGATGCCCGGCTTGTTTCAGGAAATCCACAATGGCGCGACCGCTGGTATCTTTTTCCATCGTCCGTGTGTCGCTGATGGTGATGACCGCGGCCGAGACATGTTCGGGCGATTGGGATCGATGTTCTTGAACGGACATAGAGGAATGGGGGTGTAGAGTTTAGCTGGAAATCCGCTGGACTTGGCCGCCGGATTGGCCGGTGATGTTTTCCGGGATTATACTTAATGGTGGCTTCATTCTGGAACCGGTGCGATGACTTCTTGCTACGAATGCTGGAAAACTCGGATCATATATGCGTAGTGGCCAACTAGTTATCGTCCTGGGAGTATCGGCGGCCTTGTGCACTTTTTTTCAGGTGCAAGGGCATGCCGATGTCTATGAGCTTTCCGACGGAGGGCGAGTTTACGGGGAGCTTGTCAATCGCGATGAAATGCCTCGGCAAAAGTTGATCATTCACACGGTCGATGGCACGACGATTACGCTTGATCGATCGCAAGTTAAGCAGATCGTTGCGCAATCGCCGGCAGAGTTGGAGTACGAAAAAATCCGTCCGACATTTGCCGACACGGCCGAGGACCAGATGCGATTGGCCGATTGGTGCCGCGAGAAGTCGTTGGCGCATGCCAGGCAAACGGCGCTGGAACGGGTGATTGAACTCGATCCAGAAAACCGCCAAGCGCGTATGGCGTTGGGATACGCGCAAATCGACGGCCGGTGGATCCAGCCGGATCAATTGATGCAAGAACGCGGTTATGTTCGCTATAAGGGAAGCTGGATGTTGCCGCAGGAGGTCGAATTAGCGGAGAAGAAACGTAAAGACGAACTGGCTGAAAAGCAATGGTTCACCAATCTGAAACGTTGGCGGGAATGGCTGAATGATCCTGAGAAAGCGAGCCGAGTTCGCGAGGAAATCGGCAAAATTGATGATCCACTCGCCGTTCCCGCTTTAGTGCAAACGATCGATTCGGAACAACGACATGAAATACGCGTGCTGTGTTTGCAAGCGCTGGGCAGGATCGGAACCGCCGATGCGATCAAGGCCATTGTCGAGAACTCGTTGATTACCACCGACGAAGAGATTCGTCTGACCTGTTTCGATCAACTTACCGGAAATGCGCTCCATCTGGCTGTGCCGATGTATGTGACGGCCTTGAAAAACAAAGATAATGAACGTGTAAATCGCGCAGGATATGCACTAGGAAAACTGGGCGATAAATCGGTTATTCTACCGCTGATTGATGCGCTAATTACCACGCATAAATTCACAATTATCGAAGGTTCCGGAAATCCGAACCAAATGAGCGCTGGGTTTTCACCAGGCGGCATGAGCCCTGGTGGAATGACGGTAGGCGGAAATAAGCCAATGATTATCAAACGTGATCTCAGTAATCAACAGGTTCTAGATGCCCTGACGGCCTTGACCGGCGTCAATCTTGGATTCGACCAAAAGGCGTGGCGAAACTGGTACGGTTCGCAAAGAAAACCAGTGACTGTCGATATACGGCGCGATTGATAAGGCGGCTCGCCAGCGTTTCCATCTTTACGCGGCCCGGTCGACCGCCGAAAGGGCGGACTTCCGTTTGGCAAACGACCACTGATTGAGCACCGTCAGGGCGACGCGATCTTCCAAATTTGGTCGGAAAATGGTCAGCAATGTCAGCGGCAAATACCAGCCGAGCAATTGGCCGCCGCCGAGGGCATGCCAGAATTGTATGCCCAGCATTACAGCAGCTGAGCAGCTTAATAAGGTGCCAAGATTTTTCTGCGCAGGCCAGATCATCAAGGTCAGACACATGGCCACGAATGCCGCGAGAACTGGGATACGGTAGACGGGATCATTGATGCTCAATCCCCAAAAGCCCTTCAAGTTTTCCATGCGCGGAAAAACCCAGCCGAACATCTGCCGCACATCGGCTGAAAACGACGGCCCGTAATGATGGAAATATAAAATGCTAACCAACAATACCAGCATCGAAATCACGCCAGCGGTAAAACGGACAACACCGCGTTGCCAATAAAAGCTGCACCATAGAGGCAACAAGAAAATCGGATAGTAAAACATTCCAATGGCTAGACCTAGCAGAATTCCTGAGATCAGGGGCCGACGATAGGTTGCAACGGCCCATACCAGCAGAGCAGCGAGCAGCACGTGGTAAACTTGCCCAATACCGTCGGCCGTATCCATGTACCGACCGGTCAGAATGGCTGTATACGGCAACAACAAATACAACACTGCCGCGGCAATGCCGGTTTTAATGTTGTCGAAATGGCGATACCCGATCACCACCAGTCCAATGACGATTGCTAAATAGGAGAAAATGGCGACGGTTCGAGCCGTCGCCAATTCGACAGGAGTTCGAAGTCCGCTGACGAAAGGCGAAGTGGACTTCGCCGCTGGGCGTTCGCTCTGAAATAAAAAACGAGTGGGCAACTGGAAAATCTCGAACACCCATGGATACCCAGGCCCGTAAAGAACCAGCGGTTCCTCGACCGGCTGGTTTTCCGGTTTGTCACGATCAATGTCCGCCTTCAGTACAATTGGACTTTCAACGGTCGAGGCATCAGTGAGATCAGCGCTTAGGCGTCTGAGCGAAGATCTCTCTGCCGGCTTGTCCGCGGCCACATTCGCCATCAAAAAAATCAAAAGCGACAAACCCAGAAATGTAAGTCCACCAACGGAAAGGTTCGGCTCCAAGAGCGGGCGCCGGACCATCAACGGGTCCAACAGCATGCGTATCAGGAATAATCCGCCGATGGTAAACAGCCAAATATATCCCGTCTGCTCGTATGCCGGCGATGCTTTTTCTTGTCCATATATGACGAACAACAAGCCAGGAGCCAAGAGAATGAGACCGATTAAGTCAAGGTTTCTGAAGCTCCATAGGCGGTTGAACTTAAAGAACAGCGAAATCATCAAGAGCGACGAAAGGTAAACCCATGTCGTTGGGCTTACCCTTTCGTAATAGACTAAATAATCGCTCATGACGATGAGAAGAGGTCCGGCCTGGACGAATTTAACGGATGCTTGGCAGCGGCGATTTAACCGATGATCGAAGTGCAACGCCGCGATAGGTTGCCGATTGCGATTCTGCCCTAAAAAGCAGAATACGCCGTTTCACCAGGTTTACAAGCCCTTTTCCAGCCAGACTTTGCGCCCATCAACCCCCGTTTTATTAACTTTGTGCCTCGTACCTAGAGGACCGATGAAGCTTGGTCGCCGAGCGACCGTCCGAGGTCACAAGACTTTATGAAGCGCGGATAACCACTTGCGAATCCATGGTCGACGACGCGTCGGTACCTCTGAAGGTTCCGATCGTCGGTGCAGCGGCCAAGGGATCCAGTCCGGTGGCTACGGCCACATGATGGTTAGCGACTGCTATGCCTTGGCCAGGATCAAAGCCGCGCCAACCTGCCCCAGGTAAATAGACTTCCGACCAGGCATGCAATTGGCGGTGACCATTAGTCTCCAATTGAGATTGGTAGCCACTGACAAACCGTGAAGCTAGCCTGGCGGCCCGGCAGACCTCGCCAAACAGAACCGCGAGATCGCGACAGGACCCTTGTCGAGTTTTTAGCGTGGTTTCTGCTGGAAGTGGGTCGCCTGCGGGTCGAATCGTTTTTTCAAAGTTTTCACTGATCCAAGACGCGAGTTTGATCAGAAACGGGACTGTCTGGCGATCGGTTTCGGTTTGTAATTGGGTTGCTAAGTCCGCGATCGGACCGCCATTGGCTTGTGTGACGCAATAGGGGGCTAATGCCGCATCGATCTCCGGGCGATAGCGAAACGGCAACTGCAAGGCATCACCACTGAGTAAAAAATCGAATGGATTAGTACGCAACGTTTCCGCGACGCAATTGACCGTCAAGGTCAGAGCACACGTCGGGCCATTAAACCAACATTGCGTAGCCACATTGCCTTCGACGTCGAGAAAATCGCAAACACCGGCGGGTTCAGGCTCCACAGTAAGTTGATACCGCAGCAAACGCTGCGAAGCATCTTCGCGCGGACGAAGCCGCACGGTGAATGGTTCGCAATACACCGTCCGGCTGTAGCTGTAACGGGTGGTGTGTTTGATGTGGAATAGCATGGCAGTGGTACGCAGTAGGTCGACGGTATAAGTTTGTCGCTTGTTCTTTGTTACTTGCCCACGACGCTAAGGACTAATTGACCAAGGACAAATTCCATTAGTTGCTTCCTACCCAGTGATCGGAATCGTTTCGGTATGACGTTGTTCCATGCGGACAAATGCCTTGTCGAGCCATTGCGAAGGCAACTCGTTCAATGAAGCACGCAGGCGCTCTTGCCACCACTGGCAGCTTTCGGCCAAATCTGCCTTTTCATAGCGATACTCGAACATTTCCTGGCTGCCGCTTTCAAACACGACCACATCGAGAGGAAAATCGACCGTGGCACTGCTGATGCGCGTGCTGTCGAACGCCAAGGCGCCAACTTTCAGAGCCAATTGCATGGCATCGGTGTATTTGAGTGTGCGATCCAAAATTGGTTTGCCATAGCCTGTCTCTCCGATAATGCAGTAGGGCGTGCCCGCGCCAACCTCTACCCAATTCCCTTGTGGATATAGCAGATAGAGCTTGTGCTCGCGGTCGTGCTTCATCTGGCCGCCGACCAGTGCATGAAAGTTGAATGCCAACTTGCTGTTTTCCAATGCTTCTTTATCTTCCGACGCCACTCGCCTGGTTTGCGCGGCCAGTGCATTGACAGCCTTATGCAGGCGATCAAATTCGGTGGTCGCCTCGTCCAGCACTTCTTCGAAATAGGTAATAATTTTGTCGCGCACGCTGCGTAAGCCTGATGTCATGACAAACATGGGATGACCGGCGTGGTGAAAGATGACAAGTTTTCTCGCCGTGATGCATTCGGCGCCCGAGGTGACTCGGGTATCGGCGATCCCGACTAATCCACCTTGTACTTTCATACCAAGGCAAAAGGTCATTGGACTGCTCCGTGAGGTGTAGTTGCAGCTGCTGCGACAGGGCGTTGGGCGAAGAATGTGTCGTGAATTGCTTCGCCCACAAGGTTCAGTTTTTGTTGAAAGTTGTCAATAAATTCGTGCAGGCCTTGGTCGATCACATCTGCAATTTGAGCGTAATCCAATTCGGAGCGCAATTGCCCGAGCCGGCGTTCTGCCTGATTACGAAACGTTGCTATGGGCGTACCGGTAACGGCGCGCAGAGATTGCTCTGTGCCATGCAGACAGAATCTTAAGGCTCGAGGAAACTCTGCATCGAGAGTCAAAAATTCCGCGACTTCGGTCGGCGTGATTCGACCGTGTTTTTTGCGATACATTTCCAGGGCACTGGCGGATTTCAACAATGCCGACCATTGAATCGCATCCATGGGCGTGCCGACATCAGCCACCTCGGGCAGCAAAATAAAGTACTTCACATCTAAAATCCGCGACGTTTTGTCGGCACGCTCCAGCAGTCGACCCATCTGAGCAAAGTGCCACGCCTCGCCGCGTGACATCGTGGCTTCCATCATCCCGACGATTAACTGACCGCTGCGTTTTACTGTGTTAAAAAATTCAAAGGGGTTGTCGGTTCCCTGCCCGTTGCGAGCTGCGTGTTTAACGAGGAGATAAAATTTATTCAACTCCTCCCACACGGGAGCGGCGATGATTTCTCGAATCGTGCGAGCATTTTCCCGGGCAAACTTCAAGCAGGAAACAATCGAGTTCGGATTTTCATCGTCGAAAGCCAGCATGGCCACAGCATTCTTCTGATTCGCGGTGCCATATCGCTCGTAGAATTGTTCGTGATCGCCGGTGGTGTAGATGAGCGGGTCCCATTGATTGGCCAATGACCCGCCTAAGTCGAGTGTAAGATTCAGATTTACGTCGACAAATCGCGCGGCATTTTCTGCCCGCTCTATGTAGCGGCTCATCCAAAAGACACAATCGGCCACTCTGCTGAGCATGTTCAGTCCGCCTCAAGCCAGCAATGATTTGAATCAGGTGATCCTTTAAAGATCGGATGACGGCTCATGAACTTGTCGAGAGAACTTGATGCGTTTGGCTTTGAAACTGCACGCTGCCGGGCTGTAATACCCAAGTGTCTTTGCTGCCGCCGCCCTGGGACGAATTCACCACCAGTGAACCGCGCTGCAATGCAACTCGAGTGAGCCCACCGGGAAGAACAAAAATATCTTCGCCGTAAAGAATATACGGCCGCAGGTCAACATGTCTTCCCTCAAAATGATCGTCGATCAGCGATGGAACTCGCGACAGAGAAAGCATTGGCTGGGCAATGTACTCCCGCGGCTTTGCTTTGATCTGCTCGGCGCAGGCTTCACGATCTGCCTGCGACGCTTTCGGACCAATCATTAAGCCATAGCCGCCCGATTCGTTGGTTGGCTTAACGACTAATTTATCGAGATTGGCCAGCACGTGGTCGCACTGCTTAGGATCGCCACAGATAAAGGTTGGCACATTGGACAGAATAATATCTTCGCCCAAGTAGTATTTGATGATTTGTGGCACATAGGCATAAACGGCTTTATCATCAGCGATGCCAGTGCCCGGCGCATTCGCAAGCGCCACGTGCCCGGCTCGATAAGCGCGCATCAGGCCGGCCACGCCCAGCATGGAATCGGCACGAAACGCTTCGGGGTCCAAAAAAGTGTCGTCGATTCGCCGGTAAATTACGTCCACGCGTTGAATGCCCTGCGTGGTCCGCATGAATACATAGTCGTCCTGAACCAGTAGATCGCGCCCTTCGACCAATTCCACTCCCATTTGCTGCGCGAGAAATGAGTGCTCGAAGTAGGCTGAATTGAAAATGCCGGGGGTCAGCACCACCACCGTTGGGTCGTCCGGCATTGCCGGCGCCAAATGTTGCAGCGTCCGCAGCAATCGCTCGGGGTAGTCTTCGACCGACCGAATGCGCAAACCTTCAAACACCTGTGGAAAAGTGCGTTTCATCACCTCGCGATTTTCCAACACATACGATACGCCGGAAGGGCAGCGCAGATTGTCTTCAAGCACATAAAACTGTCCGTCGCTGTCGCGCACCAAATCGGTGCCTGTCACATGAGCCCAAACACCGCGCGGCGGATTCAACCCAGTGCAAGGGCCCAAAAAACATTTCCCTGATTGCAGCAAGTATTCCGGCACAACGCCGTCCTTGACGATCTGCCGGCGATTGTAGACATCGTGGATGAAGAGATTCAGAGCCGTGATGCGCTGCTTGAGTCCCCGCTCGATCGTGGTCCATTCATCGGCTTCGACCACGCGCGGGACAACGTCGAACGGCCAGATTTTTTCGGTGCCGGCCTCGTGGCCATAGACCGTAAAAGTGATGCCCAAATTCATGAGGGTGCGCTCAGCATCTCGCTGGCAGCGTTGAAGCTCGCCGTCGGAAAGCGACTCGATCCGCCGTACTAGCACCTCGCAGCGCGGATGCGGCTGTCCGTCTGCCCGAAACATTTCGTCGTAGAAGCCGTCGGCGGAATAACTCGTGAAGCGCATAATTTAGACCACAAACGGCGACAGGATTCGGTCAGGAAAAGAGAGCTTTGGCTTCCAGATTTGCAACGCGGGAATGGAAGCGCTGTCTCGGACATAGGCGGTTATGCAAAGCCTGTGCCGGAGCATCTTTCACTGCGATCCTCCACCTAAGTTCAGATTAAAACTGCGGTTTAACAATATGTTAGCACGGACGACCAACGGCAGAAATGGGCACCCACTCGGTGCCATCCGCCGCCGGACTGCTTAATCTCTGGGCAGGAGTGCCACAATTTACTTCCCGTCTCATGCCTTAAACCTAAGACAGCCATCCGATATGCTTCAAATTCTGGTGGCCGGTGACAAAATATCCGTAGGCCCAGTGCAAAACTCTTCGTATCTATCGAGTCGTCTAGGAGAAACATCTTGCAAGATATTCCCATCATCACCGCTGCGGCCGGGCAAATCGTGGATGTCATTGGCCAGCGCATTTTTCCCGGCACGGTGCATGTCGCAAACGGCCGAATCGCAAGGATCGAGGAAACGGCCTCGGCGCCTGCCACTTTTTTGTTGCCAGGTTATGTTGATGCGCACGTACACATCGAAAGCTCGATGCTTGTGCCCAGTGAGTTTGGCCGGCTGGCAGTGCTGCATGGCACGGTAGCGACGGTGTCCGATCCGCACGAAATTGCCAACGTACTAGGGACGCCAGGCATTCGTTACATGATCGATAACGCATTGCATTCGCCACTTAAACTTCATTTTGGTGCTTCTAGTTGCGTGCCGGCGTGCAGCTTCGATCGTTCCGGCGCGGTACTCGATGCGGCGGAAGTCGCGCGGCTGCTGGACGATCCGCAGATTAAGTACCTTTCAGAGATGATGAATTTTCCCGGGGTGCTGCACGATGATCCGGAAGTAATGGCGAAAATTCGCGCCGCACATCAGCGCAACAAACCGGTCGATGGCCACGCACCGGGACTGCGTGGTGAGGGATTGAAAAAATATGCGGCGGCAGGAATTACCACGGATCACGAAAGCTTCACGTACGAAGAAGGGCTGGAAAAAATCGTGCTGGGAATAAGGTGCCAAATTCGTGAAGGCTCCGCAGCAAAAAATTTCGAGGCCCTGTACCCGCTCATCGGTCAATTTCCAGAAATGTGCATGTTTTCCAGCGACGACAAGCACCCCAACGATTTGGTCGTGGGACATATTAATCAACTCGTCGTGCGAGCCATTCAATGCGGTCAGCCAATGTTTGCGGTGCTGCGAACGGCTTCGGTAAATCCCGTACTGCACTACAAACTCGATGTTGGATTATTGCGGCCGGGAGATGCAGCCGATTTTATCGAAGTTGACAATCTGCAGCAGTTCAATGTTCTGCGCACGATTATCGACGGCCGTGTGGTAGCAGAGCGCGGTCGCACTCCGCTGGAGAGAGTTGTTCCAACCATCGTCAATCAATTTCGCGCTGCTTCTTTTAAGGCTCAAGACTTCGCTGTGCCCGCACCTAAGGAATCTGGCAAAAAGCTGCGCGTGATTGAAGCGATCGACGGCCAAATTGTTACAGGACAAAGCAAAGCAAAACCGAAAATCGAAAAGGGGCAGGCCGTATCGAACACTACGGAAGACGTGCTTAAAATCGCCTTGGTCGATCGCTATAGCGGTGGCCAGCCGGCTGTTGGCTTCATCAAGAACTTTGGACTCCAACACGGTGCGATTGCGTCCAGCGTCTCGCACGATTCGCACAACTTGCTGGCAGTTGGCGTCGACGATGATTCCATCGCACAGGCAATGAATCTACTGGTCAAAACTCAAGGCGGCATAAGCGCAGTGGGAACTGTCGGCGGTGAAAAGATCGAAGCCGTTTTGCCTTTGCCGATCGCCGGACTAATGTCGGCCGAAGAAGGTCCCCATGTGGCAAGCGAATACTCACGCATTGATGCGCTGGCAAAGAAACTTGGCTCCAAGCTAGGCGCGCCCTATATGACGCTCTCGTTCATGGCGCTGCTGGTAATACCAACCTTAAAACTGGGTCCGGACGGGCTGTTCGATGTTGGGCAATTCAAGCCTGTGCCGTTGTGGGAGTAACCACTGGCGGCGCCATCGGTTGCTTTACTACTGGTCGTTCACACCTGTCGCTGGCCGAAAATGAGCTGGAAGATCACTAGTACCACAATAGAGCCAATGATCGCCAGCACAAAGTGCCAGCCCGTAATTTCCAACTGCCGACCGATCGCCCCGCCAATCACTGCCCCCAGCATGCCCAATGCAATCGTCGGCAAACATCCACGGAAGTCCGTGGGTTCGGGATAGAACAATCGGGCCACAAGACCCGCAAAGAAACCGAAAATCAACCAGCCGATAATCTCCATGCGGTCATCCTATTTCGGCTATGAAGATTGGCCGAAAAATCGTCTTTGATATTCGTCAGAATCAAGTCGTTATTGGGAACCCATTTCTTCCTGTGGGGTTTAATCTAAGCAGGATTTGTTGTGCCGGCAACCCATCGCTCGCCTTGGCGACTGGTCCAAGGCGGTTACCCGGCTTAGACTTACAAATGGGAACCAATCTTAGGCACTGAGGCAAAGGGAATCCTTTGGCGATTAGCGAATCGTCGGCGATGAACTACCAACTGCACGATCCAGACGTGCGGCTCATGCTGGAGGTGCGCGACGACAAAGCCGCCGCCTTCGAAGAATTGATGCTGCGATATCAAAATCGTCTGGTTACGGTGCTCGAGCATTTAGTGGGGCGGCGCGATTTGGCAGAAGACTTGGCACAAGATGTATTTTTGCGTGTCTATCGAGCGCGCAAAAGATACGTGCCAGGAGCGAAATTCTCCACCTGGCTATTCACCATCGCCAACAATGTGGCGTCCAATGCATTAAGAAGTCAATCACGAAGGCGCGAAATTAATTTGAAGCCCAAGTCGGGAGAATCGACCGACGCATATACTTTAGATCAAATGGTCCAAGATGCCAGCAGTTTGATGCCGACTCGCCAGGCCGATAAGACCGAAATGCGCGAGGTTGTGCGTGAGGCGATTGGCACGTTGAACGAAAGGCAGCGACTTGCAGTTTTGTTGAGCAAATTCGAAAACATGAGTTATGAAGACATTGCCGAAGCGATGCAAATGACACCGCAAGCCATCAAGTCGTTATTGTCTCGCGCGCGTGGCAACTTGCGGGCCGTTTTAGAGCCGTACCTGGAACGCGGCGAATTGAGTTCAAAGAAAGACGATGGTCAAGCGCCGGGTTAATCGTGCTTGCCGAAGATTCCTGTTCACGAAACAATCATGTCAAATTCACCCTCCGATCCTACGAATCTTGATCAACTGGACGAACAGTTGGTCGCTTACCTCGACGGCGAACTGGAACCGCAGGCTGCGCGTCAAATGGAAAATCAGCTTGCCGCCGACGAGTATGCCCGGCGACGACTGAACCAGTTGGCATCTTCCTGGGATTTGCTGGATCAGCTTCCGCGCGCCAGTGTGGATGATTTGTTCACTCGTACAACGGTTGAAATGGTGGCCTTGGTTGCCGAGGACGAAGTCGCGAAGGTCCAGGCCGCTGACCCCGCCCGGCGGCGACGTCGCTGGCTGGAAGGGGGCATCGCCACATTAGCGGCCGCGATCGTCGGATTTATAATCGTAGCGGTTGCAATGCCCAACCAGAACGATACATTGCTTCGCGATTTGTCGGTCATTAAGAATTTGGAACTTTATCGCGATGTCGGCAGCGTCGAATTACTCAAACAATTCCAAACCGCAAACTTGTTTACCGATCATGTCGCGGCAGTGTCGCCACGCAATTCGCCGGCTCACGACACTCACCCGGCAGCCGCGGCGCCGATCGGTTCATCATCGATTCCGACGTCGCCGGACGAACGACGTACTTGGGTTGAGGCACTTAGCCCTAGCGATAAATTGGAACTGCGCAACGAACTCGAAAAGTTTTCAGCGTTGCCGGCAAAGCAGCAGCAATCGCTCCGTGAATTCGACGAACAATTAAACACCGATGCAGATGGTGCCCAGCTGCGCCAGATTATGCAGCGCTATTACGACTGGCTGAAAACATTGACTTCAGCCGATCGGGTCAATGTCCTGGATGAATCCAATCCGCAGGATCAAATCAAATTGATCCGGCAACTTCGACAGGGGCAGTTAGGTCAGGCATTCACCTGGCTGGACCCAGGGCTTAATTTGCTAAAAGATCGGGACAGTGCCGCGGTGCTCCAGTGGATGCGAGACTTTGCCGAAAATCACGAAGCCGAGCTGATGGCGACGCTTCCAGAACAAAAACGGCCTGACTCGCAAAAGTCCGACGACCGGCGGCGCCGGCGGCCGCTTGTCTTGCTCGCCTGGCAACAATGGTGGAGTCCGACGGCTACGGGCACTCCGCCGGTCACTTCGACCGATATTCACGCCCTCCACGCACTGTTATCTTCTGAGAAACAAAAACTACTCGACGCGGCTAGTTTGCAAGATCAGGTGCCGTTGGTGCGTCAATGGATTCAAGCAGCGTCGGCAGAATTTCGAGAGCTGGCCATCCAAGGTTTCGGCCGCTGGGGGGGTCTGCCGAACCCCGAACGTTTGAACAGGTTCGAACAACAGCAGTTATCTTCTGAGGAAAAGAAGGAGCTCGACGGACTTTCCGGACCCGACAGAATGCGGAAGCTCATGGAATTATTCCAAAAGCATCGTGCGGCAGATTCTCAAAGACCCGGCGGTGCTTCGTCGCGCCAATCGACGGATTCTTCCCTGTCGAATGCCGGAAAATCGAAAGACTCTTCGGATATAAAACCACCAGCGGCAGAGTGATTCTCTTAGAGCATTCTTAGTTTTTCAACCAATGGGCAATGGACTCAACCCGCTGCTGCCAAAAGGTCTCGCCGACGAGCTTTGGCCCTTGCTAGTTCACGTGCTCTGATAGCCCTAACGCGGCAGAGCCGGCACGGAGGATGCACAAATCCGCCGCGCCCTGGGCAGCGCACGGCCGGAAGCAAGCAGAGCGGTTTTTGCGGAGTTCTGAGCGAATAATCGGGACGCCTTCCCGATGCGATGCCGCCAACGACTCCTCGACTGAGGCCTAATTGACGGGCGATTTGCCGCTGCGAAATGTTTCCCTCGGCTAGGGGAAATCTCTGGTTTTCCGCGATAGTAAATTGCCGCCTGTAGTGGTTAACGCTGTGGACCGGAAGGTACTGCCGCCAACCGGAAATCTGGTTTTGTGGCGAACCAGTGCCGATTAGAAGGGATTGGCACGGACCGCTTCAGAGATTCATCACGGAAGCGCATCAAGAATTAGCGCTTTTTTAGAAAGTGTGGACATGCCTTTAGGTCTGTTGCATGTGATCTTGACGGTCGTCTTTGTCGGCATTTGCCTGTTCAGCGGACGAATTCTATTTCGCCACGCACCTGAATATTCCAGAATGGGCAGATCAGACACCAAGCTAAGCACGCGTCATTGACGATTGCGGTTCGTCAATCACAAACCGTCTACCGCAAAGCTGATGCCCAGCGGGTACATCAAAGACCAGTGAGACTGTACACTTCCGGTCCAACTTCGTGCGTGACCACGGCGCCGAACAACGTCATCGGCGTGCAATCGTAAATCGTGACCGGCTGAAGTTGGCCAATTTGGCGGCGGTTTCCTTGGAACACGACAATGCGGTCGCAAGGGGTGCGGCCGACAAGCTGTATGACTTGGCTCGTTGAACCATCGGCCAGCCCGGTGCTCACTGCTGGTGCGTCGATTGTCGCTTCTGAGGATTCTCTGTGAAGGTTCGGTTCATCCGTGCGATCGAGCCGCTGAGCGTGTTTACTTGGTCCTTCGACAAGTACTTCCACCGTGCGACCGACGAACTTCTGATGGTCTTCTTCACTAATCTGGTTTTGCACGGCCAAAAGTTCGTTGTTGCGGCGGCGCTTGACTTCTTCCGGGACGTCGTCGGGCCAAAGTTCAGGCGCTTTCGTGCCAGGGCGCTGGCTGTACTTGAAAATGAAACTGTTTTTGAATCGCGATTGCCGCACCAGTTCAACCGTCTGTTGAAAATCCTCTTCCATTTCGCCGCAAAAGCCGACAATAAAGTCGCTGGTCACGGCCGCTTCGGGAATGGCGGCTCGAACGCGGTCGAGCATTTCGCGATATTCTTCGACCGTGTAACCGCGCTTCATACGCTTCAAAACACCGTTCGAGCCGCTTTGTGCCGGCACATGCAAATACGGCGAGCACTTCGGCAAATCGCGCACGGCCTGGAGCAAATCGTCCGTCATGTCTTTGGGAAAGTTCGTTACAAACTTCAGCCGTGCTAGCCCATCAATATCGTGCAGCCGATACAGCAAATCCGAAAGACGTGTGGTGCGATCGCCCTCGGTATGGCGATAACTATTCACCGTTTGACCTAGCAGAGTAATTTCCCGGCAACCTTCCGCGGCCAATTTTTTTGCTTCGGCCACAATGTGCTCCGGATGCCGGCCTTGTTCCGGACCACGTACTTGCGGAACAATGCAATACGTGCAAAATTTATCGCAACCGAATTGAATTCTCACAAACGCCTGATAAGGCGACGGCCGCATTTGTGGATCCCGATCGGGATCGTAACTCTCGAAGCTCCGTTCAATTTCTTCCCGATTGCCCGCTTTGCGGTCCAAACTCACTTCCAGTCGCGGCCCGCTGCCGGCGGCAATTTCGTCGAGCAAACGAGGAATTTGATGAAGTTGGCCCGGCCCAACGATTAAATCGACGTACGGCGCGCGCTCGAAGATCAACCGTTGATCTTTTTGGGCCATACAACCCAAGACACCAATGATTTTTCGCGGATTCTGCTGCTTGGCGTGCTTCAAGCGTCCCAGCGCGCTGTAGATTTTGTCTTCTGCATGTTGCCGAACGCTGCAAGTGTTAAACAACACGGTGTCGGCCGTGGCCGGCGAATCGACAAGTTCGTAACCGGCTTTGCGCAGCGCCGCAACCACGAGCTCGCTGTCGAGCACGTTCATTTGGCAGCCGACCGTTTCGATATAGAGTCTCTTCGCCACGATGAATGAAACCTGCTAGCTAAACGAATGACCTATAGACAAAACGACTGGCCAAAAATAAATTACTCCCGGCCGTTTAAAGGCCGAATTCATCCTGCATTCTGTGAATCCGCAATTTTAATCGAGATCCACGAGTGGCGAAACGGCGAAAACCGTTTAAAAACCTACGCCCGAACGCATTTCAACCAAGTCGGTCTCCAGCTCGAACGCAGTGCCCGCGTAAGAATTCATCGGCCGACATGACTCGCTTTCCCGCCGGCTGAATGGCTTCGATCCGCAGACTTCCTTGGCCGCAATACACAACCAAATCGTTGCCTTGAGCCAGTGCAATTACGCCCGGCGAGTGTCCGCCCAGTTCGTTAGAAACCTCGGCGAATTGGTTTATCGGCTGCACACGCTCCAGAATTAATCGCAATGGTTCCGACTGTGGCGGTTTCCAAAACGAGTAAGTTTTGGGCCAAGGTTGCAATGCACGCACTTGGTTGAAAATAGCGACCGGCGATCGCGACCAATCGACCAAACCGTCTGCTTTCTTAAGCCGTGGCGCTTTCGTTGCCAATGTTTCATTTTGGACCACGCCTTGAGCCACTTTATCTCTCGCCAGCATCTCAATGGCTTCCAGTACCGCGCTGCAGCCCAATTCGGCTAATCTGGCTTCTAATTCCGGCGCTGTTTCGCTTGGGCCAATCTCCGTGCACTGCTGCACGATGGCTGGCCCAGCATCCAGCTTTGGCGTCATATGAATGATCGTAACTCCCGTCTCTTTTTCTCCGTGATAAATTGCCCAATTGATCGGCGCTGCGCCACGATACTTGGGAAGTATTGAGGCGTGCAGGTTGATTCCGCCTAGCCGAGCCAGCGCCAACGTCTCTTTGGATAGAATCTGTCCGTAATCACACACGACAAACAAATCGGCTGCTCGATCTCGTAACCACGACTGTGCCTGCGCGGAATTGATCGTTTCCGGTTCAAACACCTCTAAATTCTCTTTCTGGGCGGCTTCGCGCATAGGATTGGCAGGCGTTTTTTCGCGCCGATGTGCGGGTCGATCTGGCCGAGTGACCAGCGCGAATACTCGATGGGAAGACTTCAGCAGCGACGCGAATGTTGGCACAGCGAAGGGGCCCGTACCCATCATAATGAGACGCAAGGCGCCCCGCGGCTGGGCGTTGGCGATTTCTTCAGGCGGCATTCGAAATTCCACTGAAGTGTTGGACTACGTTCTTAATTTTTCCAATTCTTCGAGCCGGCGCTTCATCGTCGCCTCGTCGGACAGCTCCTTGTGTTCCCGCTGGCTTGCAAATTGGATTTCAAATTCACGGAGCGTGTCGCGCACTTCCAATTGCGCGGCAGTGCCCAGTCGATCGACAAATAATTTGCCGTTAATATGATCGGTTTCATGCTGGAGCACCCGGGCCAAAAAACCTTCGGCATCGATATGCACCGGTTCGCCCGCCAGGTTGTATGCATCCATGGCGACATGTTCGGCCCGCATCACGTCGGCATACAAGCCCGGCAAGCTGAGACAGCCCTCTTCCGCTTCAGCCGATCCTTTATGACGGCTTAGCACCGGATTGATAAACACCATTTCCTCTCCCTTTGCCGGATCCCCTTGTAAATTGACGATGAAAAAGCGATACGGCAAATCCACCTGATTCGCCGCCAAACCAACTCCTTTGGCCGCGTACATTAGTCCGAACATCTGCTTGATGTTTTCGCGCAGCTCCGCATCCACACGTTTTAGCGGTTTGGAAATGTGCCGCAACGTTGGATGAGGATATTGAATGATCTTCAGTTCGTTCATAGCAATTGGACAGCCGTTACGGATCACCCAGTGGCGTCGAGAATTCTACGCAGTGTCCGTCTCTGCATATAGCCATGGAATTCGTTCGAAGTGCCTTTTGCCGCCTGACAACCGCGTTAATCGAACTTTGCACACAATTGTGCCAATTTCCTGCGATAGCTGTAATGCTCCACTTCTAACAAATGCCGTGGTGTCTTAAGGTAGCGGATGCCATGGCCCAAATTGCGACTGGGCCGCGATTTTAATCGTCGGAAACGGTCGGCCAAACGCGGATTGTTTCGTTGTGCCTTCAGAAACCTGGCAATCAATTGGGCCTGATAGTGAACCAATCCCCAAATGCCGCTATCGGGCTGGATGAGGCCGGCGATAAATAAATTGTCGTAGCGAGGATGGAAAACATTCAAAAACAGTGCCGGCTTTCCATGCTGCCAATTGAGATGTGTAGGTTCGATAAACGCAATCGTAATCCGAAAACCCGTCGCAAAAACAATCACGTCGATCGTCTCCGAGCTTCCGTCGACAAATCGCACCTGATGGCCACACAGTTCGGCAATGTCGGCCTTCGGTTTAATCCGGCCGTGCCCGACAAAATAGAGCAATTGTGAATTGACGATCGGATGCGTTTCCAAAAGCTTGTGATCCGGCGCCGGCAAGCCGTAATCCTCAGGTCGTCCCAATGCGGTTCGCACAAGCCGCGCGGCGATTCGCCGGCGCAACCACAAAGGCACATGCCAACGCAACAAGAACTCGCCGCAGCGATCCGCCGGCTTGCCCTTAATGAACTTAGGCACGAAATGGTAGCCGCGCCGCATGCTGTGAAAGGTCTTCCGCGCAAATTGAGCCGCTTCTACGGCAATATCGCAACCTGAATTACCCGCTCCCACGACGAGAACTCGTTGATCCGAAAAAATGTCGGGGGTCTTATATTGCGAGGAATGCAAAACGGCGCCGTCAAAAGTCCCCGGATACTTTGGCCAGTTAGGATCCCAATGATGTCCTGTGGCAATAATCACGCTGCCATAAATACGACTTTCTCCGGATGCCAAGTTAACCTTCCATGCCGACGCCGTTGGATCAACCGGTTCGATCCGAGTGACGCTCGTATTAAATTGGATAGCGTCGTACAAATCGAAATGTGCTGCATAAGAACGCAAGTATTCCAACGCCTGCTCGTGACTTGGAAATTCGGGCCAGTCGTCCGGCATGGGATAATCAGGAAATTGCGTTAATAATTTCGAACTGATTAAGTGCGCAGAACGATAGACACTGCTGCACGGTTTTCCAAAACACCAATTGCCGCCGACTTCGTCCATGCGTTCCAAACAATCGGCTGGAATCCCATGCTCGCGAAGCGTTTTAAGCGTTGCCAGTCCCGACGCTCCTGCACCGATGATGCAACAACGCTCATGGGAGCCGGGATTAAATGATGACGTCACAAACAATGTTAGCGAATGTTAGATCGACCGATGGCTATCCACCGGCATAGTGAAACGAGCAACGCGGTTGGTCACGAGTCAGTCCAAATAGCTATCTCAATCTTGCGGTAGCTCCAGCGCTGACGGAAACGAAAACCGCCACAGCACTTTTTCATACTCAGAGGTACAAATCAGCCCATTTTTTCCCGTCAAAAAGGTGTTCGAGGAGATTGCATTCTTAGAGCATAAGATTGTATGGTAAGAGTCTCGTCCCCGACTGCAACGGGGAAGGGCCTATGTACTTGATACGCGCAGCGAGGGGCCATCCTGCGCGGCTTGGGCCAGAGGGCACGGAACAAGATCTCTGATGTTTGCGCCGGGCTAGCCGATTTCACGGCTATTCTGCCTGGCAATGGTTGACCCACTATGAGCAAAACGTCGCCCGTGGAAAGCTTTAAGCAAATTAATAGCTTCCAAACGCTGCGGAAATCCCTCCTGCAAAATAAATCAGCTTCGGATTTGGAAAAGCCTTTGGCATATTGGGCTTTACCGGGTGATCGTCGATTGCCCCTGGCTTTTCTTGGTCATAGCTTACGCGATTTGCTCAATCTTTCGTTCGAGGAACTGGCGGCAACACCTGGCATCGGACAAAAAAAAATCGGTTCGCTGTTAAAGTTGCTGTCTCGGGCAGTAAAAAAGAAAATATCTGCTGATCCGCTGCCGTCCGGCGAGCCGACGTTTGAAACCGAGCGATTCAGCGCCCGGAATCCACGCGCCGATTTTGATGCCGACTTGGTGTCCGAGTCGCTCTGGGAGCAGTGGCGGGAAACGGTTCGTCGTCACGGATTGGAATCGGAGAAACTCGGTCGCTTGGCTCCTTCCCTGCAAGAGTTACCGACCGTCATCTGGGGCATGCCGTTGTCGGAATATCTTGGTTATACCGTTGCTGAAATGCGCCAGTTAAAAACCCATGGCGAAAAGCGCGTGCGCGTAATTTTGGAAGTATTTCATTCAATTCATACCGTGCTAGGCGCGTCTAGTTTGGCAGGCCATCTCTCAGTGCACATGGTCCCAAAATTTGTGGTTCCACTGGAAATTTGGGTTGCCGCATGCTTGGATATGGCCGAGGGCCCCTCAAATGCTTCGGTCCGCCAGTTGTTAGCAATTCCGTTGTTGCAGCAGGTGCAAATCGATTGTGGCCAAACGATCGCCCGTTTGGCCGAAGGACGCTTGGGAATTCACAGTGCAGCCCAAAGCGTGAAGTTGCAATCGAAAAAAATGAGTGTTACACGCGCTCGGATTTACCAATTGCTGGAAGAGTGCCAACAAGCGATGGCGCTGAGATGGCCAAATGGGCGCTTTCTGCTGACACTCTTAGTGAAAAAATTGGCACCCATTCATCCGGAGCCCGAAGGGTTTCCATTGCTGCAAGCCATTACCGACCTGTTTTTTCCCGACGACGAAGAATTGTCTCGTCGGAAAAAGGTTGTTTGAAAGATAGAAAGGCAACCACAGCCGGATTAGTGGTATTTCTTTTGGCGATAGGTTCGCCGCTGGCCGCTGGAACTCTTCGGTTTAATTACCTTGTGTGGCACATCAACGCGGTGTGTTGTTGTGGGAGCAGCTTTAGAATCGTTTTCTGTCACTTTCTGCATCGCTTGCCGCTGGTCTTGTGCGGCGCGAGCATCTTGGCCGCTGGCCGCCACCAACTGTCGATACTTTCGATAGAGCCCCAATTGACAAAGTGCGGCCAACCGACCCAGGAATTCCGCTGGGGCCTTCCAGAGCGGCTTGCAACGCATTAAATCACGAGTGACCACCAAGCAGTGCGTTAACAAACCAATGAGTCCGCCCGCCTCGCTATACTGTCGCCAGTAAAATCGCTCTGATGCCCGCCCCGACATGAATCCGCCAGACGGTGGCTTCCCAATGGAAGAACTGAATATCCGACAATTAGGTTCCAATTTCAGATGCCAATTTGCTTGACGCAGCGACCCGGCAAGGTCTACATCCGCAAAATCGTCACCCACATCAAGTGGCAAACCACCGCCGAGTGCCTCCAGCGCCGATTTGCGATAAAATGCCGCTTGTACCACAGGACCGACCGATACAGGTGACGATTCGTCCTCTATCGGCATCGAGTGATGTAAAATTCTTCGCCCGCCCCGACCACAACTCACTCCTGCCGCGACAATTCGTTCACGATCCATTCGGTCGTAAACCAGAGGCGTCACCGCGGCGACCCGTGAATCGTCGAAATGCTCGAGCGCGCGTTCAATCCAGCCGGAATCTACTTCAGAGCCAGCCGCCAATAAATGAACAATCGGCGCGCGGGTGGCTAAAATGCCCAGATTCACGCAGTCGACAAGGCCGGCTCCAGGCGGAGCTTGCAAGAATTGGATTTCGCCCTTCAGATCGTACGGATCGTGGTATGCAGCCGCCAATACAACCAACACTTCGCAGCCATCCGGTCGGCGTTCCAATACGGACACCAACGTGGATTCCAATCCGTCGGTATTTCCCACCACTGGGATGATGCAAGCCAGGCTGGGCACAAAATACATCCTGTAAATGCTGCCGAAAGTGCAACAGCCCAAATACTCTCCGCGCCGCAGACGCGCCATACGCGGTTGAATCGCTATCACACGTTCGTTAGTTTCGGCCGTTAATGGGCAACGTGTTTACCCAAACTCCACATCAGCCCAAGTCGGCTCTCGGTAAAGTTTGCGCAACTCCTTCCGCCTAACAAATACACGCACAATGAGCGTGAATAAGCTCCCCAGCTTTGCTTAACGAATTAGATTAGGCCTACCCTTACCCGGCTTATCGTTGGTCGGCCCACAGTTGAACTAGCTCCACTAATACCGCAACTGAGTGCTCCATCTCTTCCAGACATGCCCATTCCAGCGGCGAGTGGGGATTATGCTGGCCGCAAGAAAGGTTGGGAGTCGGCAAACCAAGTTCGGTGAATCGCGAACCATCCGTGCCTCCTCGAATCACCGTCAATTTCGCTGTGCGCCCCAGCCGCTGGAAAGCGTGCTGCGCTATTGCCACCGCGCGGGGTTCACGGCGAAGTCCTTCGGCCATGTTGCGATATTGCGGAACAATCCGAACTTTCACTTCCGAACCGGGGAATTCGCTTTGAGTCTGTGAGCCAGCCTTTCGCAACTGCTCTGCCAGTTCGCCGAGCTTGGCCGTATCAAAATCACGCAGCAGTATTCGTAGCGTTACTTCAGCGACTCCACCATCGACAACATACGGATGCAAAAAACCATCACGGCCATCAGTTGTTTCGGGCGAAAGATAATCTCGCGGAAGGCGAGATACATAATCCGCTGCTACCCGCACCGCATTCACCATTTTTCCTTTGCCGATTGACGGATGGATATTCACGCCCTTCACACTGACAATCGCCAGGTCCGCGGAAAACGTTTCCACATCGATTTCGTCCGCAGCCCGGCCATCCAAGGTATAGCACACGACGGCGCCAAGACGCTTCAAATCAACATGGTCCACACCATGACCGATTTCTTCATCGCACGTGAACAGCACGCGAACCGGTCCGTGCAATATTTCCGGATGCTCTTGCAAATGTGACGCCAATTCCATGAGCACCGCAATGCCCGCTTTATCGTCGGCGCCCAACAGTGTGGTGCCGTCGGTGGTGACAATTGTGTGGCTATGCAAATCCCGGAACTCGGGATTCTCGGCGACTCGAATGATTTTCGTCCGATCGCCAATCAACACCAAATCGCGACCATCGTACTGATGCACGACCTGCGGCTTGACCCCGGCGCCGGTTGTCTCGGGTGAAGTATCTAAATGTGCATTTATCGCAATTGTCGGCGCCTCGTACGTCGTCGTGGCCCGAATGGTCGCGGTAACAATTCCAAATTCACTCTGCGCAGCGTCGCTCAAACCCGCAGCTAGGAGTTCGTCAACCAGCATCCGGCCTAGCGCCAATTGCCCCGGCGACGATGGATAGCAACTCGCATTTTCTCGAGCCGTTGTGTCGATTTGGACGTATTGTAGGAACCGCGTCAACAACCGCTCAGTATTAATCATGGGACGATGGCAACGTTTAGTGAGATGAGATCCCTCGCAGCAGCCAATAGACACGCCGCTATTGTCCGACTTGACAATCCGAAATCAACATGTGTACGTTAGTACATATATGGCCATCTGAATTGTATTGACGGAAATTTTATGATCGTCGCATGCCGAACGGGATATGAAGCGACTTTATTTTGCGATAGCTGGTATTTGCCTTTTTCTTTCGTCGATGCGGGTTTGGACGGTGGAGCACAATAAGTGCACGCCGCAATTTACAGGAGAAATTGAAAACGTGGAGTTTGGATTTGCAGACATGTCTATACCCCCCGGAAAAGAGCTTCGTAGTAATCTACCCGGTGAAGATATTGTCAACAATTCAATAGCTGTCGTGGCGATGAGTCTAATAAATCGCGGCACACCCAGCGTGGCTTATGATTATCGATTCATACTCACTATGCCAAATTGACAGGAATACGTTGGGAAGAAATTATCGATACCACAAGCCAAAATAAGAGTACCCGATTTTGGACTGGTGCAAGGCTTGGGTGTGAATGATTTTCTTGACAGCAAAACTGCTATATCGCCTATTACTACTGGCGGAAGGCAGATAGGCATATTGCTATTTACGGTGGATACCGAAGTTAGGCATTTAGATGATGTGAAAGGTGGAAAAATCGAGGTGACATTTCTAGATTCTTGGAATGTCCGCCAATCAATCGTAATGCCAATAGAGGCGAGAAAATTTGGGCTAATCAATTATCCGGGCCTTCCTTTTAGGGAAGCACCCAAGGATGAATCGAATGTCAATTGAATCTGTTGGGCAGCCTTAGCTTCTGTTGGGCAAGTGCGTTCTGTTAGGCAAAGCCTGGTGTATACTGTACATACGATCAGATATAAATTCAAGTTTGTTTTTGAGCCACTTGACGGTGCGCACCTCCGCATGATAATCAATCAGCCGTACCTTGATCCGCCTGCGTCGCGACCTTAGTTTTGCTCTTTAACCAATTTCCGTCATACCGCCATGCCCACCAACATCCGCTGCCGTCCCAATGGTCCGCTGCTAATCGAGGGAGAATTTACGCTCGTCGATCACCAAGGCCAGCCCTATACCCTCCCCACAAATAAGCCGGCCATCGCACTCTGCCGTTGCGGCCACTCAAAGAACAAGCCGTTTTGCGACGGCGCACATAAAACATGCGGATTCATGGCCGAAGAGTTGGCTCCCCCGACGCAAGCATAAGAAACATTGCGCCCAGATCGCAGTCAAAAGATGCGGCCGACTTCGGCTCAATGAAAGCCAACATCGGCTCAATGAAACTGGCGGCTCATCATTGATTGTAAACGCGCCGCGGCTGAATGCTCCGCAGTTCTTCTAGCAATCTTTCTATCTGCTCGTGTCCTAGCGCATTCTGCCATACCATTAAGGCGCAAATTCCGTTGTTACTAAACGGCGCCACAGAGCCCTGCCCCCCGGCTTTGTCCCAACCAACCGGATTCACCGTCGACTGGATCGCGTCAATCAATGCACTAAAGTCGGGCGACTCCCCTGGGTCGTTCTCGTGCACAATCAAATCACGCACGTCGTACAACCGTGTTTCGTACGTCGAAGCCGCCTTGGCCTTGGTCGTGATCAATAGCACTTCATCCTTGACGATCGAAGTCAGCCCCAGCGGCGTCAGGATCATCTTCAACGCGGACCGCAGCGATATGTCCTTAACCGAAATTGTCACCAGCGTCGTCGTCGGATCGATGCCGCCATCTTTCAGCGCCGCATAATCGAACATCAGTTGTACATGATGTTTCTCAGCAATTTCGCCTGCAACATCATTCAGCGGCACACCTTGAAACTCAAACGTCGCTTGTTCCCCGAGCGCCTGCCGGATCGCTTGCGCGTTTGACATCGCGGGAGCAGAGCCGGCATTAACACTAGCACCCGGCTTATTGTCGGCCGCCAGAATGTTCCCCGCACAAATCAAACAGCACCACGAAATAACCCAAACGACTTGATGTTTGATTCCGCGGTGCATGGCTGGATACCCCTATATGAGTCGACAGGCAAAATCGTAATTCGCTCTTCCGTCTCCGAAACCTAAGCCGGGCAGTTTAGGAATGCAAGCTAGCACTGCCCGTCGCTACTCGACGTCAGGCCCCAGCTCGCTCATCTATGCCATTTTGGGTGCAATTCACCACATTCCGCGACCTAACAATGTTAAACCCTGCCGGTTGGGTCGGCCGCAGCGCCTGCCAGCGCCGGATTGTAGCGAAATTACGAGTCGGACCGAATTTAACGATATTAACGGCTGTATCTGCAGAAACGGCTGTAGCAGTTATTCGGTTTACAGTTGACCTGCGAAGTTCGCTCTGCCCACGGAGCCTGAATGCGTTTGATTGCCTGGATGCCGGCGGGGATTTTCATTGCCCTTGTTGCAACTGGCAGGGTGCGCGCTGATGATGCGCCCAGCACTCAGCCGCTCGGCCCATACAAATCAATTGAAAACTCGCAACAGCTCATACCCCTCGCATCGCCCAGTCCGGCGACCTCAACTCCACTGGTTCCGCCCATCGTCGATCTGCCGCGTCAGGAGGCACCGCCAGGTTCAATATCCTTACATCCCGTTCCGTTAAAAAATACGACAGAAGAAGCACCCCTCCGTACCAACGACCAAGACATTTCCCTCGAACGCCCTGATCCCATCGTTGCGAATGCGATTGATCATCGCGAGCCGATTTCGCCGAGCGTCTTGAACGTCGATGCAAACGGATTGATGATTTCTACGGAGAACCCCGCGGACTCGTCGACAATCGACGACTCAAAGCACATTTCCGACGTCCCCATTCCTTCCGTCCAAATCGCAGACTCTTCGGAAACTAATCCTCAATCCATAATGGTTCAGCTTCAAACCGCGACGTCGCTCAAGCCCGTCGACCGCCTTGCATCGTTCGAATCAACCTCTGTCCCAGGCCCGACGCAAGACGAACAGCTATGGATCAATTTGCCCCGTTCGCTCGAAGCGGATATTGTCATAGATCACGGCGTATTTCGTGCCGCCATGCAACAACCACTGGCGCCGCTGCAGCCGCTTCAGCCCGTCCAGCCGCCGTCGATCACGCCCTATGAACCCAGCATTCCCGGCGCCTTCGAAACGCTCGGCACCACTTCCATCGCCGCTTTAGCGGCCGCCGTTGGCGGCGGCCCTGCCCAAGGAGTCACCCAAGCACAAGCGCAATCCCTTGCCTCCAACGATATCGGCGGCCTGCTCCAATCGGCCAACACGGTTCAAAGCGTGAATACCACACGCCGCTCGCCCGTTGCATTGGCGCCCAATGTTCGGGGTTACGAGTTCGGCCAGATCTATGCTCAGGCTAATGGCGCCTATTGGTTTCCCGTGCGTGAAGATCTCGACTCCATGCTTAACAAAATCGATCCGGGCATGATCCAAGACGTGATCGTAATCCCCGGGCCTTACGGTCTGCGCTACGGCCCCGGACTTAGTTTCATCGACATTGTCACGCAAGACACGCCGCGCTACGACGACGGATCGGAAAGCAGTTACCGTGCCAACGGCGACCTCCACACCAACGGCGGTCAACTTTATGGCCGGCTAACAGTCGAGGGCGGCGACGACGATTATGGCTATCGCATCAGCTACGGTCACCGCAAAGGCAGCGACTACGAAGCCGGCAACGACCTCTCGATTCCCTCTAGCTACGACACTGGCGACGTCTGGGCCCAATTCGGGTACAGCCCTAGCAAATACGAGCGCATCGAAGCCAGCTTCCTGCGGCTGGATCAAGACAACGTCGAATACGCGGCCCAGTTTTTCGATGTCGACACGCTCGGCACGTTCGGCACCACGCTCAAATTTATCGACGAAGATCCAGGTTCCCCCTGGACACAGCTTAAACTAGAAGGCTGGTGGAACCGCACTCAATTCACCGGCTCAATCACGCCTAACAAACGCGATCCGAATTTTCCCGTCATTACCCGCGTCGAATTCGCACTCGATCAAGAAGAAGGCGGCACGAACACGCTCAACGGCACTACGCAAGGCGACAATGTTGCCAGCGGCGCCCGCGCTGTCACCCTATATGGCGACCTGGACGATCAATATCTCCGCACCGGCGTCGACTTCCATTTCCTCGAACAAGGAACTCAGGAAAACTACGTGATCAACAGCGTCGGTTCCGCGTTGCCCCCCATTTCAGCCTTCTCTACAAATCAGCCCTTCGGTCAGCTCAGCGACGGGGGGTTTTTCAGCGAATATTGTCTTCCGATAGCCGACGGCTGGAAACTGACCTTGGGCGGACGTGCCGATTGGGTCAACACCAGCGCCGATCCTAATCAGCTCCGGTCTAATACCAATTTGGATCCGGACGAACTCGCTCAAAGCGACGTCCTCTATTCCTACTACGCAACCAACGAATTCAAATTCTCAGACGAATGGAAATTGAATTTCGGCTACGGCTACGCCCAGCGGCCGCCCACACTCACCGAGCGCTACGCCGACGGCGTCTTCCTCGGCCTGTTGCAAAGCGGCTTTACACGCGTCATTGGCGATCCGACTCTTAAGCCCGAACGCGACTTCCAGCTCGATCTTGGTCTCACCGCCAGCTACGACAATTTCCACGCCGGCGTCAGCGGCTTTTATGCTTTCGTGGATAACTACATCACTTTCGAAGGTGATGCGGTAGCCAACTTTTTGGATGCCAAACTGGTCAACTTCGTCAACACGCCCCTGGCCACGCTAACAGGTTTCGAAGCCTCGGCCGATTTTGATTGGTCCTCCACTCTAACACCTTTCGCCAAGGCCAAGTATGTCCAGGGCGATAACCAAACGCTCCGCGCCCCGCTGCCTGCCATTCCGCCGTTGGAAGGCACGCTTGGTTTACGTTGGCACGACTCCTCTCGCGCCCAGAAGTGGGAAGTCGAAGTTGGCCAGCGTATGGTAACCCGCCAAGACCGGCCCGGCGCCATTGTCCTCAACGGCGCACCAGAAGTTGTCGAAGAAGCAACCCCGGGCTTTGCCACCACCTACATCCACACAACTTACAACTGGACTAAAAACCTGAGTCTAGTCGCCGGTATCGACAACATCTTCAATCGCATTTACCAGGAGCAACTCGACCTGCGCCTCCTCGGCCCCACCGGCTTCCCCGCCCCACCCACACGCGTCCTCTCCCCCGGCATCTCCCCCTTCTTCGGCTTCGACTGGACCTTCTAAAAAGCGGCCAATCTACTTTCTCACAGCGGCCATCTCCTGACCACTGGCCTAATTCGTCTGCTGTGTCTTGTCATCCAATCGGATAAAATATCCGTCGACGAGCTACCCCGCTCCTCGCTCTTTGGCAATTCGATCTCTCCTATCCGCCGACTGTGTCCGTATGGGCGCAATCAGGCAGCCTTTTACATCGCTGCCGGAGGCTCGCGCGGTTCATGGAAACAACCCCAGGGCCCTTCAGCTAAACTTACCACTGGCCCAATTCAAGAGGAAGCAACTGAGCACGGCCGATGGGCATCGGCCGAGCGGAAGGCGGTAGTGGAATTCACGAGCGAATCCAAAGTTCCCCCTGGCCCAATTCAAGAGGAAAGTTGGTGGAAAGTTCGCGTGGCAAATTCTTCGTTTTCTCCGAGTGATTTGCACAACGAGTGCCGCAAACTTTCCCCTCGAAAAAATATTTTTCGCGCTCGGAATTTTAAACCCATGCATTCTTGATCGCGCTCACTTCAGCTCTCACCTCGCATGGGAAATGCAAGGTCGTCCAAGGCCGCGCGCGCCGATTTTGCCGCCCCTACGGCCGTCCGGTTGGATCGGCCGAAATGACCATCCGGCCTATAGCATTCCGCTTGTGTCGCACAGTCTCGCTGTAGCGACGGCCAAAAATTGCCTGCCCACAAGCGGTGCTAGCATCCGATACACCTTCCAGCCAAGCGTCCGACCGTCGTGGACTGCTTTGGGGTCAAGGATGGCCTGTCCCTGACAGCCACCAATCCCGCCAGCCAAGGTCCGATAGGCCGCGGGATGGTAAACCAATCCAAGACAACCCAGCGAGCACTCCCGATGCCCAAAGACACGTTCCGTGTGGTCACCCGCGGTCCGGACGGCAAAATCCGCATGCGCGATTACGATGCCCCCGACACTCTCCTGCGTATGCATACGCAAATCGGCGTCGACGATTGCAGCACCGATCTCGGACTCCGGGGCCAGCCGGTATTCCGTGGCCTAATCGGCCCGATGCCCGAAGGCAAGAACGTCGTCCGTTACGAATCACCCGAAGTGTTCGAAACGCTGACCAAAGAGTGGAGCGCGGTGAAATTAGGCCGGCGCCGCCGGCGTGCCAATGCGGACGAAGGCTGACCGGTTAGAGTGCCCCAACAGTTTGCGGGAGGGCGAGGCTCCCGCCAAGCCTGAATTTGTCTCGTGCCCGCTTAGCGCCGGTCAACAAACGCATTGCCTTGCTTGGGCGGATCTTGCTGCAAGGTCGCCACTCCGCCAATCTGCGATGTCGACGCCGTTCGGCTGGCAAACGGGTCGCTACCGCTCGATGGAGACAATGCCAAACGAGTTATGTGCTCTTCGTCGACCAATCGCTGCGTGGTCACTGGCACTTGCGCCGTACGTTGCTCGGGCACAAAGTCGTGCCGCGTTAGCGGAATCTGCGATTCTTCTACCCGCGAATCCCAACGCGTGTGTGGCACGTAATGATAGGCCACCGTCGGCTGCGAGAACGGATTCCAGCGGTTCGCCAAATAGGGCTCCCAGCTGTATTCCGTCACAGGCGTGGTCACCGTTTTATACGACGGCTGATATTCCGTGCTCAACCGTTCGGTATAAACCGTGTAGGGCCGCTGTTCGATGTGCGTTTCCGACACCGGTCGCTTATATACCTGGCGCGTAACCTGGTATTGAACGCCGGTCTGCGGATCGGTCTCGATCTGCTGACCCCAAGAAAACTGGCTTAACGCCAACGTGGCAAACAATGCACTTAGAATGTGCCGGTGGATCATTCCTTCGTCCTCCGGGTAGCGGGCCTGGGAGCTAGTAACACCGCGGTCTACGGCAAACTTGTCACCGAAGCCATCATGGCTTATTGACCGCTAGCTTGAAATCCAGACCCTTAATGCCCCTATCTCAGCATCGGCACGAGCATTGCATGCACTTTAGGCGCTTGCACTCAGTGACAACCCGATTCACGCAAGGAACTCATTCTCTTCGGACGGATTTTGCCTTTCTCGTTCAAACTTCCCGCTTATACTAAAGTAATTGGAACCGCCATCGTGGATATTTAACATGTTCGATGCTGAATTCTTGGCCATGCTCCGCTGTCCGGAAGATCAAAGCAAACTGTCTCTTGCCGACGCCGCCTTGGTCTCACGTCTTAACTCCGCAATCGCTGCCGGACAGCTAAAATCTCGTGGCGGACAGAAATTAGAAAAGCATCTCGATGGAGCGCTCATCCGCGACGATGGTCGAGTCATCTATCCGATCGTCGATCAAATCCCGATCTTGCTGGTCGACGAAGCAATTTGGTCGCAAGATAGCTATTAGTCTTCGGCCGGGATTGCTTACGCTGCAACCCGGGCTTGCGCCGGCGCTTCAAGTCGCTTTCGCACCACTCCCAGCCAAGAATCTGCTACATGAAAAGCTTCTTCAAATTCATGCCTGTGCAATCGCGAGAATTGTCGAAAAGCGCTCACGACATATCGGGTATGAAACGGCCGCTCCGGCGCACCCGGCGGAATAAAATCGTGAAAGACCATATAACCGCCCGGCTTTAGGTACAGCCAACAGTTCTCGAAATCGCGCAACACAGCGGTTCGCGAATGGTCACCGTCGACGAAAATCATGTCGCACGAAGGAATGTTCAATTTCTGCAGGTCGGCACTGTCGGCCCATAACAACTTTACGTCCAACCCCCGCCTGCGAAAGGCGATGCCAATCTGATTTCGCTCCAGCGGATTGATCGCAAAACTTTCTGGAGATGGATGATTGATAGTGAACACTGTCGTGGCCGGCAATATGGTTTTAACCGCAGCCACGGTTCCACCTCGAAAAGTTCCAATCTCCAAAAAACTCGCCGGCTTTAACCGCTCGACCAATGAAAACAAAACTTCTGGATCGACCGAATTGGCCACGCAAATCTCGTTATGAAATTCAGCTTTTAGCCGATCCCATATGGCTCTATCAGCTCGGTACGTGCGATAGTATTCGTCCTGACTGATGCACCGTATGACATCAGGCTGAAAGAAATCCTCTAATATGACACGTCGCTTCAAAATAGAATTCTTCCATTTCCGCGACAGTTTCTGGAACCTGGATCGGACGCGCTGTGTCGTCTTGGTTGTTGACATCGCAGCCCTCACTGGATGGAAACATGCAAAATGTCGGTAGAGTAGGGCTTGTAACACACGTGGCTTAATCTCGGCAAGAGTAAATGCTATCCCGTAGACACTTGCCAGCGCCCGCAACATTTCTTACTGTAACACTTCCAGCCCTCTTAGCTCAATTGGCAGAGCAATTGACTCTTAATCAATAGGTTGTCAGTTCGATTCTGACAGGGGGCACTTGTACTAAGTTCTGCCGAATCCTTGACATAGGATACCTGTCTGCGTCGGACAGTGCGGCCCGTTCCCAATTAGCAAGACGGTAGCCTACCGTTTTGCGCTATTTTCATGGGAGGGTTGCACCATGCCGAAGCTCGTTCGTTTACTGCCATCGTATCGCCGTCACCGGGCCAGCGGCCAAGCCGTTGTCACCCTGGGAGGCAAAGACATCTACTTGGGCAAGTACAATACGGTCAAAAGCCGTGCCGAGTACAACCGTCTGATTGCCGAGTGGACTGCCCACGGGGGCACGTTACCGCAAACACTGTCCAGTGATCTAACAGTGGCAGAATTGTTGGCCGCATTCTTCCAGCATGCCCAGCGATACTACGTCAAACCGGATGGCACCCCGTCCAGTGAACAGGGAGGCTTTCGGCTTGCCATCCGCCGTGTGTTAGGTCTGTACGGCCGGACCCGCGCCGTCGAATTTGGTCCCCTGGCTATGAAAGCCGTGCGGCAGTCGATGATCGACGATGATCTGTCGCGTGGCGTTATCAATCAACTCGTCAACCGCATCCGCCGGATTTTCAAATGGGGCGTCGAAAACGAGCTAGTCCCCGCAACCACTCTGCACGCTCTCCAGGCCGTTGCTGGATTGCGGTATGGCCGCAGTGAGGCCCGTGAAACCGAACCGGTTAAGCCAGTCCCCGATGTTTTTGTAGACGCCGTGCTGCCTCTTGTCTCGCGCCCTGTGGCTGCCATGATCCAACTGCAACGCATCACCGGGATGCGCAGCGGAGACGTCACAATCCTTCGGGCGTGTGAAATCAACATGTCGGGCAAGGTTTGGGTTTATACACCGCAACAACATAAAACGGCCTATCGTGGCCACGTTCGTCAGGTGTTTCTCGGCCCAAAAGCACAAGAGATTGTCCGGCCGTTTCTGCGAATGGACACTATGGCCTATCTGTTTTCGCCGCAAGAAACCATGCAGGAGGTTCGTCAGCGTCGGCACGCGAAGCGCAAGGTTCCTGCCAGTTGTGGTAACACGGTCGGGAGCAACCGCCGGCGAAAACCACGGAAGCAGCCGCGAGACCACTACTCAACCGCTAGTTACGGCAAGGCCGTCCGTTACGGCATCAAAGCGGTCAATAAGCTCCGCTTTGCCGAAGCCCAGGCCAATGGGATTGACACCGATCTGGTCGAATTGGTTCCGCATTGGCATCCCCATCAATTGCGACATAACGCAGCGACCTTCTTGCGGCGTGAGCATGGCATCGAAGTAGCCCGAATCGTCCTGGGGCATAAGTCACCGGCGATGACGGAAATCTATGCGGAGGTGGATTGCAAGCGGGCAATCGACGTCATGGCGCGGATCGGCTAATTCGTTATAATTTTTAAATTGCCGGTTTGCGGGGTAGCTATCCGCAGGGCTGACCGTTCAACGCGAATACACTACCTCGCGGCGAACGGCTAGCCGACCGGCAGAAAGGTAGTGCACTATGACAAAAACGACTGCATTGTTGGATCGCCCGGCAGAATCGAAACCGCCGTCGGATAATCGCCTGCAGTTAGCAAATCCGCTGCAGACACTTTGCAATCTTCAGACTTGGACCGATTGCAGCGAGTGGAGGGCTCAACTTTCACATCATCATGCGGAAGTGAATAATTATCGCAATTTATTGAGCGCTTTGCGGGATCCTGATCGTGTGCAAGAAATAGGGTGGCAGCGAAGCATGATGCGGCGTTATGGAACGGCCTGGCCAACTATCGGTTCCATCGAGACGCTTGTGCAACAGGAGGAGAAGGCCGCAAGCGAAGTATCTAATTTGCTTGGAGAACTCCAAAGCAAATACGGTGAAGCTGAGACACTTTTAAGACAAACTTCACCGAAGTTGGGGGGTGACTTTCTTCTCTGGGAGCGGATCGTAACTTTAAAACCAATGGTTGCTGCACAGCGATTCCGAAAAATACTGGGAAGTTTTTTGTTGCACATCCAGAATGGTAGCCAACATGGTGACAATCCGGATGAGACACCGGACAAAAAAACGGACACCCCAAAAGAATCTTCACGGAATACACTTCCTGAAAGTCAGCTTCTAAGAGCTTTCATTCGCCGGGTTAATCAAAAGGCAACTCATGTAACGAAGAAAGCTTTGGCACTCGAATTATGCAACGGTGACGAGCAGCGCGCCCTGAGCCTTCTAAGACAAGAGCGCCGGTTCAGGCAGCAGTCATCATCGCAGGACAGTTAGTGTCCGCCGGACACATTTGCTTTACGCCGTGCTGCAGACAATTTAGAAACCGCTCGTTGCGATGTATTTAGCATCAATTCGAGAGGTTTTATGTCTATCGATCTGGAGCACGAATTTCTGCTCTCCCTTACCGAGGCCGCTAAGACACTTCCCGGCAGACCCTCTGTGGTCACTCAGTGGCGCTGGTACAGCCGTGGAATCGGCGGCGTCAAACTAGAAACGGTTGTTATCGGGGGACGTAGGTACACGAGTCTCGAGGCGATCGCCAGATTTATAGCTGGCACAACCGCTGCACGCGACGGACAGCCGCCTCCTCTTCGTTCAACGGCTGCACGTGAACGTGCGATCAGCAACGCAGAGAAAGACCTGAAGAAGGCCGGTATCTGAAACTCCATTTAATGCTGCGGCCGCTCAGGGCATGGGTAATTTGGCCGAATGCACTGGCGGTTAAAGAGTGATCCAGAAAAGGCCCTGCATCTTTTCTTTAAAATGAAGCTGTACGATACGCGATTCACTTTTGATTTTGTTCCCCGCCGGTACCAGGACCGGGTGCAGAGGTCGACGACCCTCGATCACATCTATCCTCCGCAGCCCGGTCTCGATCAAGATCGACAAACGCTTACGCGAGTCAAAAAGCTAAACGGACTGTGGCGCATGGCGTTGGATGGGCTACAGAGTGCCGGGTGGTGCCGTGGTCCCGTTGATAGTTCGCCGGAAAAAGTGGCGCGCGATTTCCAATTTTTGCGCAACTGCCCGCCGACTTGGGCGAAAGTTAATCAGCGGACACGGTGCTGTCGAATCGATCATTTTTGCCCATTTTGTTACTCGCGATGGATCGGAGAAATCTGGTCGCTGGTTGTGAACCAGTTTCCAGCGGCGACGAATGAGCCTCTGGATGAATCGCAGCTTTCGGCTCAACAACGGTACGACTTGATCGTGCGGGCTCGTTCAATAAATCTGCCATTTATCAGTGCTCCGGAGATCGCAGCGTTAGCGGCTGCCACAAGCCCCACAACCGCAGTAAAGATCCAAAACTTAGACCTCAGTACTGCCAGAGAATGGCTCCGAGACTACCTTAAACTTATACCTCCACGCCGCAGAGCGCTAATCGCCGCGGTCCGTGCCACTGCGGGCTCGGATATCAGCGCAGTGATTTCAACCATCGTGGTGCCGACGGCTAGCTGCTGGCGGATTACGACGCGGTCAATCTTCGTTATTCCTCAAAGCGCCGAGTTTCCGACAGCACTTTGCGACGGTTGCGACTGGTACGAGCGATTTGAACATCCGTCGCATTCGAAACTACACAAGACAGTTTCAAAGCTGCTTGCTTATCCGCGCGAGCTACTTCGCGGCGATCCCAGAC